>Ga0209541_10018361_pt1 | contig 10133 bp, 12 predicted proteins | sample RifCSPlowO2_01_FD_184027 | JGI IMG/M metagenome (GOLD analysis project Ga0209541, IMG submission 184027) | Groundwater microbial communities from Rifle, Colorado - Rifle CSP2_plank lowO2_0.1 (SPAdes) (version 2) | ecosystem: Environmental > Aquatic > Deep subsurface > Groundwater | place...
AGAATGTGACGTTCCATTCAAGCCTACAGAAGGTAAACCTGTTTTTTGCAAAGACTGCTATAGAAAAAGGAAAAGATTCTAATTCTTTTTAATATAGGCAAATACTTCTTTTTTTCTTTTTATTTTAAATATACATTTTCACCAGCTTTGCACATAAACTAATACAGATTACAAACCTGCATATTCTTGTGTGCTTGTCCATTCAATTTAATGATGGGCTTCTGGGCAAAAGCATTTACCCCTAGTTTAAGCATGTAGCTTAAACCCCGTTTAGCTATATTAAATGCAGCATTTCTATCTGCATTATCTTCATATCCGCAATTACATTTAAACCAATTCTTCTCTCTCTCACCTTTAATGCCACAGACATTACAGGTTTTAGATGTGTTATACTCAGGTACTGCAATAAAAGGGACTCCTTTTTCTCTGGCTTTATACTCTATATATTTTGTTAATTTATAATGTGAAAATCCTGATAGTTTTCTATTAAATTTTCTTCCTTTATTTTTCTTCAGATCCTTTAATTTGCCAATAACTATAACCGCTTTCTTTTTGTAAGCGTTATTTACTATCTCTTTAGAAATTTTATGTAAGATACTATTAACCTTATTCTTTTCTTTATTTCTTATTTTCTTTATTAGTCTAATGTTCTTTTCTTTTCCCAGTTTTTTCCTCAAATAAAAATATTTTCCCTTTACTTTCTTTAAGTCTCTGCCTAAGAATATAGTTTCTTTAGTTTTTATGTCAGTTAATGCAACAGGATTTTTTAATCCTAAGTCTATCCCATGTAAAGTTTTAGGCTTATACATTTTAGGCTCAGGAATATCAATTACAAAATGAATATAATATTTATTATCTTTTCTTACTAAAAAAGAGTCTCTTAACTTATAGTTTTTAGGTAATTCCTGATGGAATTTTAATGGCAGCCATAAACCAATGCCTTTTTTCCTGCTATTAGGTATCTTTATCCAATGTTTTGTTAGTTTAGTATTTCTTTTTCTAAACCATTCTTTAATAAATCTATGTTGGAGAGGAAGAGGATAAGTTCTATACTTTATTATTTTCTGTTTGAAACTTTTGTAAGATTTAAAAGCACTTAATAATCCTTTGTCAACCCCAAAGATCATCCACCATTGATAATTAAAGTAATCATTATCCAATAACTCTCTCTTATTCTTAGTTAAACCTATAACAGAGGCTTTTATTACCTTTTCCATTAATATTTTAATATTCCAGTATATAAGTGCTTCACGCGTATAAGGCACGTAGACGCGTAACTTTAAAGTATATTTTAAAGAATATACAATATTATTCATATACAAGTTGAATTTATGTGCAAAGCCATACTAAGAGAAATGTTTAAATAAGGTTTTGATTGGAATTCTCTTATGAGCCTGTAGCTTAGCCTGGGGGAGCGCCGGTCTTATACGACCGTCTTCGGTATAAAATCTAAGAAAGCCGGAGGTCCCCGGTTCAAATCCGGGCAGGCTCATTTTTATTTTATTTAGTTAACTTTAAAAATATAAGACTGATTTGATTCTTTATGCTCCTGTAGTGTAGCTCGGTCAATCACTGCGGATTTTCGATCTCATTAGAGAGAAAACATCCGCAAACCCGGGTTCAAATCCCGGCAGGAGCATTTTTTATTTTCATTATAAGAAGTCTGCCTTAGAAAAAAATCTCCAGATTATCTCTTATTAGTTAGGGCTGCATCAGAGAACAATTATAGAAACCTTTTTAAAGAATGAATGTTATCACTAATAGCATCAAAAGAGGTGATTTATTGGCTACAGACGTCTTAACAACAACAGGTATTGCGGTTCTTAATCCTTTAGTTAGTTTATGGGAAAGTTTTGTTGATATTGTCCCTGGTATTGTGGGCGCTATACTTATCTTAATCATTGGTTATTTTATATCTTACATTCTAGGCCATGCGGTTAGATTAGCTCTAGAAAAATTAGGATTAGACAGGCAGCTTGGTAAAGCTCATGTAGCAAATAAAATAGGAAAATCTAATGTTTCAGCAATTTTGGGCGAGTTAATAAAATGGTATATATTTATTATCTTCATCGGATCTGCAGTTGACTTATTGAGATTAGGGACTTTATCCCAAATTCTAACTAGCTTTGTATTATGGCTTCCTCACTTAATAGCAGGCATATTAGTTGTATTAGTAGGAGTTTTAATTGCTCATTATGTAGAGTTTAAGATGATTGAGCACACTAAAATGAGGGGCATGGAATTAGCAGCTAAAATAGTTAAAGTAATTATATTCTTCATCATTGCAGTACTTGCTTTAGCACAGATTGGCATTGATGTATCTTTCCTAGAATGGATATTCTTAATACTTGTTGGAGCAGTAGCAGTTGGAATAACAATCGCATTAGGAATTAGCTTAGGGCATGCCTTGAAGGGCGAAGGAAAGAATATGGTAAGGTATGTTAAGAAGAACTTCTAATTTTCTTTTTTTACAATGTTTTTTATAAAAACCTTTATAAACCTGTTTTTGAACATCCTTCTATGGTAGAGGAACAGCAATTACTAACACCTTTAGAGGATTATCTCAAGGTAGGCATACATATAGGAACTAAATTCAGGACCAAGTATATGGCTCCTTTTATATATAAAATAAGGTCAGATGGCTTGGCAGTGCTGAATGTGCAAGAGATAGATAGAAGGATAAGGATTGCTTCTCAATTATTATCAAAATATAATCCAGAAGATATAACCGTAGTGTGCAGAAGAGAAAATGGCTGGAAAGCAGTAAAGCTTTTCTCAAAATTGACTGGTATAAAAGCCTTTGCAGGAAGATATCCTCCTGGTATTTTAACAAACTCCTCTTTAGATAGTTTTATGGAAACCAAGATAATCCTAGTTACAGATCCATGGCCTGATAGAAATGCTATTTTAGATGCTACCAAGCTTGGAATTACAGTAATAGCACTATGTGATACAAATAACACAGCAAATAATATAGACTTAATTGTGCCTTGCAATAATAAAGGCAATAAGTCATTGGGATTACTATTTATGATTCTGGCAAGAGAGTATCTAAAGCATAGGGATTTGCTTAAAGGAACATTCGAGTATAAATTAAATGATTTTAGTGATGAATAAAAAAATATATTAAGGGTTAAAATAAGCATATATAAGCTAAAGAGGTGTTTATGGTAAAAAAGAGCAAAGACTATGATATATCTTTGTTAAAAGACCTGATTAATTCTTATTGCATCAGTGGAGATGAAGAGGATGTTAGAAAACTGATTATTAAGCATATCAAACCATACTGTAAAGAGTATTGGGTTGATAAGTTAGGCAACTTAATTGTGCATAAAAAGGGAGTTAGACCAAGGATTATGTTAGCTGCCCACATGGATGAGATTGGGCTGATGATTAAGAAGATAGATAGTAATGGGAGAATTTACTGCGCTGAGATTGGAAGCTTTGAAATAATGACCTTGATAGGGCAGAGGGTTTATATTAAAACTAAAAAAGGATATGTTAATGGTGTTCTTACAACAAATGAGGTTAGCGATGATATTGAGGTTGCTAAAATACCCCTAATAGATGAGGTTTTTGTTGATACAGGGCTTGATTACAGAGAATTAATAGCTAAAGGCGTTGAGATAGGGCAATATGCTTCTTTAGGCAGGAAGTTTCATACCTTGGGAAATGAAAATCTAATTTCTGGCAAGTCCCTGGATGATAGGATTGGATGCTATATCCTGGTTGAGGTGATTAAGAGATTAAAGAATATTAAAAATGAGATTTATTTTGTTTTTACCGTGCAGGAAGAGATAGGATTATATGGTGCTAAAACATCTGCCTATGAAATTGATCCTGATTGGGGAATTGCTGTTGATGTTACTGGAGCAGATGATATGGGGCACAACCCGACAAAAATCATTGGGAATGGCCCTTTTATTACAATAAAGGATTATGAGATGCTAGCAAACAAGTGCTTAAATGACTGGATAAAAGGTGCTGCTAAGAAAAAGAAGATAAATCTGCAGTTAGAGGTTACTGACATCGGTTCTACAGACGCTTTGAACATTACAATTTCAAGAGGAGGAGTTCCTGCTGCTGTAGTTGGAGTTCCAGTTAGAAATTTACACACAACCATGAGCATCTGCCATAAACAGGACGTTGTTGACACAATTGAATTATTATTGGAGCTGTTAAAAAGCCCACCAAAAGCTTGTTTGGTTTAGAGTTTTATGTTTTTGTAGGATATCTTGTTATCTTCCACTGTAAATATTCCTGCCTTTCCTTCGTCTGCACAGCCTGGGTTATAAAATAAGTTGTCTGTTATAAGCCCTTCTTCAACATGATTGCTATTTAGATCATTAGCTCTATGGCCTGATTCATGGAAATGACCAGATATAGCTTTTTTAATTCCATTCCTTTCATAAATTTCTTTTAAACCTACGTTTCCTCTATTTTCACGCTTAAGTTTTATGCTGTTCCTCTTAGCAACGTCTTCTATAATAGAGTATTCAACATATCCTAATTTTTCTCTGACTAGATATTCGAAAATAATTCCCGGCAATAAACTGCCGTCAGGCCTTTCTGCAAAGTAAGCCATGTCTACTGCTTCTTCCAGATTATCAAATTTTCTTGGTATGTGGCATACAGCTATTGTTCTTTCTGTATCATTAACAAGTTTAGTTAGGCTATTCATACTTGTGAGATTTAAAAGAGACTGCCTTGCTATAGGGTGCTTTATTACTTGGTACAGGCCTTCTTGGTCTAATTTTTTTATTACCTCTTTTATTTTAATATAATAACCATTGAAATCTTCAGATGTGAGAGTAAACTGCCCTCCACAATTCCAATCAGAACCTGGCAGAAATACTAAATAGTGGTCATAATTTTTTATCTTTGGATTTTTTAATACATCTACTATGTTGCTAAATTTTTTAGATAAAGCATCTATTACCTCTATATAGTCTGCTACCTTTTCATGGCTTCCTGGCTGGACATAAGTCTCAACGCCTAGTTGGGCTGAATTTTGTATAGTAGATTCTATTGTTTCTTTGTTATCACCTAGATCTCCGTTTAGAATTAACCTGTCAATACTTTCTTTCCTAAAGGCATTCATAAGTTCTGGAACTATACTAGGTTTTTTGTGTATGTCTGATATCACACCATATTTTGTTTGAACCATTTTAATCTGTCCTTATAGGTTGAAAATAAAGTATTTAAATCTTTCTACTTGTCACTACTTATTTATAGTAAAATAGCTCTTTAAACAGGTTAAGATTTCCTGGTGTCTTATGTTAAGAACAATGTTTAAATAGTATTCTTTGCCTGTATTTAGAAAAGGTGATTTATGAATCTGGATAAATTTTTTAATGCAAATAATATCGTGGTGATTGGAGTTTCTAGAAATCCTAATAAGGTTGGGCATATAATCTTTAGGAATTTTATAGACGGCGGTTATCATGGCAAGATATTCATTGTTAATCCTAATGCCGATAATATACTGAACCATGTTTCTTACAAAAGTGTTCTAGATATAAAGCATAAACTGGACTTGGCAGTAATAGCAGTTCCATCTAATCTGGTTTTAGCTTCAGCCAGGGATTGTAAGAAAAAAGGGATAAAGGATTTAATAATAATTACTTCTGGGTTTTCAGAGATTGGCAATGTAAAAGGGGAAAATGAATTAAGAGATTACTTAAATAAAAATAAGATGAAATGTATCGGTGTTAACTGTCTAGGAATTTTTGATGCCCATACAAAATTAGATACATTATTCCTACCGAGATATAGATTAAAGAGGCCAAAAGAAGGTGGAATAAGTTTTGTTTGCCAGAGCGGAGCTGTTGGATCTACCATACTGGACTTAGCAACATCAGAAGGGCATGGATTTAGCAAGTTCATAAGCTATGGGAATGCCACTAATCTTGATGAAAGTGATTTTATTAAATATTTAGCTAAGGACAAGCTAACTAAGGTGATCTGTGTCTATATAGAAGCAGTTAGAGATGGTAAGAAATTCATGGATGTATGTAGGGAAGTAAGTAAAGAGAAACCAATTATTTTAGTTAAAGGAGGAACTAGTGAAGAAGGAAATAGGGCTACTTTGAGCCATACAGGCAGTTTGGCTGGGAATAGTCTTGTTTATAGCGCTGCTTTTAAACAGTCTGGTGTAATAGAAGTTAAAAATTTACAGGAGATGGTTGATGCTGCAAAGACTTTTGATTACATAATCAAACCAAAGGGGAATAGGATACAGATAATCACAAATGGGGGTGGCTATGGCATAATGGCTACTGATGCTATTGTTAAAAATAATTTAAAAATGGCAGAATTGAGCAATGAAGTCAAAAATGTTTTAAGAAAGCAATTTAGCAGGAATGTTATTCTAAATAATCCTATGGATCTGGTTGGTGATGCCACAACAGAAATGTATGGGGCAGCGATTAATTCTTGTTTGATGGATAAAAATAATGATATCCTATTGATAATTGCCTTATATCAAACTCCTTTGCTAACTACAGATATTGTTGATGTGATAATAGAAGCTAATAATCTAAAAAAGAAACCCATATTAATTGTTAGTGCTGGGGGAGAATTTACAGAAATGCTAAGGAAGAATCTGGAGGAGAATAAAATTCCATGCTTTACATTTCCTCATCAGGCTGTTGATGCTATAAAGTGTGTTGTTGAATATTATAAAAATTAAACCAGGCCTGTATAAAGATGTATTACATTGCCAACAACAAATCCTACTAAAGCTGCTAATAATCCTATAAATAACATTTCTAATCCGCTTTTCAATACATCCCTTTTAGTTAGCTTGGTTTTCCATACACCTATGCCAAACAAGAATAAAGCGCTTACTGCAATTGAGGTTATCAATGCTGGTTTTATATCTAAGAAAATGTATGGGACTATCGGCGGTATTGCTGCCAGAACATAAAAAAGAAATATAGTTGATGACGCTCTTATTGGAGAGCTAAAAGTATGCTTTATGAAGGCTTTTTCTTCTCTATGACGCATTGCTTCTTTATTTATGAATTCTAATTGGGATTTGCTTGAAAGATAAGTTCCTGCTGCCATTGAGACAGCACCAGCAAACATTTCTATGATAGCTGCTATTATCACTATATTGCTTGTAACTAAAGAAGTTGCAAGACCTGCTGTTAAACCTAAGGTGGTTACTAGTCCGTCTTCTGAACCAAAAACTATTTCTCTTAAAGATTTTCCAATCTCATCTTCTTTTGTGTGTTTTATGTTCTCACCTATTTAGTAATTTCTTTGCAATATAGAGATATGCTGCCTTTCTAAATAGCCCTCTTCCACTTCATGCCAGAATTCTATTTTATCTTCCCCTAATTTCCAACATAGAAATATTTCCCTTCCATCGTAAGATGAATAGAAATCAACCAAGCCTTCTTCCAAATCCTTAACAAGCACTCCTGATTCCAATAAGATTTCTAATTCCTTGTAGAATTCATGGGAAGCCTTATGCCTCTCTTTATCCCTTTGCACTTCATCACATAGACTTTCAAACTCATCATCATAATCTACCTTAACTGTATTAAGAAGAGCTATTATTCTATTAATTTTTATTAACCGCATTAATCTTTTTTCTACTTCTGGCAATAATCTTTCTGCTTGTTCTAAAGTAAAATACTTTTTAAGTATTTTTTTCATTGTAATATCAAAAGATTCCTTTCTTTTTATAGCTTTTGGTATGTTCTTTTAAGCAACAAAGAATCTTTTTCTATATTTGGAGACTCTGGAATAACAACCCCTTTTATCTTAAAATCTTTCCAACTTTTTACCAAATCTTTGTACTTTAAATCAGAATCCAGTATATTTAAGTGATTTTTCTCCCCTTTTTCGCTGTACTTTACACCTTGCGCCTGTATATGCATATTCTCCAGGATTGTTTTTCCCAATCCTTTTTCTAATTGTGTTAAAACATCACAAAACTCTTCATAGGAATTGTATTTTCCATTAGTTGAAGCATGCAGATGAGAATAGTCTATGCAAGGCAAGACCATTTCTAAATCCTGGCTTAGCTTTATTATTTCTTGTAAGCTACCCCATTGCGCAACCCTTCCATTAGTCTCTGGCCTTATCCATATCTTAATTCCTTTATCCTTTAATTTTTTTATTACCTCTTTTGTGGCGTTTTTTACCTTTTCATAAACTATTTTCGGATCTTGCTTCATCAAATAAGCAAAGTGCCATGTTATTGACCAACCCCCGCATTCATAAACTCTTGTTGCTGCATCCACCATCATCCTGATACTATTGTCTAATTTTGTCTTAGTCTGCGCATTCAAGTTGACCCAGTATTGGCCATGGCAGGTCAGCAAGATATCATTTATTTTTGCTACTTCTTTTATTATAGGAGCTTTGTCTTTGGAAATATTTATAGAACGAACAAATTCCAATTCAAAAGCGTCTAGACCTAGTTTTTTCCTGTTATATTCTATTCCAGAAGCTGTATCACCATCTGCACTATTGGGGATTCCAGCTGTGCCAAATCTTAATCTATCAATGGCCATGGGAACAGGACTCGTACTCATCCTCTACTTTTCTTGGTGGGAATCCTTTATCATATTTTTTTATTGTATCTATTATCTCTAGCAAAGGATCTTTGTGCTTTCTCTTATAAACCTTAATTGCCTCTTTTGTAGCTTTTATTAATAATGAGAGGTTATGGTTTTTTGATTCCATATCTTCAGCATCTTTTAAAACCTTATTTTTTATTAGTTTTATTGCTTGTTTCTTGGTTTTTTCATCCTTAGCATCAAAATCTACATCATAAACTATATTCTTTTTGATTTTTAGATAGCAGACTATCTTATTTTTCCCTTGTTTTACTTCTGCTTTTGCATTGAAATCTTTCATAAGAAATATTATTTATATGACTTCAAAAACTTTTCTATTCTCTCCAGTCCTTCTTCTATTAGCTTTATGTCTGCTGCATAGGAGAACCTTATATAGCCCTCGCCATACTTACCAAATTCTACTCCTGGAACAACCGCAACCTTGGCTTTCTTTAATATTTGCTCTGCAAATTTGTAAGAATCTGTGGAGTAATCTTGTATATTGGAAAAAGCATAAAATGCTCCATTTGGCATTCTTGTTCTTAGGCCTAACTCATTTAACCTGTTAACAATAAATATCCTTCTTTTATCATATTTTTTTCTCATCGCCTCTGTATATTTTGGAGACAAGGAAAGGGCCTTTATAGCAACTAACTGGGATATATTTGGAGCGCATAAGGTTACATAATGATGAACTTTGTCCATTGCTTTTATTAGTTCTAATGGACCTGCTGCATAACCTACTCTGAAGCCGCACATTGCATAGCTTTTTGAAAAAGTCTGGAAGGTAACTACATGCTCTTCCATGCCGTTCAAAGAGCCAATAGAAACGTGCTTCTTTCCATAAACTAATTTTTCATAAGCTTCATCAGAAAAGACATACAAATCATGCTCTATAGCAATATCTGCTATTTCTTCTAAAGTAGACTTGCTGAGCACTGTCCCTGTTGGATTTGATGGGGTGTTAATCATGATAACCTGGGTTTTTTTCTTATCAATGCTTTCTTTTATTCTGTCTGGATTAAACTCAAAATTATCCTCTTCATCTAATTTAACATAAACAGGATTGCCATTAACTAAATCAATAGCTGGGATATAAGCAAGGTATCCTGGATTAGGAACTATTGCTTGTTCAGAAGGATCTAGTGTGGATAAGAAGCCTGTTAAAATTGCTTCCTGAGAACCGTTTGTTACTAGTATATTTTCTGGATTAAGGTTAATTTTGTTATCTTTTTTTAGTTTTTTTGCAATAGCCTCTCTTAATTCAATTCTTCCTGTTGTGGCTGTATAATGTGTTCCTTTGGAGATTATTGTCTTTGCATAGTCTAGTAATGGCTTTGGTGTTATGAAATCTGGCTCTCCAACAGATAAAGAAATAATCTCTTTGCTTTCGGAAGATATTTTTAGAAGTTTTCCTATTACAGATTCTGGGAGTTCTAATTCTCTTTCTGAGATGTGCGTCATATTGCCTCTATTTTTACTTAAAATTTAGTTTCGTAGTTTTATATAGTTTATGCTCAGCATAAGCTTTATAATTAATGGATTATACCGTAAGTTGTG
>Ga0209541_10018363_pt1 | contig 10133 bp, 10 predicted proteins | sample RifCSPlowO2_01_FD_184027 | JGI IMG/M metagenome (GOLD analysis project Ga0209541, IMG submission 184027) | Groundwater microbial communities from Rifle, Colorado - Rifle CSP2_plank lowO2_0.1 (SPAdes) (version 2) | ecosystem: Environmental > Aquatic > Deep subsurface > Groundwater | place...
AGGAAAAAAAATCAGCGAAATTGACAACCCTTCCCAATTGCTAAGGGCTGTTTTTACGCCCATGGAAGACAGAAAAGAGCTGGCCTTTTCTTTTAAGGACGGACTTGGACAAGAGCTGTTTTATCAGATTATTCAAGTTCCTTTGAGCCAAAAACGAAGCGAAATTTTGAAAATAATAAGAGATGTCAGCCGGGCGAAATATCTGGACAGAATGAAAAACGAATACATCACTATGATGTCCCACAAGATATTGACGCCGTTGACCAACATTAAATGGGCGGCGGGCATTTTGTCGGGCGGCAATTTGGACGAGCCAAAAAAACAAGGGAGCGTCAAAAACATAACGGACAACGCCAACAAGCTGATAGAGTTCACTTCTCATCTGCTTAACATCACGGAAATAGAAGAGGGCTTGTTCGGTTATAAGTTTGAAAAAACGGACATAGCCGAATTGGCGGGAGAAATAATAAAAAATTATCAACAGGAAGCGTTTCAACGCGGCATAAAGATATTGATTGACGGTCCAAAGAAGAATTTTTATTTCGTGAAAGGCGATAAAAACAGACTTAGCGTCGCAATGTCCAATTATATAGACAATGCCGTCAAATACAGTCCGGACGGAGGGACTATTGAAGTTTCTTTTCATCAGGACAAATACACGCTCTGGTTTGCCGTCAAGGACGGCGGAGTGGGAATTTCTCCCGAATCAGTCGGGTCATTGTTCACGAAATTTTTCAGAGACAAACGGGCGAAGGCCGTGCATACGGAAGGGACGGGAGCGGGACTTTTTATTGTCAAAAATATCATAGAGAAACACGGCGGCAAAGTGGGCTATAATCCGATTAAAACCGGCGGCTCGCTGTTTTACTTCACCCTGCCGGTGTATAAGGAGGAGAAGTAATATATCAGAACTCCTTGTTTTTGGACCTAGGCAGAATCGAACTGCCGTTTATGCATTGCAAATGCATTGTTCTACCACTAAACTATAGGCCCTTAACAGGCCTCATTCTAGCATTATTTTGACTAGTTTTTCAAATTTACCCGCCGGACAGGCGGGCTGTCTGTTATTAGGCAAGATACTCTTTTATTTTTTCGGCGATGGTGGTATATATCCATTCAAACTTGGATTCGTCCGTTTCAAGTAAAGTGGCCCGGAAGCCGAGCAGTTTGCAGTTGAACCCCGTTAATGGCACGACGCAGATGCCGGTGGCGCCCATAAGGTAATAGACGAATCTTTTGTCCGGCGCCATGCCGTTGGCGGTTTTTTCTTCAATAAATTTTCTAACTCTGGTATTTTTTATTTCCAATTTTTGTTTGTTGCCTGCCTGTCCGGCAGGCAGGTTTAAAACGCCGCTTTTAAACACGACGGACACATAAAAAGCCCCGGCCGTTTTGGGAGAAATTATCCCCGGAACATTTTTTAAAATTTCATAAGCCTTGTCGGCTCTTTTTTTATAAAATTCCCGTCTTTCTTTCAAGTGTGATTCGTAGCGTGAGTCGGACATTATCGCCGGTATGACACTTTGCGGCAAAGTAGTGGAGCAGACTTCCAGCATTTTGGCGTCCATTATACTTTTTACGTATTTGGCGAACACGGCATCCTTTTCCTTATTGTAAATTTCTATCCAGCCGCACCGGCTGCCGGGCCACGGGAATTCTTTGGAAATTCCTTTCATGGCGATGCCCGGGACATCGCCGATAATTTCCGCCAGCGTCGTCATTTTTTTTGTATTATGAGCGATGTTGCAATAAACTTCGTCGCTTATCAAAAACAAATCGTATTTTCTCGCCAAGGCGACAATTTGTTCCAAAATTTTTCTCGGATAAACCAGGCCGGTCGGGTTGTCCGGGTTGATGATCAAAATTCCGGAGATGGCCGGATTGTATTTGATTTTATTTTCCAAATCTTTCAAATCTGGCAGCCAATTTTTCTCCGGTAGAAGATTGTAAGTGATGTGCGGAGAACCGCTATGCGCGGCTTCGGCGGAGGAATGAGTGGAGTAAGCGGGCGAGGGGCCGATAACGCGGGTTTCTTTCCGCAAATAAGTGTAAATTTTGGAAATGGCGTCGCCTAAGCCGTTGAAGAAACAAATATCGTCGGCGGTTATTTTAGCTCCGTTTTTAGAGTTGCGTTTTTCGGCCAGAAATTCTCTGGTGGAAAAAAGTCCTTTGGTGGGGTTGTAGGCGAAAGTTTTGTTGTTATCTATCGCTTTTTTAACGATATCCTTAATCCATTCGGGTATTTGATAGCCCTTGGCCACCGGATCGCCGATATTTTCCCAAGTAATTTCCTGGCCCAAGTTTTTTATTTTTTCGGCAATATCAACAATACCTCTTATCTCATAGGTCAGTTCTCCCGCCCCCTGATGAACGATATTATTGCGCATTATTTTTGCGGTCTCTCATTTCTTTTAAAATTTTAATATCCTCAATAACTCCAGGATAAGCCGTTTCGCAAATCATATCAATATCATTTTCTTTGGCGAAAGCGGCGAGTTTTTCAAATCCCTCTAGGCCGATTTTACCTTGGCCGATATTGGCATGACGGTCTTTATGGGAATTAAAATCAGTCGCGCTGTCGTTGCTATGAATAAGCTTTATGTTTTTTAGGCCGATGTTTTTATCCAGCGCTTCAATGCAATTATTAAAATCGTTCCTCCAGTCATAACCGGAAGCGAAGCTGTGTTGGGTATCCAGGCAAATACCGGCCAAGTACTCGTCGAAGTCCGGTGTCGATGAGAAAATTTTTCCGATTTGCTTAAAATCCGAACCGATGATTTGTCCGGCGCCAGCGCTGTTTTCTATCAACAGTTTGGCGGAACCGGAGTAATCTTCAAAAATCTTTTCAAGCGCATCCGTAATTTTTTTAAGAGATTTTTCTTCGCCTAAATCTTTAGCCGAGCCCAAATGAGTCATTACATATTTCGCCCCCAACTCGCTCGCCCTTTCCAATTCTTTGCGGATAGAGTTGATGGAACCGTAATAAATCCGATTATTTTTTGATGCCAGATTTATGAAATAAGGCGTATGAACATAGATATTTTTTATCCCCAACCTTTGACAGTTTTCCTTAAAATTTTTTGCCGTTTCTCCGGAAATTTCAGAAAACGACCCGCCAGAAGGCGAACGGGTAAAAATCTGCACCGCTTCACAACCCAATTTATGGGCAATTTTCGGCGCTTTTTCAATACCCTGCCTGCCGGCAGGCAGGCCTTTGGCTATGGAAACATGACAACCGATATTCATGCTTCAATTATATACAGTTTCGTCAAAAAATGTTAGATTTACTCTTATGTCGCTATCCATCGGTATTGTCGGACTGCCGAATGTGGGGAAATCCACGCTTTTTAAGGTTTTGACCAAAAAGCAGGTGGATATCGCCAATTATCCTTTTTGCACCATTGATCCGAGCGTGGGCGTGGTGGAAGTGCCCGATGAAAGGCTGGCCAAACTGGCCGAATTTTCCAAGTCCAAAAAAGTCGTGCCGGCGGTGATGGAATTTGTGGACATCGCCGGTCTAGTGAAAGGCGCTTCCGAGGGCGAGGGATTGGGAAATAAATTTTTGGCCAACATCAGGGAAGTAGACGCCATCGCCGAAGTGGTGAGGGTTTTCAGCAACGACAAAATAATTCATGTTCATAATAAAATAGACCCTTCAGGCGATGTGGGGGTGGTTGAGGCGGAACTGATTTTGGCCGATTTGGAAACTGTCAATAAAAGAATTGCCGGACTGGAACGCGAGGCCAAAAGCAATGACAAAGAAACTGCTAAAAAACTGGAAGTTGTTAAAAAAATAAAAACAGTTTTGGAGCAAGGCAAACTTGCCGGCTCTTGCGATTTGAAAGATGAAGAAAAAATATTGATAAAAGATTCTCACTTGCTAACACTCAAACCGATTCTATACATTTATAATGTTTCAGACGACGAAAGCGGCGGCAAAACGATTTTTTCCGTCTCGGACATAACGGGGGATTCCTCCAAAAATCATTTTGCCGCCGCTTTGGAGGAGCTTAAAAATAAAAATCACGTGATTCTAGACATCAAAATGGAAGAAGATTTGATGGAAATGAGCGAGCAAGATAAAAAAGAACTGGGACTGCGAAGCAATATGGACAAGTTGATTGTGGAGGCGTATAAACTGCTCGGTTTGATGAATTATTTTACCACCGGCGAAGATGAGACAAGAGCGTGGACCATCAAACAAAACTCCACCGCGCCGGAAGCCGGCGCGGCCATTCACACCGATTTTAAAGAAAAATTCATCCGTGCCGAAGTGATAAACTGGCAAGAATTGCTTTCCGTCGGCTCCTATGCCAAAGCGCGGGAAAAAGGCCTGGTGCGGACGGAAGGCAAAGAATATATCGTCCAAGACGGCGATGTGATAGAGTTTAGGGTATAGAAAATATCGTACTTGACAAATTATATGTTTAGTGCATACTATTTATAGTTCATTAAAAAATTATATTGACATTGACTTTTTGCCGTAAGGCAAGGAAAGGGGTTAAAAATGAGAAAAGTATTGGCTTTCGGGTTAGTTTTTGGACTGTTTTTGTTGAGTTTTTCTGCTGTAGTGGAAGCGGAGGAACACACAAAAGAGTATAAGGAATGGAGAAAAAATACACTTGATAGCATCGACCTTTCGAGCAGGTGCGTTCAAGTGAAAAGAAATATAAATAAGTTGGCCGAAAATCTGGAGACACATAAACTGGAAGACTTAAAGGTTATTGAAGGGTACATTGAATGGTTGCACGAGAAATTTATCATCAGCAATCGTGATTGCGACCTTTCAAAACTAAGGGTGGATAATATTCCGGGCGCTATGGTTTCAGATGCTCTGATATTGAAACTGTTAGCGGGGGAGTTTGTTGAAGCGATGAAACCTCTTGACGAGTTGGCTTACATAAGCGACTTGTCTCCAAAAAATAGAAGCAGGATTTCTTCAACTAAGCTGGAAAGCGTAAAGTTTTTACACTTTCTGGTGAGGAATTTGCAGGTAGGAGATCCGCGAAAAGCAATGCAAGAGGTTGATGATTTTAAAAATAAATATTAACCCTTGCAATAATAAATTTAAGGGAGAAGGTTCTTGAAAACCTTCTCCCTTTTTTGTATACTTTATAAGTATTATCAACCTAATTTTCTAAAATATATCTATGGAAAATATTGAAACTAAAATCAAGACGACGCCGAAGGACTTTTTTGTCTTTATCGGGGCGATGGTGGCGCTTTACGCTAGCGCGGCGAGCCTTATTAATTTGTTGTTTGAAATTATAAACGCTTCGTTTCCGGACGCGCTTCATTTCAGCTACGACAATTTTTCGTCCGGGATGCGCTGGTCCATCGCCTCGCTTATCATCGTTTTTCCAGTTTATATTTTCCTGTCGCGGTTTATAAACAAAGACTTGGCCGCCAATTTTTTGAAGAAAAATCTAGGCGTAAGAAAATGGCTCACTTATCTGACGCTTTTTGTCGCCGGAGTGGCGATTATCACGGATTTGATAATGCTCATAAACACCTTCCTTGGCGGAGAAATAACGGCGCGGTTCGCCTTCAAAATTCTGGCGGTGCTGATTGTCGCCGGAACGGTTTTTACTTACTATCTTTATGATTTAAAAAGAGATGTCGGCCAAAAATCAAGCAAGATGAAATTGTTGGCTTGGGCGGTGTCTTTCGCCGTTTTGGCTTCAATCGTCGGAGGATTTTTCATTATGGGTTCGCCTTTTACTTTGAGAATGAAAAGGTTTGACGAAAGACGAGTGAATGACTTGCAGAATATCCAGTATCAAATTGTGAATTTTTATCAGAGAAAGGGAGTGTTGCCGGATAACTTGAACGAGCTGAAAGACCCGATTGCCGGTTTTATTTTACCTCGTGATCCTAACCCCGCTTCTTTTGTTGGTTATAATCCGGGTGTCTATGGTTATATAAAAGTTTCGGATTTAAGTTTCAAACTCTGCGCCAATTTCAGTTTGGCTAGCGACCGGCAAATTGATTCAAAATATATAACAAGGTCTGCGCCTGTATTTTTAGGAGACAGTTATCTTAATGAAAACTGGCAACACCAAAAAGGCGCGGTTTGCTTTGACCGAAAAATTGACAAAGATTTGTACCCCGTATTAAAAAATCCGAAGATATAATTTGTCGGCAATGTTGGACACTCGGTGTCCAACATTGCCGATTGACTTTCGGTTTAGAAATGGTATCTTTTCTATAAATATGAAATTATTTTTAACATCAAAAATTTGGAAAGAAGGCAAACATTATGTGGCCTATAATCCCGAACTGGAAGTGGCTTCGCAGGGCAAGACATTGGAAGAAGCCGAAAAAATGCTCAAAGAAGCTGTTGGTTTGTTTATTAAAACCGCTAAAAAAATTGGAACACTAAACCAAGTTTTGGAGGAAACCGGTTTTGTCAAAAAAGAAAAAAGATGGCTTGCTCCAGCTATTTCAATTTCTTCTTTAGAAATGAAAGCTTAATCAATGTCTAAAATCAATCCGATTCATTGGAGAAAATTAGTCAAAGTTTTTGAACGGAATGGATGGGTGTTAGATAGAATTGAAGGTGATCATTTGGTTTATGTAAAATCCGGTTATATTCGTCCAGTTGTCATACCTAAAGTAAAAGAAGTTCAAGTTTTTATTATTGCGAACAATTTAAAAACGGCAAAAATATTAAGAGAAGAATATTTTAAACTCTTGCGGGATTGAAAATGTACACGAATTTGGGCGATCGCTAGAATTCGTGTACATTTTTTGGAAACGAGGAAATATTTTCGGCAAGATTGACTTAGTAAACAAAATATGCTAGTTTTAAAGCGGAATAAATTCAGGCATGTGTCTGAATTAAATAAGAGGGTTCTTTAAAAAGGAGGAGTTATGTTACTATCGAGGTTAGTTGTGAAATTTTGGAAAAGTTTAGATGTTAGTATAAAAAATGCCGTATGGAGGGTAATCGCTTTCATTTTTCTGTCAGTTTGTTTTGTGGCGATTTTGATCTTTTCAGCTATCTTTCTTCCCACACACCGCCAATTTTTGTGGATATTAGTACCACTTTTTATTGCATTATACGACTTAATATTACTTATCCGTTACACACAAAGGAGATATGCAAAGAATGACCCCATATATGGAAATTACACATTTAAAGTTTGGTTTTAATCATCTTTAAATATTAAGATTTGAAATCCTATGCCAAAAATGTTCAAACATTAGCGTAGGATTTTTTTTGATTAAAACCAAATTTTATTGTATTATGCGAGTATCTAAGCGATTATTTATGAAAAAATACGACCATAAAAGAATAGGTGTTGCTTGCGAGTGTGCGGGTATATTGTTATAATAACCCCAAAATATGTTAAAAAACACATATTTTGGTAATAAATAGTCAATATGCAATATATAGAACTGAAAGAACAACTAAAGAATTTCAAAATATTCAATCTTAATGACATCAGAAAGATTGAAGAGGATTTTGATTTGCGCAGGTTGAATGAGTGGCAAAAGAAGAATTATATAAAAAAGATCCGACAAGGTTTTTATATTTTTTCTGATTTGGAAATAAACGAGCAGGCGCTTTTCATCATTGCCAATCGCATTCATGAACCGTCATACATTTCACTTGAAATGGCATTGTCTTTTTATGGGCTTATACCGGAAGCCGTGTATGGCATTACATCCGTCACATCACAAAAGACAAGAACGATAAAAACTCCCGTTGGCGGTTTTACATATAGACATCTAAAACCGGAATTCTTGTTTGGTTATGAGTTGCGAGAATGCGATGGACACAATTACCGAATGGCGGAAACAGAAAAGGCCGTTCTGGATTATCTCTACTTTAATTCAAAAATTAAGGATGAGGAATCATTCATGGGCGCGCGTTTTAATACTGATGAATTTAAAAAAAGAGTGAATATGGAAAAGTTTAATAAATATCTTGCGGCCTTCAATAATAAGGCGCTTGCGAAGCGAGTGAAAAAGTTTTTAACATACATTGAACATGCTTAGTCTCAAAAACATAGAACAATATTATCCCGACAATGAAAAACCTTTCAAGAGAAATATCTTGAGAGAATATTTGCAATACAAGATTCTCGAAATCATATTTAACTCAAAGTACGCGCAGAAGGTGGTGTTTCTGGGCGGCACGGCTTTGCGAATCGTGTACAACAATAGCCGATTCTCCGAAGACCTTGATTTTGACAATTTTAATCTTACCGAAGATCAATTTGCGGATCTTGCGGACGAGGTAAAGAAAGGACTTGAGTTGCAGGGATATGAAATTGAAATCAAAAATGTATTTAAGGGCGCGTATCGTTCATACATTAGAATGCCAAATGTGCTTTTTGATAATGAGATGTCTAATCTTAGAGAGGAGAAGATTATGATCCAGATTGATACGGTTCCGCACGATTTTGACTACAAAAAAGATACCAAGATACTTAACAAGTTTGACGTGTTTACTCAAATTTTCACGACGCCGATAGATATCCTCTTGTCGCAAAAGATTTATGCCGCACTAAATCGTTCTAGAGCAAAAGGCAGGGATTTCTTTGATATTGTCTTTCTGTTTCCGCAGACGAAACCAAACTATGAATATCTGAAAAATAAACTAAGTATCAAGAATGGGCGGGAATTAAAGGAGGTTTTGATTGCGGAGACGGCAAATTTAGACTTTGACGGACTCGCAAAAGATATTGAGCCTTTTCTTATCAATAGTAAAGACAGCAATAAGGTAAAATTGTTCAGGGAATATATAAGTTCGCTTCAGTTTTAATTATTTATGAAAAAATACGACCATAAAAAAATAGAGAAAAAGTGGCAAAAATACTGGACTGACAAGAAAATTTATAAGACGAAAGAGGGCGGGAAGAAGCCGAAATGCTATGTGTTGGATATGTTTCCGTATTTGTCGGGCGAGGGGCTTCATGTCGGGCATCCGAGAGGGTATATCGCCACCGATGTCTATTCGCGCTTCAAAAGGATGAACGGCTTTAATGTCCTTCATCCGATGGGCTTTGATTCGTTCGGATTGCCGGCGGAAAATTATGCCATTAAAAATAAAATTCATCCGGAAATCGCCGTCAAGAATAATGTCAAAAAATTCAAGGGTCAGCTTGAGCTTATCGGCTTTGATTATGATTGGGACAGGGAAATAATCACTTCCGACCCGAATTTCTACAAATGGACGCAGTGGATATTTTTGAAAATGTTTGAAAAAGGCTTGGCTTACGAATCTTACGAGCCTATAAATTTCTGCCCGTCGTGTTTGACCGGTCTGGCTAACGAAGATGTGGAGGACGGCAAATGCGAAAGATGCGGAACACCGGTCGTCAAAAAACCGATGCGCCAGTGGGTATTGAAAATTACCGACTACGCCGAAAGAATGCTGGAAGATTTGAAAGAATTGAAAGGCTGGCCGGAGCATATCAAAGAAGCGCAGAGGAATTGGATAGGGAAGTCGGAAGGAACGCTCATTACATTCAATCTCAAATCTCAAATCTCAAATCTCAAAAATATTGAAGTGTTTACAACGAGAATTGATACGATTTTTGGTGTTACTTATTTAGTGTTGGCGCCGGAGCATCCAGCAATCTCAAATCTCAAATCCCTGCGTGCCGGAGAGGCAGGTCAAATCTCAAATCTGGAGGAGGTGGAAAAATATATTGAAGAGGCGAAAAATAAATCGGAGTTGCAGAGGACGGATTTGGCCAAGGAGAAGACCGGAGTGGAATTAAAAGGCATAAAAGCGATAAACCCGGCCAATGGCGAAGAATTGCCGGTGTGGGCGGCGGATTATGTGCTAGCTGGTTATGGAACCGGCGCCATTATGGCCGTGCCGGCGCATGATGAGAGGGATTGGGATTTCGCTAAGAAATATAATCTGCCTATTTCTAACGCTGTTTTGGTTGATAAAGACGAAGCGATAAAAAAAGTAAACGGAAAGAAAACGATAAACTACAAACTGAAAGACTGGGTTTTTTCGCGGCAGAGATATTGGGGGGAGCCGATACCTTTGATCCATTGCGAAAATTGCGGAGTGGTCGCTGTGCCGGAAAAAGATTTGCCGGTGAAATTGCCGAAGGTGAAATTTTACGAGCCGACGGATACCGGCGAATCGCCTTTGGCTAAAATGG
>Ga0209541_10018364_pt1 | contig 10133 bp, 12 predicted proteins | sample RifCSPlowO2_01_FD_184027 | JGI IMG/M metagenome (GOLD analysis project Ga0209541, IMG submission 184027) | Groundwater microbial communities from Rifle, Colorado - Rifle CSP2_plank lowO2_0.1 (SPAdes) (version 2) | ecosystem: Environmental > Aquatic > Deep subsurface > Groundwater | place...
TGAGAGTTCTTCTGAATCTGACGATTCATCAGAATCGGATGATCTCAGACTCGATGAGCTCAGGGTATAGATTTTGTCACAAAATTTTCTGCGTCCCTCGATACATCCTCGGGACTTGAAAATTTTGACAAAGCCCTATACGCTTTTTCTTCTAAATATCCTCCGCGCAAATCTCGTCCATGGTTTATCTCTTTTAGGCATAATCATCTCTTTTTCGTCCGTCCTTGGTTGTGGCATGGCCGTCGTCCCTTCTTTTTTATCCGCCTCCCGTCCTTTTCCGGCCTTCTTTTTCCCTTTTTTCTCTTTTTTCTCTTTTTTCACCACTTCAGGAACAACAAATTTCACCGGCCGGAGCGAATCCGACTCTGAAAGGACAATAGAGACGTGACTCATTTTCTTCTGAATCGGCGTAGCCCTACCCATCGCCCTTGGCAAAAATCTCTTTATCATCGGCCCCTGATCCACTCTGATATCGGAAATGAATAACTTTTCCTCGTTGAGCTTCAGCTGCTTCGCATTGCTGATTGCAGAACGCAACAATAGCCGCAACGCCGTTGCCGCCCGCTGAGATCGATACATCAATTCTGCCTGCGCTTGCTTCACGCTCATTCCCTTAATCACATTCGCCACAAACCTCATTTTCCGCGGCGTCATATGGAGATAATTTAATTTTGCGGTTGCTTTCATGTTAGCTTGTAGCTTATTAGGAATTCTCCTAAAAAGCTAAGAAGCTGCCAGTTAAAAAGCTATTACGCTTTCTTTTGTTCTGACTGCGCCTGGGTCTGCGTAGCAGCAGCTTTTTGTTCCAATTCTCTCTGTATTTTTCCGCCGTGCTTGGTAAATTTCCTCGTCGGAGAAAATTCTCCGAGCCGGTGCCCCACCATATCTTCCACAACCCTCACCTCTACAAAGTCTTTGCCATTATGAACACCAAAAGTATATCCTATCATTTCAGGAGAAATTTGAGAACCACGAGACCATGTTTTAATAATCATTCTGTTTTCGGGCGACAGTCTCGATATTTTCTTTATAAGTTTTGGATCAACGTATGGACCCTTTTTCAGGCTTCTGGTCATGGTTTTCGACCATTGCTAACTTCTTCTCTTCACAATTAGTGTATTCGACCATTTCTTCTTGTTCCTCGTCCTTCTTCCGCCGGTAACCTTGCCCCACAGCGTCTTTGGCCGCTTTGTGCCGCGAAGCGCCCTACCTTCACCGCCGCCGTAGGGATGATCGCGCGGATTCATGGCAGAACCTCGCACGGTCGGCCGAATCCCCAGCCACCTCGATCGTCCGGCCTTGCCGATGACCACCAAATTATGCGCGGCATTAGAAAGCTGACCGAGCGATGCCCAACAACTGCCCAATACCTTCCTTACTTCTCCGGACGGCATTTTCAGATGCGTATATTTTCCTTCTTGTCCCAATACTTGCGCGCTGCTGCCGGCCGACCGTATCAGCACCCCGCCTTTCCCAGGCACCAGCTCAACATTACAGACAAAGTAGCCGACGGGTATGTTTTTCAAAGGAAGGCGATTTCCCTCTTGAAGCGGCGCGTGATCTGAAACGAGCACCTCGTCGCCCGTTTTCATATTTTTAGAAGCGAGTATATAACGACGCTCACCGTCCTGATATATGACGCGCGCTATAAATGCCGTCCGAAAAGGATCATATTCAACTGTCTCGACGCTGCCACGGACTTCAAACTTATCCTGCCGAAAGTCAATCATTCGATATCGCTTTTTTTCTCCCCCGCCTTTATGACGGGTCGTAATCCTTCCCTGGTTGTTCCTGCCGACGGCCCGCCTGCATGAGGTCATAAGCGGCTTGAACGGCAGCGCACCAGAAAGCATCCCACGGTAATCAACCGTGGTCATTTGTCTTCGCGATGGAGTTGTTGGACGATACGTTTTCATTAGTGAGGAAGAATATCTATCGTCTGCCCCTGCTTTAGGGTAACAACGACTTTCTTGTGCCCGGATTTAAAACCCGTTGACGCGCCCAGCCGCCGCCGCTTCCCCGGCGTACGCACGCTGTTCATTTTTGTAATATCCACTCCATAAATCGCCTCGATGGCTTTTTTTGCCTCCTGCTTATTACACGTATCCGCAACCAAAAATGCATACTGGTTCAGCTTTGAAAAATTCGTACTTTTTTCGGTAATCCACGGACGCTTTATAAGGAATGACACGGCGACACTGGCGACCGGCGCCTTACTCTGTTTTTCTTTTGCGGGCGCGGCTTCTGTTTCTTTCTCGCCATCATCAGGTTTTTTATCTTTTTTTAATTTGGAAAAAAGTCCCATGGAATTAAAGTTTGTAATGCTTCTCTAATATCTCTATGGCATTCTTCTCCAAGAGAATATGCGTATATGCTAGCACATCTTCAGTATTAAGGGAATCTGCTGCTACGACGCGCGCGTTATCTAAATTAGCCGTCGCGCGGTACAGATCCCTTTGATGCGCTGCCGGAATAAGCAAAAAGGTGCCGCGCTCGCCTCTGGAAAAATGTTTCAAAAACGCGGCGGCGTGTTTGGTCTTATCGGAGACGCTTGCGAATTCATCAATCACTTTAAACGCGCCGTCCTTCAGTCTGCGCGAGAGCGCAATATACAAAGCTTTGCGTCTCATCTTATCGTTAATTTTCTTAGAGAAATTGCGATCTTTTGTGGGACCAAACGTAACGCCTCCTCCTTTCCACAGCGGCGACCTGATCGAGCCGTGGCGCGCCCTTCCGGTTCCTTTCTGCCTCCAGGGTTTCCTTCCCCCGCCACGGACCTCGCCGCGCCCCTTCGTATGTGCCAAAACGCGGCGGCGGTTAGCCTGCCCGACAGTGACGACCTGATGAACCAAATCGGCATTCCACGGTAAACCGAATACCCTATCGGGCAATTCTACTTTTCCAACGCTTTCGGCTTTTTTGTTGTATACTGCTACCTCCAAATATCTGAAATCCGAAATTCGAATATCGAAATTCGAAACAAATCGAAGCTAAATCCGAATATCGAAATACGAAATTCGAAGCAAATTCTAAAATCTTAATTACCAAATGTTCAAAACTTTCTTGTCATTTGAATTTTGATCATTCGAATTTGTTTCGTGCTTCGAAATTCGTGCTTCGAGATTAATTATCTTTCTGTTTCGGGTTTCGTGCCTCGGACTTCGAATTTATCTACCCTCCTCGTATTTCTAGTAACGACCCCCTATTCCCCGGCACTGCTCCCTTCAAAAAGAGCAGGTTTTTATCTTTATCAACCTTCGCTACTTCTAAATTTTTCACCGTAACTCGTTCCACTCCCATGTGCCCCGCCATTTTTCGACCGGGAAGCACCCGCTGCGGCGCAGTACTCCCGATAGAACCGGGTGCCCGGTATCTATTTTTCTGTCCGTGCGTCTTCGGACCACCATGGAAGCCGTGTCGTTTCACCACCCCCTGAAATCCTCTCCCTTTCGATATGCCGCTCACGCTCACCCTGTCGCCCTCTTGAAATACCGAAACATCAACGATGTCGCCACGATTCATTTTTGGCACTTGACTATTAACCGCTGATCCTAATCTAAATTCTCTTATATATCTTAAATTCCCCAATCCTTTTACATGCCCGCCGATCGGCTTCGTAAGGCGCTTTCTCTTGCCGAATCCGACTTGAACAGCGTCATAGCCATCGCGCGATTTTGTTTTCACTTGCGCAACCGTAACCGGACCAGCTTCAACAAGGGTGACCGGAACCACTTTATCATCGTTCCACACCTGACCCATGCCGAGTTTTTTTCCAAGAATAAACTTCATAACAATTATAGGGCGTAGCGTACAGCTTTCAAACAAAGCGCCGGGGCTTAGCCCGGCTACTCCTAAACTATCTAGCCCAAATCAAGCTAATCCTTTGATTACCTTATAATCCCAGGTAAAGGGTATTTAAATGAATATGCGATATACATCGTTTTGGCCCAGCTTTTGGCGGCGTCCTACCCACGCTCTTTATATCATCTTCACCTCAATATCCACTCCTGCCGGAAGATTCAAATTCATGAGCGAATCTATGATTTTTTGCCCGGGGTTCAATATGTCTATCACGCGCTTATGCACCTTCAATTCAAATTGCTCCCGCGCATTCTTGTGAACAAACGTGGAGCGATTCACCGTATACAGGTGATTTTCGGTCGGGAGCGGGATAGGGCCGATCACCTCCCCCCCTTGCCGCTGTATCGCCTCAATAATCTGACGACTCGAAACATCAATAATCTTATGATCGTACGCCTTAATCCGCAGTCTTATTTTTTGTTTAGGTTCAGGGGCTTTTTTGGCCATGCCGATTATGTATAAATTTTCGAGTCTGCAGACGATGAAAATTTATCTACAGAATCGAGCACCCGCCAAAATTTTCTACAAAGACGTAATGTATAAATAATTACGGGGGCTTATACAAACAACATCAAAAAATCTTGCCAGTGTCTGTTAAAAAATTTAGGCGGGTAAGGGTTTTGCAATCAAAAATTCTTCGTCTGCGGCTCGAATTCTTGAACAAAGCCCCTTACTTCGTTATTTTTGTCACTACTCCCGCTCCGACGGTCTTTCCGCCCTCTCGGATGGCAAACCGCTGTTTTTCCTCAAGCGCTACCGGCGCAATCAATTTGATGGAAAGGTTTACCGTATCTCCGGGCATCACCATTTCCATTCCTTGAGGAAGCACTACTTCTCCGGTGACGTCCGTGGTTCTGATATAAAACTGCGGCTTGTATCCGGCGAAAAATGGAGTATGCCTCCCGCCCTCTTCTTTGGACAACACGTATACTTCCGCGTCACATTCCGTATGAGGCGTGACGCTGCCCGGTTTTGCCAGCACCTGCCCTCTTTCAACGTCTTCTTTTTTGAGGCCCCGCAGCAATACTCCGATGTTGTCGCCCGCCCGCCCCTCATCAAGAATTTTCTGAAACATCTCTATGCCGGTGACTACGGTTTTTTGCGTAGGCCGCAGGCCGATCACCTCTATTTCTTCATTTACTTTGACTATGCCACGCTCGGCTCTTCCGGTCACCACCGTTCCGCGCCCCTCAATCGAAAATATATCTTCCACCGGCATCAAGAACGGCTTATCAGTATCCCGCACTGGTTCCGGGATAAATTCATCAAGCGCCTTAATAAGCTCAAGGATGGGCTTTGCATCGGCGTCATCTGCCGATTTCACGTTGAGCGCCTTGAGCGCCGATCCGCGAATAATCGGCGTAGTATCGCCAGGGAATTCATATTTTTTCAAAAGTTCCCGCACCTCACTCTCAACCAAATCAACCAATTCCAGATCCTCCACCTGATCCACTTTATTCAAAAATACCACGACGGCCGGCACGCCAACCTGCCGCGCAAGCAAAATATGCTCACGGGTCTGCGGCATCGGGCCGTCTGCAGCAGATACCACCAACACCGCACCGTCCATCTGCGCGGCTCCGGTAATCATATTCTTGATATAATCTGCATGTCCGGGCGCATCAATATGCGCATAGTGCCTTTTTTCAGACTCATATTCCGAATGATGCAACGCAATCGTAATGCCACGCGCCTTTTCCTCCGGAGCATTGTCGATTTGATCAACAGATTCTTCTTTAGACGCAAACCCCTTGAGAAACAAAATATGGGTAAGTGCGGCGGTCAACGTTGTTTTTCCGTGGTCTACGTGACCAATGGTTCCCACGTTTACGTGGGGCTTTTTCCTCTCAAATTTTTGTTTTTCGGCCATATCTATAAATAACTCTTGATCTTTTGACGTTAACTCTTGATAGCCTTCAAGCTCCATGAGCCTCGGGCCAACAGTTAATAGCCAACAGTCAATGGTTTTAATTAAAACATAAGCCTTTTATGCAGACTGTAACAGTTAGTCTAACATACCATAAAAACCTGTCAAGAGGGACCCAGTGCTCATGTGGATAAGTTACCCTTCGACTACGCTCAGGACCTAACGGCCCCTTGTTCAAACGCATTTCATCTCTCCAGGGCCGTATAAAAAGCCACGCTTTTCAGGGCGTGGATCTAACGAAACTTACTGCGTTTTTTTTAAATTCTTTCTGATGTTCTTCAAACGGAACCGCGGAATGTCCGGCTGCGGAGCAACCCGATCAAGCCACATATCCCGATGGCGACGCGAAGCATACTGACACCGCAAGCACTGTGCAAGATGCGCTCGCCAATCCTCTGGAATTTCTCCGGTCGTATGAATTCCATGTAGGTCCGCTTGCGTAAAACATTCCGGGCCAGAAGGAACTTTCAGGTATTCCTCTTGGCGACGGATAAAAAGAACATGACAACGCAAGCAACCATGCCAGTCAAGCTCCTTTTTGCCACCCAGCATACCGGTTCGTACAATTTCCGCAATGTTTTCATCAGTCAAACACTCTTGGGTGCGCGGCGAAGAAAGAAACCGTTCTCTCATCTTGTTGAATTTCGGAAAGCACACCGGGCAAGTTTTGATATGATGCAATACCCACTCCGTATCACCGACCTCTGTCTTTGCTACCGTACCGGTTTCAGCATACTCATAATCATGGTGGTAGCGAAGGGTAAGGTCGGCTTCCCATCCGCAAAAGGGGGCATCATAAGAACGCACAAGAACCTCATCCATAAATTTCTTTTCTTCACGTCGCACGTCTTCTTCAGTAACCGTCGTCCCTGTTTTCTCGCTGAGGGCTTTTGCTCTTGAGATATCTAAAATTCTGGAGTTCGGCAGCGTATGATATCCGGCCGCGATTACCTGCCCACGGCTCATGCCTAAACGCTCCATGGCATACCGAATGTTGTCTTCTTCTCTCTTGGCGCGAAGTTCAGAAACGATCATTCCGAGATCAAGCGCTTTTCTACGATCCCTTGCCTCCTCATACGCCCTCCATTCTTGTTCCTCTTGCTCAAGTTGACGAGGACCAAATTCCTCGGCAAAGTTCGTCCGTTCAATTCTGTACGCGATAACTTTACCGAATATATTTTTCCATACAACGATTCTGATGGGGTCGCCCTGTTGCGGCTGATAAGAGTTTACCAACTGCACGGCAGAAGACGGAATACTTTGATGGCATTGCCCGTACAGCGGATTAGGTTTTTCTTTTTCCATACACTCGCGACAATAATTATCAAACCAGTACGTGATAAGCCGAGTGTTTTTGAAAAGTTCAGTAGTTTTTTCGGCCTTATCAAATACCCCCTCAATTAAAACCGCTCTTCGGTGCGGATAGTATCTCAAAAACAGAAAACCAGCCGCAATAACGGAAACCGCGATAAGTCCCAATATCATAACACCCCTCCTCCGCTAGAGTAACCCTTTGATGATCTGGTAAAAGTATACCAGAAGAGTAAAAAAAGTCAATAGGCCTGCCATAAAATTTATTTTATGATACCGCCCCCCAACATCTCTCCGTCCTTAGAATAAAACACGGCCGATTGCCCGGCGGCAACAAATTTTACCGGTTCCCGAAAAACCAGTCGCGCCCGCGCATTCTTATTTTCAAGTTCTCGAGAATTCAAGAACAATAGCGCGGCGGACTGCAGCGGCTGCCTGTACCTCACCCGCGCAAAAACTATCCTTCTCCGATTCGCGCGAATCGGAGAAGGGAACGATGTAATGAAATTTATATCTGCGAGCAAAACTTCTTTTTTATAGAGCTCCAAACTGTTCTTGCCTTCGGCAACCACGATCGTATTCGTTGCAATGTCTTTCGCGGCCACGTAATGCGCCGGGGTTTCGCGCTTTCCCTTAACTCCCAATTCTTTATTCTTGCTTCGCAAATTAAGTCCGTGCCGCTGTCCAATGGTGTAATAGTTAATTCCTTCGTGCTCGCCGATGGTTTCGCCCGTGGTCGTTATTACTTTTCCGGGATGCTCCGGAATATATTCGCGCAAAAAATCTGCCAACGCCACCTTGCCCATAAAACATATCCCTTGGCTATCTTTTTTCTCTGCAGTCGGCAAATTAAACTGCCGCGCCAACTCACGCACTTCAGATTTCAAATAATCACCAATCGGGAATAAACAGTGTCGCAGCTGCTCCTGCGTAAGCACCCAAAGAAAATATGATTGATCTTTATTTTGATCCTTTGCTTGAAATAAACTATAGGCAGGTTTGGGGTTTGGGGTTTGGGGTTTGGGGTTTATTTCGGATTTCGGATTTCGACCCCTCGGCTCCGCTCGGGGTAAAATTTCGGATTTTCGACGAAGACGAACGTAGTGTCCCGTCGCCACATAATCCGCGCCTAACCGCATCGCTTTCTCCAAAAACAACCCAAACTTAATTTCTCTATTGCACATCACATCCGGATTCGGGGTAATCCCCTCCCGGTATCCTTCTATCATATAATCCACCACCCGCTTTCTGTATTCCTCTTCGAAATTCCATACGTAAAACGGAATGTTGAGTTTCTCCGCAACGCGGCGCGCGTCTTCGGCATCCTGAATGCCGCAATCCCCCAAGGCCGACCAGCATTTCATGTGGACGCCGACAGCGTCATATCCGCGCCGCTTCAAAAGCGCCGCGGCAACCGAGGAATCAACGCCGCCGCTCATGGCTACGAAAACCATTCGACCGCGCTTAGGATAAACTTTTTCTTTCTTCAGAGCAGTTGACATTTGACATTTCTTACTCTATAATATATACGGTTCCCTTAATCCGCAAGGAGCACAGAAATGGACGCCACCCACTCGGTTTTCGAACGAGGCTTTCGCCTACTTCGCCAGGACATAATGAATATACCGGAAGAGTTTGCGCTCTGCTTCTTAGGAATTCTCGTCGAAACCGGAAAAACGGCTCTCATCAAATCGGCGACGGAAGACCGACTCACGCAAGAAGACACAAAGATTCACATAGAAAATCTCCGCCGTGCCGTATCCGAGGAATCTTATTTCAAAAACCAATCATTCGCCGTTTCTCTTTGGATAGCGCTCGCGCATACCATCGCGACAAACAAGGGCGTCAAACCCGCTGAACTCCGGCGCGCGTTTGAAAACCGCCTCTCCGAAATCTTCCCCGCTCCGCTCGCCGAACGCCTCTTCCGCTATACGTTTAAAGTCTTAGAAAAACGCTATGGCGAAGTGAAGAGCCACGAAGACGCCATACGAGAACTTGAAGAACACCGGAAAAATAGACGCGCGATTTTAACCAAGTACGGATGCCTCTCGCAAATCTCGCCTACGAAAACACGGCTTCGAGGCACCGACACCTGGTTCGTGCCCTGCCCGCAATGCAAGCTCGAAAAGCGTTGCGACAAAAACACCAAGAAATTCCATTGCGCCTGCGGCTTCAAAAGCGCATATCCCTTTCCACTCGACCCCGCTGCTTAGGCGGGGTTTACATTTGCAGCGATACATCCCGGAACTCGGAAATCCGGGCATGGCTTTACGGCGAACTACATAAACTCCGCACAAGAACATGCGACCCAGCCCTACAGAGCGGAAAACTTTTCAACGCGTTCTGCGTATTCTCCGGTTTGAGTATTCACCCGAATTATATCTCCTTCGTTTATAAAGAGCGGCGCATTGATCTTGGTTCCGCCCTCGATCACTATAGGCTTTCCGCCGCCGGAGGCGGTATCTCCCTTGATGCCCGGCGGAGCCTCGATGACTTTAAAATCAATTTTAATCGGCAACTGAACGGCAATGACTTCATCGTTGTATGTTACGGCGGTTACCCCGAGATTCGGTTTTAAAAATCGCGACTGATCGCCGATTAATTCCTGTTTCACCAAAAAACGTTCTTTGGAATTATCCGGCCGGGAAAACCAGAATTCACCGCGGTGCATATAAATGAATTTGAGCGGTTCTTTTTCTATTTCGATTTCTTCAACAGGATGCTGGGACTTGAATGTACGTTTCAAAACCTGCCCGGTTTTGAGATTCCGGACTTTGAGTTCCATCGTGGGCCTCCTCTGCTGCATCTGAATCAGCGTCGTTTCAAGCACCTGATACGGCACTCCGTCAATTTCCACATAATCGCCGTTTGTAATATCTCCGTATGTGCGCATAACTGTGATAGTATAGCATATTTCATAAATACTTCAAGCGAGCCACTCATTTTGCCGCTCCGGCGGTTCAGGCTTCATATCCATAGCGACAAATTACTCCGTCAATAACTGACCAGCCGGTATGAAAACTTGATGCCTCTA
>Ga0209541_10018365_pt1 | contig 10132 bp, 12 predicted proteins | sample RifCSPlowO2_01_FD_184027 | JGI IMG/M metagenome (GOLD analysis project Ga0209541, IMG submission 184027) | Groundwater microbial communities from Rifle, Colorado - Rifle CSP2_plank lowO2_0.1 (SPAdes) (version 2) | ecosystem: Environmental > Aquatic > Deep subsurface > Groundwater | place...
CTTTTTCCCCTTCCAATCCGTGCCGATGATGCGGATGTCCGGCTTCAGTTCGATAAGAAGTCGGCGCAGATCTTCTTCTGTTTTGTACGGGATAATTTCATCAACATAGCGGATACCTTCGAGAATGACGCGCCGCTCCTCGAGTGACATAATCGGCTTTTTCTTCTTTTTCCCGCGATATTCTGCCGGAGTGACAGACGGGTCTTCGTGCAAAAGAACGATAAGATAATCACACACAGTCTTTGCCTCCTTGAGCATCAGAATATGCCCGGCATGACAGAGATCGAACGCACTCGCCGTCACACCGATCTTTTTGCCGTTTCGCATGTTACCGGAAGAATATCACAAGATATGAAGACGTGGCCGTTCTTAAGTTAGTAAGTCAATCCACCCTCTCCCCCCACATGTAACAGCTGTTACATTCATGGGATATTGTATAATGCCGGCATGCGCAAGAAGATGAGAGAAAGATCCATTCTTGGACCACTCGAAGAAGATATCCTACAGCATCTCACCGCCGGTGACCTCCTGATGAGCTTTCTGATCTCTGGGCGATCGACTCGCGCATTCTACCGAGAAGCGTCCTTGCGTGCCCATGCACGCTATCGCCGTAAGCGAAGCATTAGAGGACTGGAAGCAAAAGGTTTAGTAGCCTATCGCGGTGATACAATTCATCTCACGGAGAAAGGAAGAGAGCTGATGCAAATTCTTGCCGCACGCACCACTCCCGTTGAAGCCGCCTGGAAAGGCACCTGGTGGATCGTTATGTACGACATTCCGATAAATCTCAATCCCATGCGATTCGAGTTGCGAAGAATCCTGATACGAGCAGGATTCAGAAAGCTTCAACACAGTGTCTGGGTTCATCCTCACAAATGCAAAGAGCTCGAACTGTTTGTGAAAAACCACCCGCGCATGGCTGCGTATGTGCGGTATCTGGAAGCTCCACCTTTCGCACACCTCGAGAAAATGCAAGACTGGAAAAAACTCGCCACCGCCTGATATCCCCTATAAGTAACAGCTGTGACATCAATGGGATATGGGGACTTGGATTAGCGAGAGACTACTCGCGCGATCCCGCATCGCTTGATATTGGCGCGCTTTGGCTTTCTGCTACAATCTGACGCATGAATACTGCACTTCTGGCGAGCTACGAGAAAGATGCCCCTCTCCTCCGACTCGGAAAACTCTTGAAAGAAAACAGCTGGACTCTACTTGGCTCCGCGGGAACTGCAAAATACTTGTATGAGAACGGGGTCGGATGCCGCGATGTGGCAGAAATCGTAGGGCCGCCGATCCTCGGACACCGTGTCGTAACTCTCTCACGCGAGCTCCACGCTGCGCTTCTCGCGACATCAAAAGACCTCGGAGAGTTGAAAGATCTCGACATTGAGCCAATCGATCTGGTCTATGTGACACTGTATCCTCTAGAGAAAACAGCTGCCGTCTCGAATGCAAAACCAGACGACGTCCTCGAAAAGACCGACATCGGCGGCCCGACCCTTTTACGCGCAGCGGCAAAAGGCAGAAAGATCGTTCTTTCCTCGCCTAAACAATTAGACGAATTCGAGGTTCGCCTCAAGAGCGGAACCCTGGGAGACGAGAATTATCGAATGGCGCTCGCCGCCGCGGCAGAGCGCAGAGTCGCCGACTACGTGGACGCATCCGCGCGATACTTGGAAAGCAAAACATCCTGACTCCATGCCTAAACACTTTTTCTTCGATCTCGACAATACGCTGACGAGAAGTAAATCGCACATCGAGCCCGCACATGCGGACCTACTGCGAAAGCTCACGGAGCGCGCGGACGTGGTAGTCGTCTCTGGGCATCCGCAGAGAGATATTCGCGACCATCTTGAGAAAAATCTCGACGGCCGGTACTACATCCTCGCGCAGAACGGAAATTTCTCGCAGACTCCAGACGGAAAAATACTGTGGGAGCGTCGACTTTCCGAACAACAGGTGCGCGCGATTCATGCATTCATCGAGAAAGCCCGCAAACATCTCGCGCTCAAAGTCCGTGACGAGAACGACATCGTCGAAGATCGCGGCTGCCAGGTAGCCTTTAGCCTTATTGGACACCACGAGAATCAGGATATTAAAGACGCATTCGACCCTGACCACGCGAAGCGCAAAAAGCTTCTGGAAGACCTGCGCGACGATGTCGAGCAACTTCGCAACAAATACAACATTGATATCTACATCGCCGGCACCACGAACCTGGATATCGTCGAAAAAGGCAAGAACAAGGGGTACAACATCACTGTTTTCATCAAGACTTTGGGCTGGAAGAAAGAGGATTGTATCTATGTGGGCGATGCGCTCTTCCCCGGCGGCAATGACGAGACTGTTGTCGGCGTCATCCCCACAAAGGCCGTCAAAGACTTTCACGGAACGTATGAATACCTTAGAGAACTCTTGAAATGACTATGGCCGAAGTTGCACTTGAAATCAAAGATCTAAGAAAAACATACAAGAGCGGCACGGAGGCATTAAAGGGCGTCTCGCTCACGGTTCCAACTGGCGATTTTTTCGCGCTTCTAGGACCCAACGGCGCGGGCAAAACAACGATAATCGGCATCGTGACCTCCTTGGTGAACAAAACGAGCGGCAAAGTATTCGTCTTCGGGCACGATATAGACAAGAACTTCGAGAAAGCAAAGACGTATATCGGTCTCGTGGGGCAGGAGCTCAATTTCAACCCGTTCGAAAAACCACTCGATATCGTCGTCAATCAAGGCGGCTACTACGGGATTCCGCGCTCCGAAGCACTACCGCGTGCACAGAAACTCCTCGAGGACCTGGGCTTAAGCGAAAAGATGACCCAGCAAGCAATGCAGCTCTCGGGCGGTATGAAGCGCCGTCTCATGATCGCGCGTGCGCTCATTCACGAGCCGCGCTTTCTCATACTCGACGAACCGACGGCTGGAGTCGACGTGGAGCTTCGCCGCAGCATGTGGGATTACCTTCGCGGTATCACGAAAAAAGGCGTCACCATTCTTCTCACCACACACTATCTCGAAGAAGCGGAGCAGCTGTGTAAGCACGTTGCCATCATCAACAAGGGTGAGATCGTTGCTTCCGGCACCATGCAGGAAGTGCTTGAAAAACATCACGATGAGGAAGCGGCTCAAAAATCGGGCTATCGCAGTGGAAAATTAGAAGAAGTCTTCCTGAAACTCACGTCAGAGAAATAAGCCGCTATGAATGCATACCAACTCTGGATAAGTTTCTATACGATGCTTCGCCGCGACATCGTGCGGATGTTCCGTATTTGGGTGCAGACTTTTTTGCCCTCTGTCGTCACCTCCGTGCTCTATTTCACAATCTTCGGAACGATCCTCGGTTCACAGATAGGCGACAGGCAAGGCGTTTCCTACATGACATTCGTCGTGCCGGGCCTCGTGATGCTCGCTATCGTCACCACAAGCTACGCGAACACCTCTTTCATGTTCTTCGCCTCAAAATTCTTTGCGCGCTCCATCGATGAAATCCTCGTCTCCCCAACCCCTCCGTGGCTCTTGATCGCGGGGTTCGCCGGCGGCGGCGTCGTGCGCGGAGTCTTGGTGGGCACGCTTGTCCTAATTGTCTCGGTGTTCTTTACAGGCCTGCATCTCGCGATTCACAACATACTAGTCATCCTTGCCTTTGCGACTCTCACCGCGCTCGTCTTCTCTCTTGCAGGGCTGGTGAACGGCATCTATGCAAAATCGATAGACGGCATTAACATCGTGCCTACCTTCGTTCTCACGCCCTTGGTCTACCTCGGAGGCATCTTTTATTCCATACACACGCTCCCCGACTGGTGGCAAGCTATCACCTATGCGAACCCGCTTTTCTACCTCGTGAACGGCTTCCGTTACGGCTTCTTGGGGATGGCCGATGTTTCGCTCGCGATCTCTACCGGCATACTCTTCGGCATGATAGTCGTTCTCGTGGCTATCAACTGGTACTTCATCAAAACCGGCCTCGGCCTGCGGCAATGATCGTCTTTACGCAATTTCGTTCAGAAACCCCACGCGGCTCTTAAGCTGAGTGTTGGTCAGCGTATGTCTTTTGTCATCCACGGAGTAAGAAAAAGTACCGTCCCCAAAAAGAAAGCCCCGATGCCTGTAAAAATTTCCCCTATCCAAAGCAGGAAAAATCCTACAATAAAAAATAGAGACGCAGAAATTAGGCGCAGTATCCTGCGAAATCCATGCAATGCAAAAAAGCGCCCCTTATCCTCAAATACAATCTTCTCGCGCGATATATATACATCTCCCTGCCATGCTTTCATCCATGCTGCTTTGGCGATGAGAGTGCCGACAATCAAAACGAGAATGAGGCCGATTGCTCCGATCCTCTTCACCTCTTCCGGAACACTTGAAATGATTTGCTCAAACATATTCTCAGACATTATATGCGAACTTGACTCTTTTATGTCTCCGCAATTTTAACAGCAAGTCCGATGTAATTCTCTGGACGGATTTTCTTGAGGCGGGCTCTTACTTTCGCATCGACGTCGAGGCTGTCGATGAACTTTGCAAAATCAGCGAGCGAGACTTCCCTGCCGCGTGTGAGCGCCTTAAGCTTTTCGTATGGCACATCCACGCCTTCGCGACGGAGAGCTGTTTGGATGGCCTCCGCGATGACCTCTGGATGTTTCTGCAATTCCGCGAGCATCGCGGCTTTGTTCACACTCACCTTCGAGAGGCCCCGCAGTAGCGCTTTGTAGGCGATCAAGGAATGCGCGAAGGCGATGCCGAAGGTGCGCTTTACTGTTGAGTCGGAAAGGTCGCGCTGAAGGCGCGAGATAGGAAGTTTGCGCGAGAAATGCTCGAAGAGGCTATTTGCGACGCCAAGATTGCCCTCGGCATTCTCAAAATCTATCGGATTCACTTTGTGCGGCATGGTAGAAGAGCCCACCTCCCCTGCTTTTGCTTTCTGCGAAAGCCAACCATCAGAGATATATCGCCAAACATCTTGCGAGAGATCGATGAGAATCGTGTTGATGCGGCGGAGATTATCAAAAAGTTCTGCGTACGTATCGTGCGGCTCGATCTGCGTCGTTGCATCATTGAGCTCGACTTGGATAACGCCGGCCATTTTTTTGTGCGCCGTTTTCGGTTCGATGTTGAATCGCTGCACGAATTTCCTACTGAACTCCATCCAATCGACATCCGGCGCACCGGAGACGTGCGCGCTCCAATTCCCCGTCGCACCCCCAAACTTCACCAAAATTATGGATGTCCGACATCCATATATTTGGCGAGATACACGGGATTCGAATACACGCATCTCTTTTCCAAACGTCGTGGGAGAAGCCGGTTGGCCATGCGTGCGCGCGAGCATCGGCGTCGCGGCGTGTTCTTTTGCTGTTTTGTCGAGCGTCAATCGAACATCTTCAAGGGCCGGTAGAAGAGCTCCCTCCAACGCGTCGCCGAGAAGCAAAGCATATGCGATGTTATCGGTATCCTCTGACGTGAGCGCAAAATGCACCCACTCTGAAACGTCGACCAGTGAAGTTTTTGCAAGTTTGTGTTTGATGAAATATTCGACCGCCTTCACGTCATGATTCGTCGCAGGAATTCCCTCATACCCTTCTTTCTCTATTTCCTTCACGACCTTGGCATCCTCAACCGTGACATCACATGTCTTTTTGAGAAGTTTCTTCTCGTCAGCATTGAGTGATCTCATTCCTACATTCGGTGTCTCAGAGAGCGCGAGAAGATATTCGCACTCGACACGAACACGTGCACGGATGAGCGCAAACTCGCTGAAGTATTCCGCAAGCTCGGCTGCGGCATCGCGGTAGCGACCGTCGATAGAACTTATTGCCGTGAGTGGGTCAAATTGCATATTGTTTCAAATTACGCTCGATGCGCGGGATGATGGGCACCTCGGCTGGCTGGAATTTCTCGCCCGTGATCTGCTCATACATCTGAATGTAGCGCCGCGAGAGCTCCTCTACAAGCTCAGGAGGTGCGGGAGGAAGTACTTTGTCTTTGTACGGATCACAGTGTTCTTTAAACCACAATCGCAAAAACTCCTTATCAAAATATTCTGGCTCTTCGCCTCTTGCAAATCGTTCCTCATACGAGCCAAGCTGCCAGTAGCGAGAGGAATCGGGCGTATGAATTTCGTCAATCAATGTGAGAGTCCCACCTGCCCCGAGCGATGTCGAGGTGTCGAGTCCAAACTCATACTTCGTATCCACGAGAATCAGTCCGCGCTTCGCAGCGATTTCCTGCCCGCGCGCGAAGAGTGCGAAAGCTGTATCCCGAATCTTCTCGAACAGTTCTTTCGTGATAAACCCTTCTGAGATCATTTTTTCGGGCGTGAGCGCGCGATCATGCATTTCTTCCTTCGTTGTCGGATCGAAAATCGGCGTGGGAAGCTTCTGGTTCTTTGTCATTCCGTCGGGCAGGACGACGCCGCCGAATTCGCGCTCTCCTTTCGAATAACGCGTCCAAATTGCCGTGTCGGTCACTCCCGTGAGATATCCACGCACGACCGCCTCCACAGGCACCGTGTTGCACTTTTTCGCGACCGTCACATTCGGGTCCGGAACTGCAATAACATGATTGGGAATAATATCTTCCGTCTTCTGAAAGCTGAAAGCTGAAAGCTGGTTCAATACCTGCCCTTTATGCGGTATGTGCGCGATGAGCCGGTCGAAACTGGAGTGCCGATCGGTAGAGATGAGGATTAGGCTGCCTCGGCCTGAGCCCGTCGAAGGCTCATATATATCGCGCACCTTACCTGCTCTTTTCTTCCCGAGAAAAACGAAGTTGGTTTCTTTGAGAACTTCCGTCATGTTTCAATCTACATTGATTTCAATGCATAGTCAAGACCGCCGCAATAGTCCTTCAAAATCAACGTTTTTATTGCCTTTTCCGACAATCCCTATCTCGTACGCATCAATCCCAGACTTCTTGATGTGAGCAATCGCCTCGTCTGCGAACCCTTCCCGCACGACGGCAGCAATCCCAACTCCCATGTTGAAGGTGCGTAGCATATCAGCGTCATCGAGCTCACCGTATTTTTTGAGGACGCTGAAAATTGGAAGGACTTTGATTTTGCCAAGATCGACCTGAGCACCAAGCCCTTCAGGCAAGATTCTGTTGAGATTCTCTTTGATCCCGCCGCCAGTAATGTGAGCAAGCCCAACTAGTCCATCCTTACCAAAAAGTCCTTTGAGTGCTTTGTAATATGCGCGATGCGGTGTTAGAACAGCTTCGATGAACGGCTTGCCGTTAATTCGCTCATTCTTTATCTCCGGTGTTGCTTCAATGATCTTGCGGACGAGCGAAATACCGTTGGTATGAACTCCGCTTGATGCGAGTGCCAAGATGGCATCTCCCTCCCGGATTTTCGAGCCGTCGATGATACGCTCCTTTTCAACAATGCCAACGATACTCGCAGTGAGGATATACGTGCCTTCTGGAATCGTTCCAGGCTGCCAGGACGTTTCGCCACCAGTGAGCGTGCACTCGTTGTTTTTGGCGGCGGCAGCGAATGCGTTCACCATCCTCGCGACGACTGGTTTCTCAACCTTTCCGCACACGATGCAATCCTGTATCGAAAGCGGACGAGCGCCCATGACGATACAATCATTCACTAAATGATTTATGAGGTCCTCGCATACCGTCTCAACGCTGTCGTGCTGCAGCGCGAGCAGCTGCTTGGTTCCCGGCTCCTCTGTCTTTAAGACCAGCACCGGGTGCTTATATTCCGGGAAGTGTCCGTCGAAGAGCGTCGCGAACGCCCCGATCTTGTTGAGGACACGCGCATCGTTTGTTTCGAGCGCGCTTGCTATTTCCTCTTTCGTCTCGTTCTCAATATCTCTGTTTACGCCGGATGCTTTGTACGAAAGTTTTTTCTCAGCGCTCATACCAATCCTTGCTCCTCAAGATATTTCTTAAAACCTTTTTCTTGCAGTTCCGCGTCCTTACTCACAATATCCTCTCCTATCTTTTCCTTGTAAGCCGTGATCTTCGCGCGCACGGCCTCGTCGCCCGCACCAATTATCTGCGCGGCAAGAATGCCTGCATTCTTTGCTCCGTTTATCGCCACAGTGGCAACGGGAACTCCCGGTGGCATCTGGGCTGTTGAGAAGAGTGCGTCCACGCCTGCCGAGCCCATCTTGGTACTCATGAGTGGAACCCCGATGACTGGAAGTGCCGTGTGCGCGGCCACGACTCCCGCCAAATGTGCGGCGCCTCCGGCGCCGCAGATAAAAACCTTGAATCCCTTCGCCTCCGCACCTTTCACGTACTCGACGACCGACTCGGGCGTGCGGTGCGCGGAGAGCATGTGCACTTCAGAGCCGATGCCAAGTTCCTCAAGTGCCTTCGCCGCATCCTGCATCACCGGCAGATCCGAATCCGAACCCATGAGAATGCCGACAAGTGCGTCAATCATAGCAATATCTACCATTATACACGCGCGAATACAAGCTCGCGCAATATACCTCTCCAATCAAGGACCGCTTCCTTAGAGACAATCCAAAGGGTCGCAGGCACCGTCGTACCCGTTATCTGGCTCGCGAATTCTCAGGTAGTTGCCCTGCCCGTTTGTATACCAATCACCGTTTGAGAGAATATAAAACTCTCCGGGAATAATTTCTGCATCTTCTGCAAGAAGATAGACACCGTAGTGCCGGTGACTCGCGGCCTGAGAATTCTCACGCACGCCTCTGTAGTATGTCTCACCTTTGTATCCTTCGAGTCCCATCAAGTCGCCGGCTTTGACGCTACTCCCGAGAGAAACAGTCGTCGTCGCCATGTGCTCGACGAGAAAAAGTTTTGGAGATGTAGTGCCGACTACAAGCGCGAGTGCGCCAGTCGCATCATCCCGAAAGGTAACGACACCGTCATACGGAGAGTAGACAGGACTCAAATATCCGCAGAAGTAGTCGACTCCTGTATGCAAATGGCCGTCGACAGCCCCTCCAAACCCGAGGGTCATGATGCAAGCTGTGACAGCGCCGACGAGAAAAGACATCATAGATGCAAGGTCGTCAAGTGAGCCGATACCGCACCCAAGGAGCCCGAACGAGAGGTCGAGTGCACACCTTGAAGTGAGGAAGATCAGCGGGGAGAGCCGCGCCCTCCCAAAAACCCAATAAAAAAGCCCCTAAAAAGGAGCATCATCACAAACGTAAGAGAATGTGAGTCGGCATCATACCATGCCGATTAGACCTGTCAAGAATACCTTGACGGAGCCGAAAATTTGTAGTTGAAACAAGGAATGTTAAATGAGCAATTTATGGCTCATGCACTTTTGTTGCATAGAGACAAATCCAAGCAGGTGGCTTGGGCCTAACGTCCTTGCCTGTGAAATAACTATCCTCAAGCACCTCACTCTTCTGGACTTGGAATCCGGCGGCCTCAACTAACTGCCTAAGTTCTCCCTCTGAAAAAAACTTGAAGAAACGCTCCCCTGCTTTGTCCGCGATCATTCTTTCTCTTTCTTTCTTGTCCTCTTTTACTGAAACAAACAGGACACCATTTGGAACGAGCAAACGTCTAAATTCTGCGAGAACTTTCGGCACTTCTTCTCTTGGAGTGTTCAGCAAAGATGCGCAGGCCCAAATTCCTCCATAGCTGCCATCTGCGAGATGTGTTTCTTGCATATCACGCATATCGCCCTCATAAAACATCGAATCGGGGAAACGCCTGCGAAGTTCCGTAACTGCCGATTCCGAGTAATCCAGGCCCTCAACAGCAATGCCGCGTTGCCTAAAAGCTTCTATATCTCTCCCAGAACTCCCGCAACCAACGTCAAGCGCTCTCACTTTCGAGGTTTTTGACAGTCGGGATACGAAATCGTCAACTTGCGCATTCCAGTTGTAACCCAGACTTTTTTCACGATGGTACTCGTCGCCGCCTTGATAATTTGATTGGGTTATTAGGAAACGTTCTCGAGATCCGTCCATACATTTGAAAATCAGGACCTCATGGAGAACAACCCAAATCGGAACCAATGAGAATTCCGACGAGTGGTTTGTTCATATTTTATAAATTATCGAAATGACGAGCATTTCGTCGATTTGCATTGAACCAGATTCTCTTAATCTCCTCATTTGTGGAATCCGGACGATTTTCTTTAACGAAGCGAATGGCCTTAGGTGCGCTGTCGATTAACT
>Ga0209541_10018366_pt1 | contig 10131 bp, 9 predicted proteins | sample RifCSPlowO2_01_FD_184027 | JGI IMG/M metagenome (GOLD analysis project Ga0209541, IMG submission 184027) | Groundwater microbial communities from Rifle, Colorado - Rifle CSP2_plank lowO2_0.1 (SPAdes) (version 2) | ecosystem: Environmental > Aquatic > Deep subsurface > Groundwater | place: Rifle...
CGCTTTAGGACAACCAGGGGAAACAGCTGTCGTATTATGCGCAGGATATTTTCCATTATCATTGTAGTAAATTTCCAAAGTTCTCTGAATCTGAGAAAGGTCTGACTTTCTTTTGGAGTCATTGGCTTTTTTAATCTGTTCTGCCGGATTTAAAAGAACTATTACTCCTGTTCCAATAATACTTAAGACAGAAATAACAACTAAAAGCTCAACCAACGTAAAGCCGATTGAATAATTTGAGAACCCAAAAAAAGATTTAAGAAGGTTCCTAATACCAGAAAGGGGCCGAAGGGAATTTTTCCACCGGACAGCTTCTTTTTTCCCCATATAATTAGTATGATGCCTATAGCTGCACCTGTCAAGAACGCGAGGTAAAAAGCACTTATTATAAGCGGGAAACCTAGAATCAAACCCATAAGAAAAGCTAATTTCACATCCCCAAACCCCATGCCCTTTCCTCGTGTTGTCAAAAAAAGTAATAACATAAAAATAAAAGCCCCCAAAGCAGAAAGCAAAAAATTTACTAATGATACTTGAGGAATAGCTTGCAAATGGAAGATGGGAAATGATAAATGGTAAATAGCTGCAATGGCTATTGCAGGAAATATTATCTTATCAGGAATAATACCATACTTAAGATCTGAGAAGAATATGACAATGAGAGAACATGTAATAAACAGAAGGTAGACATAATTTATTGTTAAATTGCTGAATTGCTCAATTGTTGAATCAAATGATAAATGGAAAATGGTAAATGGTAAATTATTTAGTTTTAAAACATAAAAGTAGACACAAATGAATATAATTCCTGTCAAAATTTCCACAAGGGGGTAATAAAAAGAAATAGGGGATTGGCAATATCTACATTTTCTATTCAATAAAATAAAAGTGGCCACAGGAATCATGTCATACCATTTAAGCTTCTTCTTACAATTATCACAATACGATCTTCCGAGAATTGATCTGTCTTCAGGTAATCTGTCTATAAGGACATTTAAGAAACTTCCAATGCATAGACCAAGAATTAAAAGAAGCAAGAGAACCATAATTGAAGAGTATCAGAAAAAACTAAGAATTAATAGCGATGAGGAAGATTTATTGGAATGTTTGAGTCCCCGGAACTGGCTCAGCGACTAAGCAAACAACTCCTGCTCTTCCGTCTGCCGAAGACCATGTCATCCATGCAACTTCATTTGCTCCTGTGCACTTAGAATTCTGCGCAGTAGATTCAAGTCTAGTATACACAACATTTTCGGTTATAGCGGTATCATCATCGGTCTTATAGCAATACCCTTCGGGACTTGTCCCTCCTTGAAGATTTGCTGCTATTGGGGCAGCTGCTGTGCAGTCAGTGTCCACACCGGTTGGAATCTGCGGAAATACGGTTAGCTCCTTTGAACCAGTCGTTATTTCTATCTTCCAATCGGTTGACGCTGGCCATGTACCCTTTTGCGTGTAATAATTCTGGAGTGCTTTTCCAAGACTTACGACACCCGAGGTTCTTGATGCATCTCTTCCTCTTGCAAGTTGTTCAACCGGATTAACCGCTGCAATAACAATTGCTGCTAAAACTCCGAGAACCGCAATGACTACAAGAAGCTCAATGAGAGTAAATCCGCGGGATTTCTTAAAAAGTTTGGGCAGACCAAATTTCATGTATATATTAAGTAGAACAGAAAAGAAATTGCTTGTCAAGGGGGTATTTTGAGGCTAAATTTCTAAATCCTGAATCTTAATTCTCCATCGAGCTAGCCGTTATTCGCTATTTTATTGAGGAAATTAAACTATAGATAGGAGTTATGACAGATACCAGTAGAAATGCTACTCCAGCACCAAGTGTTACCATAATTATCGGCTCAAGGGATGTTGTTAACATCTTGACACTTTGATCCGCTTCTGACTCGAAATACTCCGATGCTTTAAGAAGTGTTTCGTCAAGCTTTCCCGTCTCTTCCCCAATTTTGACAAGTTGCGTAAGAAGAGGGGGGAACAATGAATATGAGGAAAGGGCATCTCCGACTGAAACCCCGTTTTCGACCTTCTTGGCGATAACAATAATTGCATTTTTATAATGTATGTTTCCTAGGGTGTCGGCCGTCTGCATTAAGGAGTCTACTACGAGAGTGCCTGATCCTACAAGGAGACTAAAAGTTCTTGAGAATTCCGTAAGAATAACTTTTTTCGACAAGTTTCCAAAGATTGGAGCTTTAAGAATTAAATTATCTATCACCAACTTCCCTGCATCAGTTTTGTGCCATCTCCTAAAAAGAAATACTGCCAAGCCCACGATTACTATTATTAAAGGCCAGGAAACTGTCATAAAATCCGATAATTTCATTATGATTTTTGTAGGAAGCGGTAGCTCAACATTCAAATTTTCATAAAGACCGGATAGCTGTGGGATTACAACTGTCATCATTATAAAAACTACGACAAACATAAGAATAACGACTATAGTTGGGTAGGTAAGCGCCGAGCGGATAGTATTTCTTAATTTTGCCTGTTTCTCAAGATTATCTGCCAAGTGAGATAACGCCCTATCAAGCAGTCCCGATGATTCGGCGGATTTAATAATAGAAACATAAATAGGAGAAAAAATATCCGGATACCTTGAGATAGCAGAGGATAAAGTCTTTCCTTCCTCTATGTCTGCGATTATTCCACCAATAATCTCATTCATTGTTTGGCTGTTTATTTGCTCTCTTAATATCTCCAAAGACTTAATAAGAGTAAGGCCGGAGTTAAGCATTGATGAAAGCTGGCGGGTAAAAAGTATGAGATCTGATTGTTTTACTTTATTTAAAAAAGGGAAATATTTTGCCATTTCATTCCTGCTCTCGGAAGAGACAGTAATGGGTATTAATTCCTTACCTCTAAGATAGCGCACGGCTTCATCTGTATCCTTTGCCTCAAGTAGACCCCTTACTATTTTATTTTCTTTCGTAACTGCTTTGTATCTAAGTCTCATATTAGCCTACAAGTCGTAAGAGTTCATCTTGCCTTAAGGCATAGCTCCTGGCGGTTTCAAGACTTATTGCTCCTGTTGTAACCAAAGAGGCAAGTGATGATTCAAGAGGTATCATCCCTATATCCTGAGAGTTTTGAATAATAGAGTCAATTAGATAAGTTTTCCCATCTCTTATGTTACTGGCGACCGCATTAGTTCCAAGAAGAAGTTCAACTGCCGGTATTCTCCCTCCTGATATCTGCAGCAACAATCTTTGAGAAATAATTCCTTTAAGAGTAACTGCAAGTTGTGTTCTGATTTGAGCCTGTTGACTCGACGGAAACGAGTCGATTATCCTATCTATGCTTTGGGAAGCAGAGTTGGTATGAAGGGTTGAAAAGACCAAATGTCCTGTTTCCGCAACTGTTATGGTGGACGCTATCGTCTCAGGGTCTCTCATCTCTCCTACGAGAACCACATCCGGATCCTCACGGAGTGCAGACCGCAGAGCTGTCTGCCATGAATTAGTGTCTTGGCCCATCTCCCGCTGAGATATTAAACTTTTCCCCGGAGGATAAATGTATTCAATGGGATCTTCAATCGTAAGTATATGAACAGCTCTGTTTAGATTTATTTCGTTTATTATTGCGGCGAGTGTGGTCGACTTCCCATGACCCGTAGGGCCTGTAACCAGAACCAAGCCTTGCCTAAGCGAGGAGAAATTATGAAGATTTTTAGGAAGATTAAGCTCTTCAATTGTTTTTATTTTTGGCTCAAGAAATCTGAATTCCGCACAAATTAAACTTTTTTGGAAATAAATGTTTGCCCTAAATCGACCCATTTGTCCGGTAGCACCCGAAAAACTGAAGGAGAAATCCAATTCTTTATTGAGGATAAACTTTTCTTTCTGAGATTGATTAAGGAGTGAGAAGATCATACTGTGGGTTTCTTCATGAGAGAGAGCAGGAGCATTGGAAGCATAGATTAGTGAGCCATCAATACGAAGAGCCGGGGGGACTCCGGGAATAAGGTGGAGATCCGATGCCTTGTTATTGACCGTAATATGGAGAAGCTGTTGTATATCCATAAACTCCTTTCAGTCGTAATTAACTAATACTACAAATACTACAAATTTCAAATAAATAGATATTGAATTATTGGTATTTATTGGTAGTATTTGACATTGGTATTATTAATCTTATTCCTGCGCTACTCTTATTACTTCCTCTGGCGTTGTTATACCCGCAAGTACCTTCAGGTAGCCGTCTTGCTTCATTGTTATCATACCTTCCTCAACAGCCTCTTTTTCTATAGTAGTCGAGCTGGGGTGCTCGAGAATCAGATTGGAAATTTTTGTGGAAATTGGTAAAACCTCAAATATTCCTATTCGCCCTAAGTATCCGAAGCCCCCGCACTTATCACAGCCTTTCCCTTTGTATAGTTTCATTTCGCTGTTATCTGGTTTTGGAAAAAGTTTTCCCAGGACATTTCTTATCTCGGCGGTAATTTGCCGAAGCGGTAGATAAGACTCTTTGCACGAAACACAGATTTTTCTTACAATTCTCTGTCCTACAACTGCATTCATAGTTGAAGAGAGAAGGAATGGTTCAGCACCCAAATCTGTAAGACGCGGTATTGCCCCTGCCGCGTCTGACGTATGGAGTGTTGAGAAAACCAAATGCCCGGTAAGAGAAGCCTGAACAGCAAGCTCAGTAGTCTCTTTATCTCTAATTTCTCCGACAAGGATTATATTGGGGTCCTGGCGCAAAAATGATCGTAGTCCTGTTGCGAAGGTTAGGTCTACGGCCGAATTGATCTGCACTTGATTTACCCCTTGCATCTGGTATTCAACCGGATCTTCCAGAGTCATGACGTTAACTCTTGTTGTGTTGAGTTTTTCCAAGACAGCATAAAGAGTAGTGGTTTTACCGCTTCCCGTGGGTCCGCAAACTATAATAATGCCGTGTGGACGTAAAATTGCCGTTTCTAGGTTCTTAAGAGACATACCTGTAAGGCCGAGCTCTTGAAGAGTGGGTATCCCTCCTGATTTGCGAAGAAGTCTCATAACTATCTTCTCACCAAAAGTAGTGGGCATTACCGAAATACGAAGGTCCACTTCATTATTCTCCACTTTAAAATTAAAACGACCATCCTGAGGAGACCTGTGCTCATCTATCTTCATATTCGAAAGGATCTTTATGCGAGATATAACGGCCTCCTGCACTGTCTTTGGTAAGCTGAGCCTGTCGTACAAAATACCATCAATCCTATATCTAACTCTAATTCTGTCTTCCTGAGGCTCTAAGTGGACATCGGAGGCCCTGCTCGAAACTGCATACTCAAGGATGGTAGATACGATTTTGGCAATTGGGGCCTCTTTTATTATCTCAGCAATTTCCCTGCTGTCTATAGTTCTTGTCTTTTCAAGTTCTTCTGTTTGTTTTAAAGCTTCGCCAACTTCTCCCACAATCTCTTGTCTATACTGTTGACGAATTGCTTTTTTTAAGTCTTCTTCAGATGCAGCAAACGTCTTTAGGGAAAGGCCGGTTTTTTGTCTTACAAACTCCAATGCTTCAAGATCCACAGGATTTGCCATTGCCACCGATAAAACCCTTGTTTTCTCATTGAACAGAAAGGGGATAAGCAGAAATCTTTCGGCAATAACTCTTGGTATCATTGAGAGCGCAAGCGGAGAAAAGGAGGCTGATGATAGCGAAATGAAGGGAATACCTAGAAGTTTAGCTTTTGCTTCTGCAATTTTTTCTGAGGTGGTAAAGCCGGATGACAATAAAACCTCTTCATGAGATTTTCCAAGACTTGCAGCTTTTACTTTTATCTCTTCAGCCTGAGAAGGAGTCAGAATATGCTCGAAAAGCAGGATATCAAGTATCGTAGACCTTATAGAATCTGTATCAAAATCTGTAGCGGGCATTACTTCTATACTAAGTAAAAATAAGCTATAATGTCAAGGAAATTTGAGTATATTCAAATTTCCGAAGACCCGGCGAAATTGAAGCATGAGCCGTGTATGAATAATACCTCAAAAGGTGAATGCTGAAATTAGACGGGTCAAGGAAGAGAAACTTATGAGATCTTTCGTTTTGGCATCAAAAAATAGTGAAAAAGCATTTGAGCATATCTTAAAAATTTCTAAAAAAAATAAAATTGATAAGCTGGATATTTCAATTGAGTTTTTTGAAAAACAGGTTGGAATAGAAGATGTCAGGAACATACAAAAAAAACTTTTCCTAAAACCTCTTCGGGGTAAAAATAAGGCATTTATAATTAATGCTATAAATGGGATAACAATTGAATCCCAGAATGCGCTTCTTAAAATTCTGGAGGAGCCACCTCTTAGTGCATACATTTTTCTTATTGTCCAAAACCCTAACCTGTTGCTTCCTACGATACTTTCCAGATGTAAGACCGTATTACTTGAAGATGAAAAAGAGATACTGACGGGGAAAGACATATCGGAGCTTGAAAAACTAATAGGAAATTTGAGCACAAAGGATTCTGGATTTAAGCTAAAACTCGCACAGGATAAGGCGGGTAGCAGAGAGGAAGCGTTATCTTGGATAGAAAAAGCAATCTTGGGGATAAGAAAAATTCTGCTTTCGAAAATAAAATCGGATAAAAAAGGCGATATAGAAGCGTTAATGAGAATAATAAGAAAACTTGAGGAAGGACGTTACAACCTACAGAACACTAACGTAAATCACCGTTTTATCTTGGAAAACATACTTTTATCAATCTAAATGTGCCCTAGAGAACAGAACTATAGCATTCTTTACCGTATTTATAAGATTGTATGGACATAAAAGATAAGATACCGAGACTTAAAAGTTTTAGTATTTTTAAGGACTTGTCCGATAGAGAGCTGTTGTCGGTTTCGGAGTTTATCCACTATAAGCTACTCCCACCAAAAACAATATTCATCTTCCAGGATGACCAATCGGATTCGATATATTTTATTATAAGAGGTTTAACACGAGCATTCAGGGATACGCCCCAAGGACAAGAGGTAAATCTATCACTTTTGGGAGAAGGAGAAACTATAGGCGAGATGGGTATAATTGAGGAACTACCCAGATCCGCAACTGTTGAAACTATAAAAGAAACAGAGGTATTTATTCTTACCAAAGAAAACTTTATAAATCTGCTAAAAAGACATCCGGAAATTTCAATAAACTTACTTGTCCTATTATCAAGAAGGCTTAGGAATTTTACAAGAAGGGTGGAAAATATTATGTCAAAAAAAATGGAAGAGAGGACTCTTGAGTCCCTTAAGATACTGTCTCAATTCTTCAAAGAAGGTGAAATACTGTTTTCTCACGAAGAACTGGCCGTAATAATAGGTGCGACAAGAGCAAGAGTTACCGAAGTGTTAAATAACCTTAGGGAAGAGGGGAGAATAGAGCTTCACCACCGCAGGATAAAACTGCTATAATTGTGCCCCAAAGAACAGAACTTAAGAATTTAGATTGTAAAATTAAGCTATATGAAAACAGTTGAGGTGGAACATTATCCTTTGAGAATGGGTGAGAAGCCCGAGGTTGTAGACAAAACTGTCCTGGGCGAGATGACAAAGCTTTGCTTTACTACACCTTTATTTTACGAGAATCGAGGAGAACTTTTATGGTGTCTTTACGCGCATTACGCAAATGCTTTACGAAAATTCCTTCCGGAAGAACACATGAGAAAAAATGGTAAGCCCAATGCAAACTTGCATTACCATAATGCGGATCATGCGGTATCCCAAACCGGTTTTGATGCAACTTCTGTAACAAGAGCGATTCTTTCTCGCGAAAATAGATTCTCAAGACACCTCTCTTTGGATGGAGCGTTTTCAATTCCAATTGCGGGGCTACACCATGATGATGGATACGTTTACAACGCAAACCCTTACGAGAGCTTCATAGACAGAGCCAGTATTCATATTAGGGAAAGCAAAAGAGCTGCGATTGAAGCAATTGATCAAATAGGATTACCTGACTGTTTGAATCAAGATAAAGTCAAAAAGCTTGTAATTATCGGTATTCATGGAACGTCTTTTCCGTATAACGGGGAAAAGAAAGCAGAGGGGAATGAGCTAATAAGAAGTTTGCCTTGGGAATGGAGGAAAGAAGCGCAAATCGTAAGACTTGCAGTGCAATTTGCAGACTTAGGAGGTCAAACTTCACGAGTAGATCAGTATCCAGACGGGCTTATTAGATTAAGACAGGAATTTGATATATGTGAGCCTGGATGTGGAAAAGAAAAAATAGGAGAAACACCGGATGAAATGGGAGAGAAATGGTTAAGATTTATTGAGTTTGTAGAAAAAACTGTAGGGAAAACCGGTCTTGCGTTCTTTGGAACACGAGACCACAGCTTTACGAGAGAATGGCATAAAATCCCCGTTGCCTCGCGCTAAGCATTGCTTTTTGGTAAAATTATAGGGTTAATGTTTTCACAATTAAAAAAATTCTTTTATTTTCCGCTTTCTTATTACTTTCGGTTTTTTGCGAAGGTGAGGCTTGTGTTTTGGAAACCTTATATAATAGTAGTTACAGGCTCAAGCGGTAAAACGTCCCTTCTTCACCTGTTGGCGTCTCAACTTGGGGATAGAGCCAAGTATTCATACCTTGCCAACAGTACTTACGGAATTTCTTTCGACATATTGGGTTTAAAAAGAAAAAGTCTAGAAGTTACAGAGTGGCTAGATTTAATACTGAAAACTCCGCTGTCAATTTTTTTGCCTTCTCCAAGGCAAAAAATATACATAGTCGAAGCCGATTGCGACAGGCCGGGAGAAGGCAAATATTTAGCATCATTATTAAAACCAGACATAACTCTTTGGATGGGAAGCGGAAAAACTCATACAGCAAACTTCGGCAATCAAGTACTAAATGGAAAGGCTGCCACGGCGGAAGAGGCAGTAGCTTATGAATTTGGATATTTTCTCGAATACACAAAGGAATTGTCTATTGTAAATGGGGACTCTAAATTTGTAAAAATGCAGCTTGGAAGATCAGATACCCCTATAGAGAAGGTCTCAATAACTAAGCTTGACGATTATAAAGTTTTTAAAAACAAAACGGTTTTTAAAGCAGGCGATAAAACTTATGAGTTCTTAAGATTACTACCAGAAGAGTTTTTCTATGCTCTTCAAATATCATTTTTACTGCTTGAGAAATTAAAGATAAGGCCCGATTTATCTTTCAAAAATTTTTCCCTGCCTCCGGGAAGAAGCAATATCTTCTCAGGAATCAAAGATACTACTATTATAGACTGCACTTACAATGCTACCCCTGATGGAGTCGCTTCGGTTCTGAATATGTTTGCGCGGTATCCATCGGAAGATAAATGGCTCGTTCTGGGTGATATGATAGAACTTGGTCAGGAAGAAGGGATCGAACATGAAAAACTTGCTGAGAAGATTATGGAAGTTGGAGCAAAAAGAATCATTCTGGTCGGCCCAAGACTTTCGAAACATACATATCCAAAGCTTTTAAAACTAAAAATAAAAACTGAAAAATTTCCAATGCCCAAAGAAGCACTTTCCTATATAAAAGGCAACCTAAAAGGCGGAGAAACAGTCTTATTTAAAGGAGCCAGATTTTTGGAAGGAATTATTGAGTATTTACTCGCTGATAGAAAAAACTCCAAATTACTTCCAAGACGTGAGAAAGTTTGGGAGGCACGGAGAAGAAAATTCGGACTATGAGTAAACGAAGACCTATGAGAAGACCTATGAATAGAGAACCAAGAACAAAGATTTATATTTTGCACGGTTGGTCCTATTCCCTTGAAAAATGGCAACTCTTCATGTCTGCTTTAAAGAATAATAAACTAAGCCCGCTTCTTCTTAAAATCCCGGGATTAACAGATGAAATAGAATCACCATGGACGATAGAAAACTATGTCGATTGGCTTTTCGACAAAGTGAAGAATGAAAAGAAAATTATACTTATTGGTCATTCAAACGGGGGAAGAATTGCAATGAATTTTGCCTTAAAGTATCAGAACAAGATTGAAAAGTTAATCCTGATTGACAGCGCAGGAATTTACCACAATGATCTTCCAGTAAAAATCAAAAGAAAAGTTTTTAAATTACTGGCAAAAACCGGTAGGAAAATTTTTTCCTTTGTGCCGGCAAGAAAATTTTTATATATGCTGGCAGGGGAGAGCGATTATAACAA
>Ga0209541_10018368_pt1 | contig 10130 bp, 9 predicted proteins | sample RifCSPlowO2_01_FD_184027 | JGI IMG/M metagenome (GOLD analysis project Ga0209541, IMG submission 184027) | Groundwater microbial communities from Rifle, Colorado - Rifle CSP2_plank lowO2_0.1 (SPAdes) (version 2) | ecosystem: Environmental > Aquatic > Deep subsurface > Groundwater | place: Rifle...
GGCAACTGTATTTCGTAACAGAAAGCAGAGTACGTCCCATGATTAAAAGAGAGTTTGAGAGGGTATTCGATAACTGCAAATTATTAGTCTCCGATAAACAGCACGCTATATCTTTTGCGAGAAAAAATAATGATAATCGTCTGTCTCGGTGATTCCATTACCTGTAATTGGGGTGGCCCCAGTTACACCAATTATTGGCAGGCATTACTGGATGAAAAATTCGGTGCCGGTTCGCACCACATTATCAACGCCGGCGTAAACGGCGAAACCGCGCAGGACGGTTACTATCGGCTCGAGCGCGACGTACTGAACCACACTCCTGATCTGGTAACCATCATGTTCGGCCACAATGAAGTTTGGCAGAATATTCCCGTCGGGACATATGAGAACTATCTGCGAACAATAGTTGAAACAATCCAACACCACCGCAAAAAAACAAAGGTATGGCTGTTGACGCCAAATAAAACAGGAGATACGGAATACTGGACGAAGTATACCAGCTATCTAGCGGCAATAAAAAAGGTTTCAGATGAGAGAGGGATTACGCTTATTACCGTACATAAAGCATTCGACGACGAAGGCTTAGGTGATATTTACACATATGAATTTGATTACGGCGATTTTATCGGAAGAGATTTCATTCATCCGAGCGAACGGGGACAGCGGTTGATTGCGGAATATCTCACGAGGAATTTTTTACGACTTGTCAAACGCCAATAGTCTATTGGTAGACCTGCCACATTGAAAAATTCATCTGCCATATTGAGAAGTTCAGCGCCGTCGCGTAGACCACCCATGCTACATACGGTAGCATCAGTATGCCGCTTATTGGATCAACGCGCCAGAATTTTTTCGTCGTCAGGATTACCGTAACCAATAAAAGAGAAATTTCAATCAGTGCGAGGCCGGGCGCTCGCAGCGCGAAGAAAAAAAACGGCCACGCAGCGTTCAACAACAGCTGAAATATATAGAAACGGAGTGCTTCCTGTGCGATTTTCTTTCTTCGTTTCTGCCAAACAAGGTGGGCTGCCGTGCCCATAAACGTATATAAAAGCATCCATGCGGGAGCAAAGAGCCAAATAGGGGGCTGCCACCACGGCTTGACAAGAAATATATACCACGTGCGCAGCGTTGAAACGGTAAACATCGATCCGACTACGCCGGCGCTCTGCGCGACGATTATGGAGACAATGAGCTCTACGCCGCGTCGCGCCTGTTTTTGTATCGGCAGACGCTCAAGGTGAATAATATCAGACCATCCCATGTATAACTCAAGCGTACTACAGGAAGTCGGTAACTTGCAAGACGGCAACTTATTCTCCTATCCGGTGAAACCAAAGAAAAATAACGAAAGATCAATATTGGCAAAATGCAGATACCACTCATTCCATAGCTTATAGCCGAGTATGATGACCCAGATGAGCTTGAAATGCTTTTTATAGATTAAAAATGTTTTTTCCTCCGTTCCCTGCTTTAATAATAACAACGCATAAATCATGACCAGTGGCTCGAGAAAATTCTGAAAGTAAAAAAACACCAGCTCGTTTCTGGTGATAAAAAATAATGCTTGTCCGACGGTCCGGTAAGCAAATAACGCGATAATCGTTTTCCGGATCTGCCAGCGCAACCCGAGAATCAGCATAAAAATATACGACCAATAATCAGCTACCTTATCCACTATTTGGTACATATTTTCTTCCATTCCCAGATAGAGGAGAATATCGCCGTCAATGACGTCAAGTACATAGTTTCCCCATGACGCCTGAAACGGAAAACGGAGAAGCAACACCGGAATGAAGAATTTGAGGAAGATGATGAAGAGTAGAAGAAATAATTGCATGATTACATCGATAAATTAGTTATGAGTGCCGCGTAGCTTTCTTAACTTGTCATCCTGAATACATTCGCTATCGCTTAAGTACTATAGCTTGTTTCAGGATCTCATTGAAACGAGTAGCTAGATGCTGAAATAAATTCAGCATGACCTGTCAACTGCGCACAAAAGTTAAACTATACGCTTATTGCTCATTGTTCTTTTGCTCCTTTGTTAATTTGGTTTTGTAACTTTTCCATCAATAGCGAATAAAAGCGGAGGTTGTGAATCGTTGAGAGACGAAGCGCAGTCGATTCTTCTATTCTGTATAAATGGGCCAAATACGAACGGGAATAGTTGGTGCACAGTAAACAGTCACATGCCGTACTTACAGGATGAATATCATTATAATACCGTTCTTTTGTCGGAACATAGTATGAATAAAATTTCTCTGCATGAACATCAATTTTATCGACAGAATCAGCATTGTATACATATAATCTCTTATGCCGCGCATCCCGAGTCGGGAGTACACAGTCAAAAATATGCCATCCACTGTCAACGAGCTGAACAATCTCATGAGGCTTTCCGATACCTAAGCCGTATAATAAATAATGCGCGGGCGTATGTTCCCGGATCACCCGAGACACATCGTAGTTAAAGGTCCCATCACCTAAAATAGGCCATCCCCCATATCCCAAACCATCAAACCCGATCTTCACCAGCTCTTTTGTACAATATTCCCGTAAATCAAGATATTCGCCTCCCTGAACCACGCCGAGAAGATAGGGCTTTTTGTTTCCCGTTAACCCTTGCTTTTTACAGATTTTTTCGAATTCATCTTTAGAGCGTTTTGCCCATGAAAGTGTCCGCTCGACTGTGTCTTCGGCATTTTTTTTACTTGCACCTGGTGCCGTAAAATCATCCAGGACAACAGCCATGTCGGGTTTCAGGAGCATCTGAAACGAAATCGATATTTCCGGAGTCAGCAGTACTTTTTTCTTTGACGACTCGTGAAAGGTCACTCCTTCATCGGTTACTTTTCCGTTACCCGCATTCCGCTTAATAATAGACATCACCTGAAATCCGCCCGAGTCTGAAATAACGCCTCCGTACCACGACATGAAATCCCGGACACCGCCGTGGCCTTTTAATACGTTTTTCCCTAAATCCTTGTATAAATGATAGGTATTGACGAGAATGCCCGGAGTTTTTGTTGATTCTATGTCTTTTGAATCAACAGTCCGTATGATCGCGCGCGTCGCATCGGGAAAAAAGACGGGAAGAGGAATTTTATCGCCATTGATTCTCTTAAAATAGTTCGGCTTCATGTCAGGAGTATACTACGCGAGCTCTTTCGCATACCGCGAAAACTGTTCTCCCCGGTCCACATAATCACGAAACAGGGAAAAGCTCGCCGCGGCAGGCGAGAGAAGGCAGACGGAATTCTCCGGAGTATATTGATAAGCTGTTTCAATTGCTTCTTTCATGCTTAAGGCGGGGATAATGCGAATCGGGCGTTTCACCGCGGCGGCAATCTGTGCGCCGGTCGTCGGAAAGATGATAAGCGTTTGCAGATTGGAATTATTGCTAATATAGTCTCCCAACGCAGCGTATGAATGTCCTTTTTCTGATCCGCCAACGATAAGCGTTGTTACCTTATCACCAAACGTTTCAAGCGCATTAATCGCTGCTTCCGGCGTCGTTGCCGCCGAATCATTCACAAAGGTAATGCCGCGGTACGTACCGACGGTTTGCAGACGGTTCGGTAACGGACGGAATGACCGGACGGAACGAATGATTTTTTCTATCGGTATGTTAAATTCATTTGCAACAACGAGTGCAGCAAGTGTATTTTCCACGTTGCCGATTCCTTTTACGGGCAGCTGGTCGACCGGCAGCACGGTTTGTGCCGTGTTATGGTGCCGGATCATTATTCTGTCGTTTTCAACCCATGCAGTCAAACCTGTTGTTTTTTTGAGGGAGAACGTTTTCTTGCGCGCCTTACTTTCTTCGGCAATTTGCTTCGTGGTGCCGTGCGCAGGGTTGTATACTACCACATCGTTATCTGACTGGTATCGGATACTGTTTGTTTTCGCCGCCAAATATGCTTCATGGGATCCATGCAGATCGAGGTGTTCGTGGTGAATTGCGAGCAGAACTGCTATTTGAGGACTATACCGTATATCAGCGAGCTGGAAACTGGACAATTCGTCAATAAACACGGTTTCGCCCGTTGCCCCTTCGAGCGTATCGAGCGCCGGAATGCCAATATTCCCGACGAGCCGGACGTCAGGCAGATGCGCCGAAAGCAGTGCATGTATCAAGGAGCTGGTCGTGCTTTTCCCTTTGGTGCCGGTCACGCCGATTATTTTTCCCGGACAGTTGGCGAAAAACAGGTTGGTTGCCGTCGTAACAAAACGCGCGTTTTTCAGTTCCGGCAACAAGAGCGGAATGCCCGGGGAGCGGACGACCGTATCGTAGGCATGGATGGTTGTAAGATAATCTTTTCCAACCAATGCTTCGCCGATATCATCCGGCGGGTTCATAATCGGCTTTTGATCGGCTACGGCGATTCGAATTTCTGGCGCGTTTTTTTTTATAAATCGATAGACGCTTTGCCCCTCCCGTCCGAACCCAAGTATCAGCACTGATGTTCCGTGAATTTCATGCATAAGTTTATGAAGTTTGTGCCGGTGTACGCCTTACAATATCCCGAAGTGCCGTATGAATATACGTGAGCGCCTGCCGGTATCGTTCATCTCCCGCGCGGGTACGCCATTGCACGACAAAATCGAGGAGCCATATGAGAAAGTAACAGTATGTTACCGGAAAGACGCGGCGGAACGATTCACGTTCCTTCCCGGTAAGCGATTCAAGAAATTTTGACTTAAGATCTTTCTGAAATTCAGGACGGTCCCACGAAAAGAGATAAATAAAGCAAAAATCAAAAGCAATGGTATTATATGCGACATGTTCAAAGTCGATCAGGTAGACCGAGCGTTTGCTCGTAGAGACGAGAATATTTGCCGGATGAAGATCGCTGTGGGACAAAACGACCGGCGCGGTATCAACGGCTTCTATGGCGTTGATAACATATTCAAGTACACGAGCCCGGAGCCTCTCTGATAACACCGAAGTATCATCAGACAATTTTTCCATTATGCGGTTGATTACGCGCGTGTACCGGTCTTTATCCCAGCGGGGTAATGTAAGATGAGGTGAAACGGGGAGTGTTCGTAACTTCGCTAATTGGCCGATGAGCTGGTTCAGAACAAACGGCTGATAAAAATTGTCGTCAAAGGAGTAGCTGATTGAAAATTTTCCGGCGTTTCTGCCGCTCACAACACGATAGAGGTACCATAGCGGCGCCTGATTTAGCTCTGCGTCAACGATTTCAGGAACGAAGTTTACTCCTTGTTTGCCGAGCCAGCGTATAACGTCGATTTCATTGATAAACGTCTGTTTATCTTTCGGCTTGAGCGCGAATTTAAGACAATAATAGGCGCCGTTTTCATCACGGCCTAAAAAGTTCAGGAAGCGGCCGGACCAAAAGTCTGCCTTGAGCGTCTGGTATTTTTTAAGATCCAGGCCGTATTTTTCAAACAATTCCCGCCGCTTTTTATAAATCGAGCGGAGGGAGTAATGCGCAGCCGATGCTGATTGCCGGCCGATCCGTTTGCTCCAGACCAAGGTGCGCAGATAGCCCGGTATGCGTTCATGGTAAAAAGGCAGGCGAAGATATGCCCGGGTATGATACGAAGCAGACAAGTTTTCCGTCGTGGTGAAGAGCGCTTTTGTTTTTTGCAATACCTCTCCTTCATAGACGAAAAAGCGCCAGAGCAGTTCCGGCGACAGGTGTGAAGGTATAAACTGATACGTGATCGTATAATCCTCGTCCAGCGCGGTATCCCACACGTAGCGCGCCCGTTCTTCCTGAAAGTCAGACCCGATGATAAAAACGCGCTTCATGCGCCGCGGCCGGAGTATTTTCCGCCGGATCAAAAACGCGCTGCTGACGAGGTCATATGCTTCATCCTCAACCAATACATGCTCCCGGTGAACGCCCAGTTTTTCGAGATATTCTGCCATGGCAGACGCTTCGGTACGCGCCGGTTGTTTATCCAGCAAATAACTCCATTTCCCCGTGACGATGATGCGCGATGATTCGCCGGCAAAGTAGCGCTGTCCGGCCTCGTCAAGCCGGCGTTTGACAAAAAAGGGAAGTTTTCCCGAATGGGTGATGCCTCCGGACAGCACAATAATCACCTGTGGTTTCATAGCTTTCGATCCACCACGCCACTTATATACGATGAGAGCAAAATACGCAATAAGGAAAATATGGAGCACAGACCGTATAATATACCCATGAACAATATCAGAAACTTCGCCATTATAGCCCATATTGATCACGGTAAATCGACGCTCGCGGACCGGCTGATGGAACTGACGGGAACAGTTGAGAAAAATGCCCATGAAGAGCAGATGCTCGACCGGAATCCGATTTCACGGGAAAGGGGAATTACCATCAAACTGGCGCCGGTGAGAATGGAGTATCTCATTATTAATCGTCATGCTGAATTTATTTCAGCATCTGATGAAACTCAGACCCTGAAACAAGTTCAGGGTGACAGAAAGGAAGACTTCATTTTAAATCTTATTGACACTCCCGGCCACGTGGACTTTTCGTATGAAGTTGACCGGACATTGGCCTGCGTGGAGGGAGTCATATTATTAGTCGATGCGACGCAGGGCATTCAGGCGCAGACAATTGCCAACGCGTACAAAGCGCTTGAGAAAGACCTGGTGATTATCCCGGTTGTCAATAAGATAGACATGCCAAATGCAGAAATTGAAAAGACAAAACAGGCGCTTGTTGATTTTCTGGGAGTAAAAGACGAGGAAATCATCAGTGTTTCGGCAAAAACAGGAGAGAATGTTGAATACGTATTGGAGCGTATTGTTAACGATATCCCTTCTCCTTCACGCATTGACAAAATAAACGCTAGCAGCAATTTTGTCAAAAATGTCACGCCACTGCGAGCACTTATTTTCGATTCCTATTTCGATACTCACAAGGGTGTTGTTGCGTTTGTCAGAATATTCAGCGGCGAAGCGTTTAAAAATAAAAAAATGCGACTTGCTATCGGCAATCAGAAGTTTGAAGCATTGGAAGTCGGTATATTCACGCCTGATTTAACGAGAAAGGATTCGTTAACAGCAGGTGAAATCGGGTACATCATCACAAATCTTAAAGATATCCATAATGTCCGGGTTGGAGACACAGTCACTGAAGAAGATCTTCACGAGCCACTTCCCGGTTATCAAATCGTCAAGCCAATGGTATTTGCGTCTGTTTTTCCCACAGACCCCGCTGATTTTGAAAACCTGAAAAAAGCGCTTGAGAAGATTTATCTGTCTGATTCTTCTCTTTCGTTTCAAAGTATTTATTCGCAGGCGCTGGGTGCCGGATTCCGGGTGGGTTTTCTGGGATTACTGCATGCAGACGTTGTTCGTGAACGGTTAGAGAGGGAATATGATTTAAGCTTAGTGTTGACTCCCCCGCAGGCGGATTACCAGTTTGAAGAAGGAGTATATAAAGAGCCGATGGTCAAACTGCATGTGATTACGCCGGAAACATATCTTGGACCCGTGATGCGGCTCTCGGAAGAACACCGCGCGAAATTTATCACCATGGACAACAAAAACCAGGTGTTTATCGAGTACGAAATGCCGATTTCTGAGATGATTTCAGACTATTTTGACCAGTTAAAGTCTATTACATCAGGGTACGCGTCGTTTGACTGGGAGTTTTCTCATTATGAAACAGTGGATGCGGACAAGCTTTCAATTTTACTCAATATGGAAGAAGTTGAAGAGTTTTCCGAAATTACCGTTCCTGAACGGGCGGAAGAAAAAGCCCGGATGATAACGAAAAAGCTGCGGGAACTTATCCCCCGCCAGCAGTTTGAAGTTCGCATCCAAGCATACTATAAAGGACGGATTATTTCATCAGAGCGCGTTCGCCCGTTTCGGAAAGATGTTCTCATTAAATCCGGAAAAATGGTCGGCGGCGGCGATTATAGCAGGAAAAGAAAATTGCTGGAAAAACAGAAAAAAGGGAAAAAGAAAATGAAAATGATCGGAAGAGTCGAAATCCCCAAAGAGGCGTTTAAGAGTTTGTTTAGGAAATAGTGTGCCAATCAATCTCATAGAACGTCTTCATATTTGCGTTAATATAAATATTCTAAATTTAGAGTATACTTTTATATATGGATCCACAAACATCTCAGCAGCCTGAATTAACTCATCACCAATCAGAAGTAGAATCACAAGATGTTATAAAACTGCAAACTACTCCAAATAATAGTAAGAAAATGTTGCTAATTACCGCTGTTTTCATTGTGTTGGTTATTGTTATTGGCTCAATAGTATTGATTTTAATGAATAGACCCGAGCAAATCAGTTCGCCGCAAAATATACTACCAAGTCAATTACCGAATGAATATAGTAAGCAGCCTGTAGCTTGGGCTAACGATGCATATTCTGGCAAGATAGGAAGTCCTATAGAGTTTACGGCAAGGGGTTCATATGATCCTTCAGGAATTCCGATTTCCTTATATGAATGGGATTTTGACGGCGATGGAACCTTTGAATTTCAAACAAAAAATGAATCGGTCACTCATATCTATGAACAAGCATATGCGGGATCAATATATCTTCGTGTTACCGGTGTACATGGAACTGCAACATCTCGCGCATATGTCGATGTAAATGAACTGGGGTATACATCTCAAGGAGACGAAGAACCTTGTCCCTTAGATGAAAATGGCTATTCAATTATTTTAGATGAAAACGGTGTTTTTATGAATTGTACGGCAACTAATCTTCCGACAGAAGATATGGAGGGAATACAGATAATTTTGGAATAAATTACGTTAATGACTTACTCGTTGATTCTAGAAAAGCAGAAAAAAGGAAAGAAACGGATAAAAAGAATTGGCAAAGTCGAAATTCCCAAAGAGGCGTTTATGAAGTTATTTAAGCGGTAGATTTTATAACGTTATCTCTAACTGAGGAACAAACGCCGCGCTTCCTTCTTTCGAGGCATAATCCGCGCCGTTTCCCGAGGTTGAGGTGATGCGGATACTATAGATACCGTCTCCGATAATATACGAAGTCAGATCGACCTCGTACCATCTGTTTTTAACCACCTTTCCCAGTGAAGCAATGGGGTTACCGTCGCTTGCCGGTGCAGTATTCCACGTCACGCCAGTCTCATTCCAGCTGTTATCGGTCACCCGGTAGAAACTGCCGCCGAGAGCTGAAGCATTCACATTGTAGAGTTTCAACTTTGCTCCGGCAACCTCCTGCGTACCCACACCGGTTACTGCAAACTTTATAAGAATATGCTTTACCGGGCTTCCGTCAACCTCAAAAGTCGTTCGACTTCCGTAGTTATTATTCGGCGATTTCGCGTAGAGTGACGTATCGTCGGTAGGGGTAAACAGCAATACGCCACCGGAGGGAGGCGTCGTAACCGTTGTGGTCGGCGAAGGGGTAAGAGTCGGCGTCGGCGTACCCTCCGATTCGGAGGATGTGGATGTCGGGCTGGGACCCTCGGTCGGCGCGAGCGTCGGTGTGGGACTTTCTACGGATAAGAGAGAACAATCTTTAACCACCGTATAGTCGTCAATTAACACACCGTCGGCCGTATAGAACTGATAGGTGATCCCAGAAGATGTTGCCGTCACCAGCATCGCACCCTGATCCTCATTGTAGCGGACGATGGAGGTTGCCTCTGATGGAAGGTTGCCGAGATTAGTAAAAGGATACAAACTTGCCCCTCCTGCGCCGTTGACAAAATACGGCGTACCAGCCACATCAAGCCGTTCATAGGCGTGATCATGGCCGCCCATTACTACATCTGTGCCCCACGCGGCAAAGGGCCACTGCATTCTCGTTTTTGATCCGTGCCGTCCCGATGAGTAGGGGGAGTGGTGAAAATAAACGACGTCGTAGCACGAGGTGGAAACGGCTAACTGATTTTGTAGCCAACCTGCTTGGAAAGAAGTTTGGTTGTCACCGTCCGGTTCACCGCTGTCGCTGTCAAGGGCAAACAGATGGACTAACCCCAGATCCACATCATAGTAGCGCTCGTTATTCGGCAGGGTAAAGTAGTCAAAATAAGCGCCGGTACAGTTACCACCGCTACAGGATATTGTATGCCAGTCGTGGTTGCCCAGTGATGGCCAAAACCTATTGACCGGACTGCCGATTCCATACGCCCCTTGGTAATTCCCGATATATTGCTGAT
>Ga0209541_10018370_pt1 | contig 10130 bp, 12 predicted proteins | sample RifCSPlowO2_01_FD_184027 | JGI IMG/M metagenome (GOLD analysis project Ga0209541, IMG submission 184027) | Groundwater microbial communities from Rifle, Colorado - Rifle CSP2_plank lowO2_0.1 (SPAdes) (version 2) | ecosystem: Environmental > Aquatic > Deep subsurface > Groundwater | place...
TATCTAATGATTCATCTCAACAGATACATTCACATTTGACAATAATTTTAAGGACGTGAGATAGGACACACGAATGGATGAAATAGGGTTTGATGAGACCAATATTGATCACATTATCACAGTCCTTAAATTTGTGGTCGAGCATTTTAAGAAAGAGAATGGAAATATGGAGACTCAGTAAGCAGTAGTTAATGTTCTGTGATAAGGTTTACTATTTTGCATTATTCCTGGTTCTTTTGATTTATGATACAACCAATGGTCTAGATCTATAACTTCTAAGCTTGGATGTTTTGGCTTAAGATTTTGTGCCATTCTTTCACAAGCTTCTAATGTAAATGCCCTTATTTCTACTTCCTCTGGACTTCCTGTTGGGAGGGGAATCATTGAATCTATATTTGCTGCAAGAGTAGGAGCATATTCTAAAATGCCAACGTTTCTTAATATTTGAGGAACTTTATAATCAGCTAAAGCTGTAAGTTCATCTGTTCTAGCTAAACCTTTTCCTTGTTTTTGAAGCAATGTATGGACATTATGTGCTACTAATTGTGCGCGTTTATGAAAAAGAACTCTACTTCCATCATAATCTACGGAATCATTGTAACATGGAAAATTAGAGGTAATTTCATCTACTAAACGAATTGCATCTCCTTGAGCAGCTTCAACAACATTAGTAGCTTTTCCTTCGTATTTTGAATTTAATACTCTACCAAATTGACGTAGAAATTTTAGTCGTTCATTAAAAAGAAGAAGATGTCCACCTCCATCTACTATTCTGGCAAGGTCTTCTTCTTTTAAATTTTCTAAGAAAGAAGAATCAAGCAAAGGCATACCGCTCTCTAGAGCTCTATTGAATGCTGCTTTCATCCCATATGCGCCATGTACTTCTCTACCTTGATATTCTATGAACCATTGAGCGTGAGGATGCCCCCAGTAACAAAAGTTTGTAGCGTTGTAAGCAAAATCCAATTGTAATTTATCCTCTGGGCTTAGATCAGCCCCTTTAGTTGGGGCTACAAAAGAAGTCTGAAGACCTGTAAATCTATCACAAAACACTCTTAAATTATCATCATTAATTCTAACATGCCTAGCTTTTTGAATTACTGGAGCGATGCTATCAAGAATTTTACCCATAATTTATTTGAATTAGTTTCGTATTTAAGCCTTGTCGAGAACAAATATATCATTTCAGAAAACTAGTTCACATCAAAATGCCTGAATGTACATGACGCCGGCCAGCGCATGATTTTGTCGATGACAAAACAAACCTTTCCAATTCCTGCGCATTGAACCTCCTCGGAATTGACTTATGCGCGCCCAATTTTCTAAAAGCAAAATTATTTATAATTTAAAAACTATCAGATTTTGCCTTGACTTGACAGGGAAACCGAAAGGAAGTACTAAGGGGCTGATCCCATTTATGTGATTAAGGGTCTTTGGAATCGACTACACACTCCCAAGCGATTCAGGCTTCAGTTAATTCTATTTATACAATTGTGTAAATCTTTTTTATTAGATTGGAAGTTCTGTAAAAGCAGTTCTTTGTTCCAATAACCTAAATCCTGTAATCGTAGGTTTAGAAGATTTCTGGAAACCCATGCCTTCATTTGCAATTTCTAAAGCACGTTTTTTCATAGTTTCAATTAAGTCTTTTCCAGGAATTTTATGTAAATAAATCGCTACACTCTGATATGCATGATGTTTTGGAACTTCTGTAAGAGCATTTGCTTCATCCACTTTTTTTTGTTCTTCAGTACGCACTTTATCTCTGTGTCGTTCTGCATAGGCTAATGGAGCTTCTCTAGCCCTTTTTTCAACTTGTTGTTTATAGTGAGCTAAAGCTTCTACTTCTTGACCAAGTCTGTAATGACCATCAACCCCATTATTAAACCACCCAGGAGTTGGGAATATTGAAACTGGACTATAATCTCCAAGTTCATCAGGAATACTTTTTACTAAATCTTCAAGTCTTGTAAAAAATGAAGCATCTTTTTTTCTAGCCATTCTAGCAACTTCTTCTCCAACCTCGCATTCTCCAACTTGTCCCGTAACATACGCATACATTTCTCTTTCAAAATTCCCGGCATACTCTTCAGTATCTATAACAAAAAGATAATGGTCTGGTTTTCCAGGGTCTGCTAATAATTTCTCCATATAATTTAGGTTAAGGTTAGGTATTTAAACATTTTGAGGGGCTATTTTTTCGGTGCTGCGCCTGTCGCGCAGGCCAATACCCCGAGACGCGAATCCACGTCTGAAGGAGCCTCATCGCAACTGAGGCCAGTCTTAACAGAACCCGCGAGGAACCCCGCGACTCTTTCAGATACTGGTCTCCAGAAATACAAATTCTGTCCTTGAATATAATCTGTAGCGGAGTGAGTTTTTTTACTGCCGAAAATTTTTTGTTATTGTAGTTGTTGAAAAATAGTTATTAACTTTCAAGTGGTAAAAGAGGCGAAAGATTTATAAAATAGAATAAATAATCAGTAATTATGACAGAAAATATTTACAAAAAAATTGAAAGTGGAGTTTATCAAGCCACAAGAATTGTCGTAAGGATTGGATTATTTGGGGGAGTTGCGACACAAGTGGCTGGATTAATTACTGGTAATAATGACTTATTGCAAATCGGAACACATGTATTTCTTCCTTCAGTGGGATACCATTGGGGAACAAAAGCTGGAGAAGACCAATTTAAGAAAACTTCCGATTTGGAAAAGAAATTAGAATAAATCTTTCGTTCTACTATTTTTATTTTTTAACAATTTCGTTAAAATTTTGTTAGGTGAAATGCGAAGCATTTCATTAGGTTTTCTTTTATGATTTTAACGAAGATAACAACATTAGAATTTTCGGTTTACCGACGCTGAGGAGGCAGTAAAAAAATTTTGGCTAACAGAGTGGAATAAACTATATGCTTAAAGCATCTTTACCTAACAAAACAAATAGAGAAACTGCTGACGAAGTAGCAAATGTCATGAATCAGGCATACCAATCCCCTTTATATGGCGCAAGTGGGCCATTTAATGGAGAAATAGCTTACGAACAAAACGGAAGTTATGTTTTTAGAGAATAATAAAGATATGAGTCACACAGCAGTGGTCGGGCCTTGCACAATATCTTAAATAAAGCATTATCTGCACAAGTTTTGTAAAATCCTGCACAAACTATCTATCCTGAGAAAGGACCGTTTCTTCTTTCTTTAAAACTAGATATCTAAACTTGCCTTGCCTTAACTCATTGGAAAAACCGTATACTGGGCAGCAGACAATTACTTCATAACTAGCATCTTTGATTATCTGCATTGCTGGAATAAAATCGGCATCACCAGATATTAATATACAAACCTCACATTTCTTTTCTACCAGGGTTTTTCTAATCATTTCAGAAGCAATCATAACATCAATTCCTTTTTCTATTTTGATATTTAACTTCTTTATTTTCTTAAGTTTTCTTTCTTCAACAATTATCCCCTGTTTCCTAAGTCCATCTAAGAATCCCATGTGTTTATAGTAAATGTTTTCATCATCAGAAATATCTGGAACAGCATTGTAATATCTAATCTCTTTCAACTCTAATTGAAATTTATTACAAATAAACTCGGATAATCTCCTTAAATCTATTTTAGATGGTTTGTCAATTAATGATTTAGAATTGTGATAAAAATTACTTCCATCAATAAAAATAGTAGCTCTTCTTTTTTCCATAAAAATAGGTAAGCCCGGTATTATCTTGCGACCATACCGGGGATTTAATAATTATTAAAGAAGGATTTAGTATTTAAACTTTACTTTTTTTATTTTTTATTTGACTCTATGAGAATTTGAACTCCAAACTACTCGGCTTTTAGTATCTTCATTTAACAATATGCTACCATTTATATCATGTTCGTGTAAACAATAACTTAATTTATTCAACAGTCACAGACTTCGCAAGATTCTTAGGCCTATCAACATCTATTCCTTTTGAATCAGCTATAAAATAAGCAAACAATTGTAGAACAACCGAGTTAAGAATTATCGAAACTTCATCTAAACTTTTTGGTATCTTTATTATAGCATCTGCTATATTCTTCAAATTATCATCCTCTTCATTAATTACTGCTATAATTTTCCCTTTCCTTGCTTTTATCTCTTGCATATTACTTATTGTTTTTTCATAAGTTTTATCTTTAGGTGCAAAAAATATAACTGGAAAACCCTCACTAACTAATGCAATCGGTCCATGTTTAACCTCAGCAGCTGGATATCCCTCAGCGTGAATATAAGATATTTCCTTTAACTTCAAAGCACCTTCTAAAGCTATTGGATAATTAATCCCCCTACCAAGATAAAAGACACTCTTACTATTTGTTAAAATTTCAGCAGCCCTTTTTATAGAATTAGTGTTATTCAATATTTCTTCTATATAACTAGGGATCTTTTCAATTTCTTTTATTAATTCTAGATTATATTCTTTATTAGATTCATTTCTCAATTGTATGGATAAGAGGATTAATGCTAATATCTGAGATGTAAATGCCTTTGTACTTGCAACACTTATTTCAGGACCGGCATGTGAATATAAAATATGGTCAACTTCCCTAGCAATTGATGAACTCTCAACATTTACTATGCCTAAAGTATTTGCACCCTTAGACTTAGCTTCTCTTAAAGCAGCAAGAGTATCTGCAGTCTCTCCAGATTGAGAAATTAACACAACCAGGTCTTTATTATTTAATACTGGATTTCTATATCTAAATTCAGAAGCATAATCTACATCTACAACAATTCCAGTAGTTTTCTCAATTAGATATTTTCCTATAAGTGCAGAATGCCAGCTTGTACCGCACCCAATAAGAATAATTCTCCTCAATAAAGATTTATCTATCTTAATAGGCAATTCAACGGTGCCATTTTTCAAACCATTCTCTAATCCATTTCTTATTACTTGAGGCTGCTCATATATTTCTTTTATCATAAAATGTTTATATCCACCCTTATCTATATCTTCAGACTTCAAATTAACTTCTTCAATAACGGGTTTAACTTCCACCCCATTCAAATCTTTAATAATATAACTTGATTTTTCAATCTGGACAATCTCATTTTCTTTCAAATAAATAATTTTATTAGTGTATTTTATTAAAGCAGAAACATCTGAAGCCACTAGCATTTCTTTTTCACCCAAACCAATAATTAATGGAGAACCTCTTCTAGCTGAAATTATTTTATTTTCATTTTTATTTATTACAATAATTGCAAATGATCCATCCAATATTTTTAGTGTCTTTGTTACCGCACTCATCAAATTTCCATCATAAAATTTTTCTATTAAATGAGAAATAACTTCAGAATCAGTTTCAGAATTAAATTTATGCCCTTCATTTTTTAACCCCTCCTTTAATGAAGTATAATTCTCTATGATTCCATTGTGGACCATAGCAATCTCTCCATTACAATCAAAATGTGGATGAGCATTTATTTCATTAGGCTCCCCATGAGTAGCCCATCTAGTGTGTGCAATTCCAGATAACCCTTTTAACCCATTAAAATCTGGACTTTCAGATAAATTATTAACATAACCGCTTTTTTTTAATATGCTAATACTTTTTTCATTTTTTACACATAACCCTGCACTATCATAACCTCTATATTCCATTTTCTTTAAACCATCAATAAGCACGGGCGTTGCTTCTTTTTCTCCTATATAACCAATTATTCCACACATATGTTTCACTTACTCTTATTAATTAAAATTTGGAAATATATATGAGAGCAGTATTTCACTATACAACATAGTACTGCAAAATACCGCTTTGAAATATAAAGAAAGATTCCTAGTCTATTAAGATGGTGAGAATCAGTAAAATAAATGAGGATAAATGTCTATTTCTTGTGTAAAATGCAATTATGCAGTAACTGAACCATTATGTGCCCATTGTATTGTTAATGAAGTAAGAGTATGGTTTTATAAAAAAAATATAAATCAAAAGATAATAAGGGGGATAAATCAAAAGATTAAAAATTTAGCCCAGGAAGTAGAATCTTTAGATTATGTAATCCCACCATTTAATGAAGGTGAAAATGAAAACAGGATGAAATGCATAAAATGTAATAAAGAAATGCATCTTATGTGCTTTTATTGCGTTAATAATGAAGCATCTAAAATAGTAAAAAGCAATTTAAAAAACAGTAATTTAAAAGAAAGTTTTGAAGAATCCTTTAACCCAGGGTTTTACGAATACAAGTTGAATTGAGAAAAAGTTTATTATCTCTTTGAAAATATATAATCTTAAATACCTTTTTAGCTATATTTATTGATGAGTCGAATTTATGGCGAAGAAGATAGTCAACAAGCGAGTCGAAATTATACTACAGAAGATCGCCAACTAGCAGGTAAAATTGGTTTATCTTTGGAGCTACCATATAAAATGAGTTTTGGAGAGATATTAAGAGATGTTATTGGAATAACGTCGGATCTCAGAGAAGAAGCACAAAGTGGGGCTCAAGAGTCTCTTGAATTAAAACTCAAAAAAAGAAGACTTGAAGAGTTATATCGTAGAGTAGACAATCTCGAGAGGCATTGGGCTGACAGATCCACACCGCGAATTGGCCCACCAAGAATTGGGCATAGTTAATATGTCAGAATTAGACGACAAAGCAAGAGGCGTACTTTCAGAATGGGCTTCACTTCAAGGACATAATAGGTGTTGGTTTTATGAAGAATATATTGTACCTCTTGCCAAAATATATGACTTATCTTTAGAGGGCATGACATTGATTCCAAGGACTCCAGATTTATTTCAAGAAGCATGTGCACGGTTTAGAAGAGAACAATATCATGAAAATCCACATACTTTTAAGCATACATGTACAAATGCAAGGGACCTTTTAGCATTATGGATAGATCAAAATGGGGGAAGAAAAATGTCTTATCATGATGAAATTTTAAGAGGCTTAGCCACAATGCTCAATGTAGAACTTCCTTCAAGACCAAATGTTTCTGAATCTGAATTAAGAGAGGGTTGTAATAGTTTTAGACTTAACTTATATGAAATCGGACTTTAAAAAATTCTAATAACTTAATATTGTCTTTGCCTATTTCTTGGTCTTTGAAAATTACTTCTTTCTCCACTAGAACCTTCACGCCTTGTATCTCCACTTCCACGAGAACCTCCAAATCTTCCTCTACTACCTCCACCAAAACGTCCTGAACTAGATCTTCCACCTCTGTCATCTCTTGTTCTTTCTCTTGAACCACTAAATCTTCCCCTACCTCCAAATGTAAGCCTTCCTCTGTTATCTCTATCTGAAGAAACTTCTGTAAATCTAACAGGAATAGATTCGACTTTTTCTGGCATAGGTTCTTGTTTAATCTTTATTGCAGGGTCAGACAAAACTCTTCTAAAATTATCATAATCTCTTTGTGAAACAATTGCAATTGCAATGCCTTCTTTTCCAGCTCTAGCAGTTCGCCCTATTCTATGAATATATTCTGTACTTGTCTTAGGAATATCATAATTATAAACATGGGAAACATTTTTTATATCTAATCCCCTAGCAGCAACATCAGTACAGACTAAGATTAACGCATGCGAGGAATGGAACTGCTCCATAACCCTAGTCCTTTTATTCTGTGTAAGTCCTCCATGAATTGCAATAGCATCAATTTTATTTCTCTCAAGATTATGAACTACATAGTCTGCATTTCTTCGAGTATTACAAAAGACCATAACTAAACCGGGTTTCTCAAGCTTAAGTAAATGAACGAGTAATGAAAATTTCATATTACTAGGTACATCATAATAAATTTGGTGCAGTTTAGTTGGGTCAACTTGAGATTCAGACTCAATTATTACAGGCTCAATCATATAATGTTTAGCAATTCTAGAAATATCTGAAGAGATAGTAGCAGAAAAGAGTAAAGTCTGCCTTTGTTTAGGACATTTATCTATTATTGTAACAACATCATCTATAAAACCCATATCTAACATTCTATCTGCTTCATCTAAAACTAAAAATTTTATTTTATCTAAGTTTAAAGAATCATTTCTTAAATGATCTAGTATTCTTCCAGGAGTGCCAACAACAATATCTGCGATTCGTAGATCATGTTTTTGTGGCCCAATAGCAACTCCACCATAAATTTCAACAACTTTAAGTCCAAGATGTTTAGAATATTTCTCAAGATTAATTCCCACTTGTTCAGCAAGTTCACGAGTAGGAGTTAAAACAAGAGCTTGAATTCCTTGCCTAGCATTAACTTTCTCTATTATTCCAGCGCCAAAAGCCAAAGTTTTTCCTGAACCTGTTGCAGAAGAACCAAGTACATCTTTTCCACTCAAAACAAGAGGAATTGCCTTTTCTTGAATATCTGTAGGGATAATAAGCCCAGCATCTGCTATAACTTTAAGCATTCCGGCACTTAAACCAAGTTTAGCAAATTCATTCATATAAAATAAAGTAAATCATCCTTTTTAAAGTCAATTGTTACCCTCGAATAAAATTGACTTTGCAATATTTTGAAATATAGACAATTCTGATAATTGGATCATAATTTGTTCAGAATTCTCTAATAGTCAATTCTGAATTTTATATAATATAATCAACAGAATTGACTATAGCTTCAGAAATCTAAGCAATTACTATTTAACTTGACTTCGCTCACATGGCTCGTCAGTAAATTTAGTAATTTTTTACAAAGTAAATTTGTCAAAAATAAGATAACTGATTTTTATGAGTTAATTTTTAGATTAATTTACTTATAGAGATTTAGGGAAGTTTCTAAATCTCTAATAGACAATTAGGAAACTACAGTAACTGAACCTAATTGTCTATAATCTAAGAATACTCTATGTGTGAAACACTCTGAGTTTGTTTATGAACAAACTCAAGTATTTAAACAGATGAGTTCAATATATAAGATGGTGAGTGATATTTCTAAGGGGACAATTAGATTTGGTATAGACCTTAAAACTTATGAATTCAATGGAAAAAATTGGAAAATTTCAAATAAAGAATTTTTAGATGCAATAAAAGTTATAGATTCGTTTAAATCACATAACTCTTTAAAATACTTAATAGACCAAAAAAATTCTAAATTTCTAAAGGGTCAATTATCAGAAGAGGGTAAAATTCAAGGAGCAAGAATAAATATTCTTCCCTCAGGAGAAAAACTAGATAAAGCTTATTCTTTATTTGGGCAAGATCTTACAATACATGATGAAAAGTCACACGATCATTGGGATGTGATTTATAGAAACCCAAATGGAAAATATGCTTATTTATACACATTAAACAAGAAAAGTATAGCAACAAAAAACAAATATAAAAAAGTGGAGCTATTTGCTAAAGTTTATAACAAATTAGAAAAAAATGTAGTAAACCAGTTAAATAAAAAAGATGACTCTTATGCATTACCACTTTATACTCTTCTTAAAACTTGTATGAGGGTAGGTAATGAAGCAAACTATAAAGAAAATGGCCATAAAGGCCTTACAACTTTAAAGAAAAGTGACATAACTATACAAAAAAACAAAGTACAGTTTAATTTTATAGCTAAAAGCGGAGTCCCAATGGAGATAATTGAGGACTTTCCAGAAAATTATATAAAAAGATTAAAGGAAAGGCTAAACAAAATAAAGAATTCAGATTTCATATTTACTTCTTCAGAAAAAAGGCCGCTTAAAGATACAGATTTCATGAAAGCATTTGAAATTTATTGTGGGGAAAAGTTCTATCCTCACATAGTTAGATCATACTATGCAACAAAAAGAGCAGAGGAATTTATTAAACAGCATAAAGAAGCAGATAAACAAGAGGTAAACCAATTATTTTTGTCTATTGCAGATAAACTAGGACATAAAAAATTCGATAAAAAGAACAATGAATGGAAGGATAATTTTACAGTAACAATACACCATTATATTCAGCCTAGTTTGGTAGAAAAAATACAAAGTATGATTAATTAATTGTTTTTACTTTTTAATAAACTTAGAATCTAATGCATATTTATCAGGTCCAAAGAGAAATAATGCAATAGTGGCAAAAGCTAGGCCAAAGTCCCTTATTCCAATAGGGCTAAAACCTATAGAAAAGGCAATTCCAAATAAATGAATTCCAAGAATTAAAGACACAATTCTAACATAGATT
>Ga0209541_10018373_pt1 | contig 10128 bp, 12 predicted proteins | sample RifCSPlowO2_01_FD_184027 | JGI IMG/M metagenome (GOLD analysis project Ga0209541, IMG submission 184027) | Groundwater microbial communities from Rifle, Colorado - Rifle CSP2_plank lowO2_0.1 (SPAdes) (version 2) | ecosystem: Environmental > Aquatic > Deep subsurface > Groundwater | place...
TGTTCCTATGTTTGAGACTCTTGTTTTCAGTGTGAATGTTGCCTCGTCAGTAAGGCTTGCAGCAGGCTCTGTGTAGATGTCTAGTGCATCAAAGTCTGGTTTTGAAGAAGTGGTTAAGGTTCCTTTGATATAATATTTAGAAGAAGAACTATAATCGCTGCTACTATAACCATATACTTTGGCATAATAATAACCAGATGAAGCGCTTACTGAGCACTGCTCATCAATGCCAGAACCCTCATTTGAAAGACAACTTCTGCTTGAACTGCATGAAGGATAAAGATCTAAATCATAATCCTTTCCGCTTGGAACATCAAGATCAACTGTAAATGTTCCTGGACTTTCTAAATTCAATTTATGCCAATCCACATCTCCTGAAGGGTTGATATACTCATAATAATAAGTACCTAACATAGGTAAATCATTTGCTCCGGAACATGAATCATCAGCAGCTAATGCTATTTCCTGTATCCCTTCGTTAAACTTTGAATCTCCGTCTTGTGAAGCAGGCAGTTCGGAAGTTGTTGAAGAATTGGAAGAAGGCTCAACCACTGTCGCCTTCCCATTTTCATCAACTACTATTGTAAATTCTTTCACAACAGTTTGGCCAGATTGTGTGCTTGAGAGTTTAGAAGAATCATTTTTCTCATACATAACAGAAAAATTTTCAGTTTTAGGAGGGTACAAACTCTCTGCAAAGCTTACAGGTGCTGCTAATATGATTAAGGATAGAAATACTCCCACTATTTTTTGATATTGTTTCTTATAATTATTCACCATTTAGCCCCAACCAGCTTTTTATTCTGAACCATATCCCTTTGCTTTCACTTGAGCTCATTTCATCACCAGAGGGATTATCATTGGTTGAAGAGGTTTCTATTTTTGAGGGAGTTGCAACTTTTGGAGAATATGAAATTTTTTCTGATGATGCTCCTATATTTGGCTGTGTCCTCTCAGTGAATTGAACTGGCTCTGAGGGAGGGGCAGAAAAATGTTTTTTTGTATCCATCTCAGCAACATTGACAAAATTAGGAATGATAGTGTCTACAGCTATTGGATTACTGGGAGCAGGTGGTGGTGGGATAGCAGATAAATTTGTGATAGAGCCAGATACATTGATCGGATGTCCAACTGATTCTGCAGGAAAATTTGCAGAAGAATTTCCAGATAATGGAATCTCAATATTATTTATTTTTGAATCATATAATACCGGGGCTGCTACACTCTGCGCAGGAGTCTTTACTACTGAATTACCTTTCCCGTCCTCAACATAAGAAGTCACAACCACAGAATTTGTGTTTACAGTGCCTGTATTGCCTGAATTGACTGCTGCCTTAATCCCTGCATTTGGCACATCAGCACTTTTATCAATTTTTTCTGTAGTAGGCACTGAACTAAAAGCTTCAGAAAATGCTGAAGGCAGAATTAAAGAGAGAATAACTAAAAATGCAAGAAAATATATTGATTTATTTATTTTAAGTGAACTGTTTCGTTTATTATTTAACATCAATTACCACCCCCAATTATGGAACATTTGATTAAAGCGAGTCTATGCATCAAATAAATCTGAAATCTATTTTTTCCTTCTCGGAAAAATCTGATATAACTAAACCACCCAAAAGTATGTAAATTTCAAAGTTTAAATAACTTTTCATTGAGTTGTATGAATTATCTGAACCAATAAATGACAAAATTTATATTATTGCGGCACTTTTGTGCCAAAATGATAGACAAGCAGGATACGGCAATATTAAATATATTAAAGAGAGATTCAAGGCTTTCTGTCAGGGAAATTTCAAAGCTTTCTAAAATACCCCCGACAACAGTTTCAAGAAGAATCAGGAATTTGAACAAGCTGGGGCTGATAAAGAATTACACCATAAACCTAGACATGAATAAGGTGGGGAAGCCAACCATAAGCTATGTGCTTATGAATTTGGATGTTTCTGTCTTCAAGACAAAAAAACTGACACAGAACGAGATAATAGAAAGGATATCGAAGCATCCAATAGTTGAGGAATGCTGCAGCGTTACCGGGAGAGCGGACGTTCTTGCAAAAGTCAGGACAAAAGATATTTTTGAGCTTGATGATTTTATAAATTACCTGAGAAAAGAAGAGGCAGTGCTCAGGACAGAAACTTTGATAGCCTTATACTATAAGGAAGAGAATAATTACATCTGAAACTCCGCATAAAACTTCCACCCTCACAAAAACTTATTAGTAATTGGCATTCTCCACTCTGCGCTGTGAAAAGAACGCTCTGAAATTCTTATTATTGGCGGAATTTTTCGTTTATGCTCATTGGCTTTTATTCTTTCAAGAACATTTTTCACCAAAGTTCTGTCAAAACCTTTTTTTATTATTTCAGGCAGAGACATTTTTTCCTCTATATACAGGCTTAGTATCTGGTCTATAATTTTGTAATCTGCTCCAAGCTCTTTTTCAGCATCAACATTGACTATAAGCTCTGCGCTGGGCTTCTTTGAAATTATTTTGGAAGGAAGTCCGAGAAATTTACCAAGCTCAATTACTTCCGTTTTCCACAAGTCTCCGATAATCATTATGTCTGACGCAGAGTCTCCGTATTTTGTTGTGTAGCCAAGCGCAATCTCCGACTTGTCTGATGTTCCAAGAACAAGGGAATTTGAGGAATTTGCAAAATAATAAAGAATGCACATCCTCATTCTTGCCTTTGCATTTGCCATCGCATACTGGCTTGATTTCAGATTAAAGCTTTTGTTTGCAGATTCGAGTTCATTCATAAATCCGTTTATCGGGACAACATAATGGGCAATTTCCAATTTTTTTGAGAGCTCAAGAGCGTCTTCAAAATTTTTTCTTGAGGTTACTCCGCGCTCAGGCATAAGGACGGCAGTTACATTATCTTTACCCAATGAGTCTGCGGCAAGGCTGGCTGCAACAGAGCTGTCAATTCCTCCGCTTAATCCGATTACCGCAGTCTTAAATCCGTTTTTCCAGAAATAATCCCTAATTCCAGAAACAACTGCCTTTTTTATTTCCTCAAGATTATTTTTGTCTGTCATATTCTTCCCGAATAAACGATAACTTATCCTGCTTATTGCAGCTTATCTGCTTTTTATATCAACAATCAAAACATCTTCATCAAAATCTTTTGCGCAGCTCATTACTCTGCCATTGTCAAAATACATGCTGTGCCCGCAATACACAATGCCGTCATGGCTTCCTGCCTGATTGACATAAATTATCGGAAGCCCGGTTTCTCCAAATCTCTGCCTTAATGCATTTTCAATCTGCATTATTTTTGACGAGCTGTAAGGAGAAGCGGAAATGTTCAAAATTATGTCTGCATTATTCTTTTTGTGGGCTTTTGCAACATCAGGAAACCATATATCCTCGCATATGCTCAAACCGAATTTTATGCCGTTCAATATGAATGAAGATGGATTTTTTCCTTCAGAAAACCACCTCTTCTCGTCAAATATTGAATAAGAAGGCAGGAAAATTTTGTTGCAGACTAACTCTATTTTATAATTCTGTATAAAAGCAGCGCTGTTGAGTGTTTTTTCATTTTCATTATTGATGAATCCTATTACTGCACTCTTCTGCACATTCCCTGAAATTTCATGCAGGGCATCAATGTTTGCCTTTACAAAATCTTTCCTCAATGCCAAATCTCCTGGGCTGTATCCTGTGATGGAAAGCTCAGGAAACACTATCAGCTCGGCATTAGTCTTTTTTATCAATCTTATTATTTTCCTGCTGTTCCCCCTTATGTCTCCAACAACGGGATTAATCTGCGCCAATGCTATCTTCATAATGTGCAGGTACTGAATGGTGTATATAAAATTAGTTGTCTAACTGGATTGAATATTATTAATAGTAAAATTGATTGATTTTTGACATGTTTGGGTTTTTATTGATGTGTCCTGATTTATCATCTGTCCTGAAAATAAATCAATTGGCAGTAATAAAATTTTTCTGGAAATCTTTTCTCACATATAGCTCAATAACTTTCTCAAAAAATTTCCTGATTTCTTCATCGAGATTCCGGTTACTGAGTAATCCATCCATAGCTATATTCAAATCATCACCTCTTTCTTCATAGCATCTTCTTAAAATATCTGAAACAGAATTTGCCAGCTCGTCTTCAGTATATAACTGCAGCAGGGCATCATGCAGCAATGGAACATCTCGGTTATATTTGCCAGTCTGCGAAGAAAAATAATTGACCATCCAAATCATTTTATGGGCAAATACTGTCTTTGGCTCTTGTATCCAGTATGGATTCCCTCCAATACCTATTCTTGCTATTTCGTGCCCGCCATACGGCTTAACTTCATGAAAAACCAATTCGTATGATCCAAATACATGCTCTGGAACAACAACAGCCCTTTTAGCCAAATATGGAAGTTTTTCTAGATCTATCCATGACATGTCATCCAATCTGATTTCTTTTCTTAAAAAAGAGTAACTCCGTGAATAATGTCCCAAAGGCACAAAATCAACATCGCTTATCCTCCTTGCAAATCTGCCAAAACATTCTCTTGCAGTATCCGACAGCCTTATTGATTTTTTAGGAACTGAGGCAGGAAGATGATTTGAATCTAAAATATGCATTTCCTCTGCCTGAGCCAGCATGATTGGTTCAATGGAGCCGCAGAAATAGTAGTTTACAAAAGGGTCGCCTTCATCTGATTGGTTTGCCTGCGGCCATGTCTCTGCAATAATCTCTGCAAGTTCTCTGCATCCTTCAAGTAAAACCGCTCTTTGCTCTAAAGTCAATTCGGATTCCATTAATGGCTCTATACTCATAGAAAGTTCTGCTTTTTATAAATTCAGCTACTAAAAGTTTAAAATACTTCGAGTTTTTTCATATTATTGGTATTATGGCAGTGGAAGAAAAGTTATGGAACGATGAGCCGTTTAGTGTTGTGAGAGACAGATTTGTTTCCAGCGGTGAATACACAGATTATTTCAGGAATTTTCTGGAAAAAACATGGCTCCCTGGCTTTCTTGCTCCAGTCGGAGGAGCGGCTTCCAGAATTTTTTTGAGCGCTTCATTCGGTGGAAGAGAGTCCATAGAAGACTTTCAAAGAGCTGCTGGAAGAGGGCTTGAATTTTTAATAAAACACACTATGGATGATTTTGAGTTTGATATAGGCTCTCTTGAAGAGCCTCTCGAAGAATCAAAAAGGAGTGGCAAAGGAATAATATTTCTTTCAACTCACGGCGATGCAATATTAGATGCGGCATTGACAAGTTATGTTCTTCTTAATGAAGCAAGCGCTTCAACACCGCACATCGCGTTTGGAGACAATTTTTTGAAACATGGATTGTTTGCTGATTTTTTTGCATTGAACAAGGGCTTTCCAGTTTACAGGGACTTCAAGGGAAGAAGAGCGCTTCTTGAAGAAATGCGCAGACTGTCTGGGGTTATTGATGGATATAATTCCAATGGAGAGCATGTCTGGATAGCCAACCAGTCGCACAGAGCCAAAGACGGAAATAATTCCACCCAAAAAAGCGTTGTTGAGTCTCTTTATGCTGTGCATCGCGGCACTCCTCCTCGTGAATGGCTGGATGAAATTATCCCGATTCCAGTCTGCATTTCGTATGAATTCTCCCCTAACGATGTGATGTTCACATTGGAATTGCTCAAAAAAGAATTTTATAAGGGAAGGGGTGAGGAGTATGCCAATCCTAAAGGGTGGGATATGAAAACTTTTATGAATGGGCTTTTTGGTCGGAAAGGGCATGTTGCGCTTCGCTTTGGCAGAAGAATTAAGGGAGATTTTGATTCCATAATGGATGTTGTTAAAGCTCTTGATGCAGAGATTCATGGAAACTATGATTTAACTCCGCCAAATAAGATTGCGAGTAACATGCTTCATTGCGACAGAAGCAATACGGAGATGGATACGGAGATGTTTAGATTTAATAATTACACAGCAGATGATGCGGCGAAGTTTGAAAAAAGATACAAATCATCCATGGAAAAATTAAGAGCAGGAATGGCTTCGGAGATGGATTCTGTAAGAGAAGAAGAAAGAATTAGGATGGAAAAGAGAGCTTGCGAAATGTTTTTAAGATTTTATGCAAATCCCGCCATTCATCAGCTGAGATACAGAACTTGAATGAGATTCTGAAAGAGATGTTGAATTAGATAAGAACTCATTTCTTTATTTGTTATGAATACCCCATCGCTTGCGATGATTGGGACTTTCATTTTTTTCAGGTTCATAAGTCTCAGGCAGCATGAAAACTTTGTGAGTCTTGACGGCAAGCCCTGAATCTCCCAGCATTTCATTTGAATCCATGCAGGAAGTTCCCAAAGCAATCAGCTCATTTTTTAAAGTCATAATTGCGATTAGGCGGTCTTTTTCTATTCCTTCATTTAATTTGCTTATTCCGGGAATTTTCAAGTCTGCTCCGTGGCAGAGGCTTTGAATAGTGCTGTCAAAAACCCATATTTTCGGAAGATGCATCACTGCATTCTCAACAGGCTGTATAATTTTTCTCAGGAATTTTTCATTGCCTTCATTCTTCCAGAAATAGTATGCATCGCTTAAGTCCTGCAATGTGCACAAGGTTGATTCATCAAAAGGCCCTGCCTTTGTTCTCCTTAATTCAGACAAGTGAGCTCCAGATTCAAGCTTCTCCCCGAAATCGTGAGCCAGCTTTCTTATGTATGTCCCTGCCTGGCATCCAACCCTCAAAAGAATATCTCTCCCATCAATTTCAATTATGTCTATGTAATAAATATTTCTTGTCCTTAACTGCCTTTTCACAGAGCTTTTTATTGGAGGAAGCTGCTGTATCTTTCCAACAAAAGATTTCATAGTTTCTCTTATTTTAGAATCATCAATGTCTTTGTGTATATGGATTATCCCGACATATTCTTTTCCTGCGAGAAGGAGGCTTTGCACAATTCTTGTTGCCCTTCCAAATGCCACAGGCAATACCCCAGTAACTCCTGGGTCAAGAGTGCCGGAATGCCCGCTTTTTTTTATTCCGAGTATTTTCTGCACATAAGCGCTGACTTGATGGCTTGTAGGCCCCTTGGGCTTGTCTATATTCACTATTCCGTAATTCATAAGCTCTTCTATCTTTCGCTTTGATGGAGAAATCCCAAACTGAGAATCAGTCTCTGCATTTTTTCTCACAAGCACTCTGGCTTCAAGCACACCCATCTTAATTTCTGGCATAATGGCAGAAAGGGTTTTTAATTAATAAATATATTGAAAAAAACATCAATAATCATACTTTGAATTGGAGGAATCCTTTATCAGGTCATCCTCATCCTTGTATTTTTTAACCTGCATAAGCTCCAATCTTCCGCAGTAAGGGCATGATATTTTTTTCTGGGAGCCTCTTTTGACTCTGAACTTAAACCTGCATCTTATGCATATAAAACTCAATATCAACGGGTCATCTCTTTCCCGTATTTTTTTAATATCTTCGCTTTCAGTTTTTCCAAGGCACGAAAGGCAGACAATCTTTCTTTTAGAATCATACCTAATTCCGTTTATATCGAACTTCTTTCTGCACCTTGAGCATATGTACAGGGAATCAAGAGCCATAAAACCACCTTCCAGTATTTCAAATATATCATCACAAAGTTTAAAAACTGAAGTTTTTAAACCTTTTGGACATGCTGAAAGAAAAGTCGTGCGGTATAATAATCTATAGGAAATCCAAGGATGGAATAAAATACCTTCTTCTTCATTACGAGGAAGGGCACTGGGATTTTCCAAAAGGGCATCAGGAAAAAAATGAGACTGAGCAGAGGGCGGCAGAGCGCGAGCTTAAGGAGGAGACAGGAATTGAAGATGTTGAATTTGTAAATGATTTTAAACATAATATAAATTATTACTTTAAAAGAGGAGATGAGACAGCTTACAAGGAAGTTGAGTTTTTTCTTGGAAGAACACAGACAGAAAAAATTATGCTGTCTGATGAGCATGTTGGTTATTCGTGGGCATCTTACAATAATGCAGTTAAAAGGCTGACCTTTGAGAATGCCAAGGAATTGCTCTCAAAAGCAAATAACTTTCTTTTGAAAAACTCCTAATGGAAATATGCAAAGGCGTAAAAGCGCTGGATTTGGCACTTAAAGTTGATTCCTGCCTTATAATATCTGATGTGCATATAGGATATGAAGAGTCCCTCAACAGGCAGGGAATACTCCTTCCAAGGTTTCAGTTTCCTGAAATAATAAAAAGGCTTGAAAAGATTTTCAGCTTATCCGGAAAAAAATTCTCAAAGATAATAATAAACGGCGACCTTAAGCATGATTTTGGAACCATATCAGAACAGGAATGGCGCAATATACTGAAGCTTATAGATTTTCTGCGCAGGCATTGCGAAGAAGTAATCATAATAAAAGGAAACCACGACTCATCAATAAAGCCAATAGCAGACAAAAGGGGAGTCAGGATTGCTGATAAAGAGGTTATTCAGACAAAACACGGAAAAATTCTCGTAACTCACGGAGATAAAATTCCTCCCGATGCAAAAGATTATTCAGCTATAATAATAGGGCATGAGCATCCTGCAATATCGCTAAGGAAAGGGCAGAGAGCTGAAACTTACAAATGCTATCTCGCAGGAAAATACAAAAAATCAATTCTCATAGTGCAGCCTTCCATCAATTTAATCAATGAAGGGACAGACATAATGAAAGAAAAGCTTCTGAGCCCCTTTCTCAAGCAGAATCTTTGCGAGTTTTCGGTATTTGTAGTTGAAGACAGGATTTATGATTTTGGAAAATTGAAAAACCTGAAAATTTAAGCATAAATTATATAAACTACAATGACTGATTGACTAAAATGGGAAAAAGAGGAAGACCCGTAAAGTCGCAAATAAGGCAGAATATGGTGGAGATTATCTTTTACCTGAAAAAAGCTTATGGCTACGAAATCTACAAGACTTATGTAAAAATATTTCCGAGAATTACTTTGAGGAGCATATATTATCATTTAAGGAAGGGAATTGCAACTGAGGAATTTAAAATTTTGAATATAGAGAAAGAGAAAGGAAATTACAGCTGGGGGCCTGAGGCTGAAAAAATCTATTATGGGCTTGGCTCAGCTGCGAATCCTTCAGGAAATGAGAGGGTAAAAGAGCATTTCAACAAAAAAACAGAGAATTAAAATGGCAAGCGAGACGCAGGACATACCGGAGCCTCCAAAAAAAGGAACGCATCTTTTGGGAGGGGGCAAGCCGACAATTCCCGATATTAGCGGGGTTAAGTCTGACATAAATTCAATAAGCATGAGGATAAGGCTTCTCGAGGAGTCTACCAAAAATGTAAGGAGAATGTCCAAGATAACAGAGGAAACCTTGATTTTAAAAACCAGAGAGGCGAACACTGAGTTTAAGACAATAACTTCCGACATAAATGAGATTAGGAAGGAAGTATTTGAAATAAAAGACAAAATACTCACCATAATAAGAGAACTGCAGATTACTGCCAAATCAGATGAGGTAAAAGTCCTTGAAAAATATCTCAACCTATGGAATCCGATAAAATTTGCAACTCATGACGAGGTTGACAGGATAGTGAATGAAGCGCTGGAGAAAAAAGAACAGGAGAAAAAAGGGCAGACTGAAGCGAATAAATAATTTTATCAAACAGTGTTGATAGTGCATCATAGTGAATTGATGATTGTTTTGGCTGAATTTATGTGGAGTTATAATTAGAAGGGAGTTATCATGGCATTTAAAATAAAAGAAGCAATACTTGGATTGAGTATAGCAATAGTCTTCATACTATTTGTAGCATTTGGAATACAGGCTTTCTATAAGTCTCCAATGTATGAAAATTTCTGCAAAGCTTCTATGGACGCGCCTTACAGACCTTACATGGACACTCTCCCTGTTGACTCCAACAAAACTGCGTGCAATGCGATTTATCTTAAAAATAGGGATTATGAGAAGTCCTGCATTGACAGAAAAGGGATGGTAGTGTATGATACAGATGAAAAGGGATGCACATTTGCAAAGGAATGCAGTTTATGCCGCAAAGAATATGATGACTCAACAGATGTATACAACAGAAATGTTTTCATAATCTCAAGCATTGTGGGTTTATTGGCTGCATTGGCAGGGGCGATGCTCAAGCTTACCAGCGTAAGTTCCGGATT
>Ga0209541_10018374_pt1 | contig 10128 bp, 9 predicted proteins | sample RifCSPlowO2_01_FD_184027 | JGI IMG/M metagenome (GOLD analysis project Ga0209541, IMG submission 184027) | Groundwater microbial communities from Rifle, Colorado - Rifle CSP2_plank lowO2_0.1 (SPAdes) (version 2) | ecosystem: Environmental > Aquatic > Deep subsurface > Groundwater | place: Rifle...
AGGAGAAAGCAACGCAAACGATGAGAGAAGCAGTGAGCTATTTACGAGAGCATCCTTCTGTTTCAGGAAAAGTAGCCTCAGTGGGATGGTGTTTTGGCGGCGGGGAATCATTGCAGCTGGCGCTCTCAGGTGAACCCATGGATGCGACAGTCATTTATTATGGATCATTGACAGATAATCGGACACAATTAGCAAACATCCAGTGGCCCGTGCTTGGAATTTTCGGTGAAGAAGACTCAGGAATCCCGCCGTCTGCAGTGAATGCGTTCCAAGGCGCGCTCAATGACCTTAGTATTAAAAATGAAATTACTATTTATCCTGGCGTCGGGCATGCGTTCGCGAATCCCTCAGGAGACGCGTTTTCGCCTAATGAAACATTAGATGCGTGGGATAAAACAATTGATTTCTTGAATGAGAATTTGAAGTGAATCTCAACCGATAAGAATTTATAGGCTAATGAATAACGGCGAAGGATGCCACATGATAATCTCCCAGATGCTGAAGCCCGGGAACTCTTGAGAAAAGAGCTTTCCCTGTTGGAAGAACGGGTTAGAAAAATACGCGAGTCTTATCGGCAGGTGGAAGTGGAGAAAGCTAAACTTGGTGATGTCTCAAAGATTGTAGCGCAGATCAGACAAGCTGTTGATCTCTGCCTTCACCTGCAAAGCGAGATTAGTGGTATCACGAACGCAGGATATTATGGGGCCCAATTGCGAGACCAGCCAGCTGCCGTAGACGATCTCCGCGCGCTGAACGAAGCTCTCCAGCGAGTATTCTATGCGCTCAACAAGATCATGGCGCACCTGGAGAAACATGATGGACTGCTTCATTCAGCTGAACTGGATATCCTGGAATTCAGGGGGGTTCTCTCCAATGCAACGGGCATCCGTAGGATCGTGTCGAGGGCGCTTGTGCACATGGATCCGAGGAATCATAAAAGACTAAGCCGCTATGTACTGGAGCCGGGGCATCTGAGATGGAACATCAATCGGGGAATCTCATCCTGCGAAATGACGAACCACTTGCTGTCGCTCGAAGTCCAGCTGGAGGAGCAGGATCTTCAGATGATATCCTCATCCATCAAAATTCTGCATGGTATAGGAGACCACATTCACAAAAACCTTGAAACATGGATGCAGCCGGAAAAAAGACACTCAATATTCGATGCTGACTACCGCGAGAATTTAGTAAGAGTGCATAACACGCTCAAACAGCTCATTCACCTCCTCGACGAGATTGCTGCAGATGAACAGCATATAAATCTTCTCGGCGTTCGAATCATTCGCCTGAGCCGGGACGAAATGCAAACCCTTGTTGCATTGCAAAGAAGGCTAACTTAGGAATAAAGCCGTTGCATCATCTTCGCATCTTCTTCAATATTCGGACTCTCGCTGATAACAACACCTTTAATCTTGAACTCCTTCCACACCTTAATTAACTCTTCATATTTGAAATCGGATTCTTTGAGCGTTAAATGATTCCGTTCTCCTTTCTCAGAATAAGCGATCCCCGACATGTGAATGTGCATGTTCTCCAGCCCTTTGCGTCCGAGCCCTTTCTCAATCAATTCAAGCGTCGCCCGAAATTCGGCGGTGGAGTTTTCTTTCCCTCCCGTGCGCGCGTGTAAGTGCGCAAAATCAACGCACGGCATGACGTGATCCAATTCCTGAGATAAGCGCAATATCTCTTTTAAAGATCCGAACTGTGTCGGTTTTCCCGTCGTTTCAGGTCTTACCCAGATAGAATTTCCAGAAGATTTCAATTCATCAACAATTTTTTTCATCTGCTCTTTGACATTTTTATATACTGTCTCATGCTCCATTCCAAGATAGTACGCTGCATGAAACGTCATGCTCCACGCTCCTGCCAATCGGGAAATATTTGCAGCTTTCAGAATTCGTGACCTGCTTGCACCTATTTTCTGCGGTTCGTTAGCGTTGAGATTGATGAAATATTGACCATGGCACGTCAACGTAATATCTTTGTTAGCTGCAAAAATTCTTTGCGCACTTTCCTCATTCAAATGCACACTCTGCACGAACTCGAGTTCCATCGCATCCAAACCCAGCTTTTTCACTTGCTGTATCCCGGAAAGAGTGCTCGGCTTTTCAGTTGACAATGGAATGCCCGCCGTGCCGAAAAGGAGTTTGCTTGGAGGTTTGATTTGGGGAAACTGCATATCTTCTTCTTCTGTAAAACCCTATTTAAATCTTGCCCAACCTATCAGTTCAAGGGATTGCCAAGATTTATAAACGCAGAAGTACTTGCAAATGGCATGAGCCTCGATGCAGTGCCAAGAATGACCCTTGAGGAAATGACAAAAGTTCTCCTTCACCTGCCAGAGCCGACTGCAATACTGTGTTCCGTGGGAGGTTTAAATCCTGCGTATTCAGCGATTGCGCAAGTCATCCAATGCTCTGTTGGTTATCCTGTGAACGTGTATGGGGGGCAGGGTGGTGTTCAGTTTATGCCTCGGCATCCTACGAAAGATTTGATTCTCCAAATATACCAAATGGAATCAGAAACTCCACACGCAGAGCGAAAAATCTTCTTCAACAATGCAACGTGGTCAGGAAATGGGCTCCCACACATTACTGTTGATGCGACAGCAGTGGTCGTACGCCACACAGGACCAGAGCCAGAATGCATTAAGCGCATGCGGGAAGAGCTTGACGGAACGGATGTAAGCGTAACTATCCAATCAAATGTTTATTGAGTATTCTTATTCTCTAAATGCTCTCGGATGTAATTAAGAGATCTCCCACGACTCCACTTTAGGATTCGACAGCAGCACCTTAGTATTGCGCACGCCTACCTTCCCTGAAACTCCTGATTTATTTAAAGGTTAGGGAGAGTTATGAGGAACACAGAGTGAGCGCTTATGTTGGCTATGATGTGCAACCGCGGTATTGCAGAATAACTAATTTTTTATAGGGTAGCCTGTCAGACATTCGCCTGATGAGATCAAAGGCACTGTTGACTGACCCGCACAGTAGTCTGCCGATGAAAGCCTTCGGCATATCCCGGAATTACGTTCGAAGAATCTACATGCGCTTTCTAGACAATCGCTTCGCCAGCGAGAATCTTGAGCAGCTTATTGAGCGCAATTTCCGTCCGGGGTGGGAATGGATATGCAGGCATGGAAGATATTATGAACGGCGCGAGCGTACAACCGAGCACACTCATATCGATGAACACATTACCAGCATGGCCTTGCCAGTTGTACGGGAAGCTCAGGAAATGAACGCTTCAATGCAGGAATGTTCATACGTGAGGGATATCCTATGCGTGAGGAGAAAACATACGCTGAGTGAAATCGCGTTTCGCGTCCCGGATCCTTTTCGCGGCTTTGATCCGATCTGCAGGATATATGCATATGAACCAGAGGTAACGAGACCACAGAGGACAATTATCAGTCTCCCCAACATGGGTTTGTTATACCCATACCCTCAGATCTTTTCCACGATCGCAGCATCGCACGGCTTTACGTGCTACGTCATTTTGAATACAAGAGAAGTACATCATGAAGGCGGCTATGGGATTCTTACTAAAGCAGACTGCCCCCTTGCCTACAGCCATCTGATTAGGAAATATCGTTTAGCTTATGAGATTATCAAACAACAGGCGTCGGTTAATCCGATGAGAATCGGTACTATGGGCGCAAGTCTTGGTGGCTTAATAAGCGTAGGGTTGCTGGGCATCTGGCCAGAGGTGAAGTATCGGGTGATAGGCCTTGCGGGTGCACCCCTTGCCGAGATGATGCTTACGACGAAGTTCAAGCGGTTCAAAAAGCGGATTAAGAATATATTTGATCCTTGCGGACTCGGGGAATTCGCCCGCTATGTTCATGGAATGCGAGTGCTCAACGGGCGGTCAGAGTACGCTGATCAAAGCAAAATTACGCTGATCATGGCTCTGCGCGATCAGACCGTTCCATTCGCATCTCAAGACAGGCTGCGCGCCGAGATTGGATATCCAAGATCGTATGGCCTTCCCACCTCCCATTGCCTCGCTTTTTTGTATGGCAGCAGATTTATGATGGCACTCACTCTGAAAGAGATGCATGAAAACCTCTGAGCGTATAAAAGGACAGACTCAAGCACATGCGCATGCATGAGCGCTCCCTAACCTTTAACTGTATTAAAAGTCATCAATACCTATATATAGCCATGATTCATTGCAATCACATGCACAAAAAACGGTACGTCATCTTCGGGGCATTCCTGCTGTTTGGCATTGTTATCCTCATCGGATGTGGTCAAAGTCGAGCTTTAACAGAACAAAAATCAGCAGAGCAACCGAATCGCACAGAATTGCGATCATTGAATGAATCGGCTTGTCTTCAACGAGAATATGCATGGGTTCCCGTTCCAGGATTATGCGGGCCAAAAAATGAGTATGGAACATTTGACTGCGGCTACACCTGTGATATCAGAACGAACGACGCCGGAAAAACATGCTATTCGAATGATGAATGTGAAGGCGTATGCTTGCGCACGAACGATGACCGTGATGTATGGGGATATGTCACAGGATCATGCTCGCAGTACGTATATTACACAGATGTGAGCGACTGTCCGTATATCCTTGAGTCAAAATCAAAGAATGAAACTCCGTATGCGTGCGCGAAGATCCTTATGAACATAAACATATTCAAACCAACAATTGCAAACATCGTGATGACAATACTGCTCACTCTCGCGTTTGTTCCATTTATACAGCCGCACGGCTACGAGTGCTTAGTCGCTCCTTGCCCCCAGCCCCCCTTGCAGTCCGTAATGACACAATTCTTGTTTATCAGAAATCCAATAATCGGAGTTCACTATGACATTCTTGCTATAGGGATTGTGCTATCCTATGTGGCTTCATGCCTCATCCTCTGGGGAATTGCGTCGCTCAGAAAAAAATAAATGGTTGAAGTTGGGAAATGCTGCTTTGCTGAATGAAAATCTTGATTTATTTAAAGATTGGGATGGGACTAAATAAGGGAAGATGTCTACGATAAATAATCACTGCGGGACGCCATCACAGAAGATAATCACCAAATAGTAGTAACAATACGGAAAGATTTATAAATGATTACATATATGTTCCATAAATTTCATTGCGGTCGCTGACCATGAAACAAGTTAGAAACACAGCATACAAAGAATATGGGGAAAAAAGACACCGCTGAAAATGTTGCGACGTACTCTGTTATAACTCAAATAGAAACAATTAGAAAGCTCCATAGTAACCTGCTAAGAGAAATAGCAAATGCATTGCAGAAACGGCGTGCACCGACATTGGGAATATTTGGTATTGGGGGGGAAGTCTCACCATATGGCTATTTTCCAAGGTGGTTCACAGATAATGTCGGAGAGGGGAATGTAGTCGTACTTGACTACAATCCAAAAATCCTTGGTATGGGTTATAGATATTTGAATTCCCAACAGGTTTTCGATAGCTTTACTCCTGAAGTTCATTTAAAATCTGATAGCAGTATAGAAGAACTCTTACAGGGCGGTAGATCTCCCCCCTTATCGATAGTCAACGTAAACCCCGATGTAGTGATTGACCCGCAAAAGTCTGGGGATAGACGATTTATATTCAGTGAAGCGAATTTCAAATTTCCTCTGCGTATTGCGGAAGAAAGTCTCGACGCCGTAGACTCCACTTTAGCGCTACATCACGTTTTTGCCTATACGGAAGATGTTAGAAGGATTTTTCGGGAGATATTTAGAGTTCTGAAACCGGGTGGCTTGTTTCATTTAGGAGAGGCTTCTGTCAACATGAGGAGAAGCGAAGAAAATATTGAGAAAATAAGGGGGGTACTGGACGATGTTTACTTCTCTGATGAACGAGATCCTGAATGTATGGTGCGTATTGGATCCCCACGCGCAAAATATCGGCTTATCCTAACGGAAGAGGGTCATTTTGAAATCGACAATGACGAAGACGTGAGGAACAAATTATCGTCACATTACACTTTTACAGTTAATGATGGTAAGATTTTTCTGCCCTTAATTGATCCCGTAAGGGATGCTGATTTTGTCGAAGCAGTCAACCAATACTATCTCAGAAATAATATTGAGAAGGCCAGATTGCTAGGGATCATGGATCCGTCACAAAAGCCATTCACCGCAAAAAGAATTCAAGATTCAATACAACAAGGGCTCATCGAAAAGGGTAATGCTGAAAGGGGATTAGTGGAATTTTATTCACCACAAGAATTCTTAATTACCATGTTAAGAGAAGTTGGTTTTGATGTGCGATCTGAATTGGCTAATCCGAATAGAACTGAAGCACCGATGGTGAATATTTATGCGAGTAAATAGTATAGTGCAATCAGAACATCTTAGCGCATTGCGTATGCACAATGGAAAATGAATACTATTTATAGATTGAGAATAGAATTTTAGGTACAATCTTCCATAACAAAAGAAAGAAAAAACAACCCGCTTCAAGTCGCTACGGTTTATATAATTTATATAAACTGATTATACATAGCATAAACATATCATGATTAACCAAATAATCGTTATTTAGTCTTATTTCAACCAAAAGATATATAAATATGCAACGAATTGCACACTACATTCGGATTATTCCCTATATGGTGATTCTGAATATGAAAGGCATCCTCAAACCTCACAGAATTTTGGGCGCAGCCGCATTCCTTGGAATTGTGGGAATCGCTGCGAACAACGTAATGAATAGCTACGCGTCTGCAGAAAGTGACCGCTACTGGCAGGACTTTGATCGCCGCATGACAGAACTGCGCAATCGTTCAAGGGAATCACGTCGTGAAATCGTGAATGCTGACTTGACCGTGGAATTTAATCTACCTCCCCCGCCTACATTGGAATCCAGGATCGAATACAATGAGAGCTCGCCCTGGGATGTAACAGAAGGTCAATCAGCTGATTATGACCGCATGCGCGATCTCGTTGAACGATTCATGGACGCCAATCCTGGCGAGTTTCGCAGTGACTACAGGCGACAGCGAGCTTTGACCGTTCTTACGCTTGTCAATGAAATAGCGCCCCAATATGGACTGGATGCGACATTTGTATCGGGCCTTGGATATTATGAAACCCATTTGGGAATTGCGAATGAGGCGGCTCGAGAAGCGAATAATATATTCAATGTGGACGCGACGCCAAGATGGCGTCAGCGCGGTGGCGATGTGTACATCACGAACAATGGAAGAAGTAGCCGTAGCTATGATTCTCTAAGAGAGAGCGTCGAAGATGTATGCCGAGTGTTGCAGCGCGGGTATGTGAACAGAGGATATACTCAAGTTCCCGATGTCTTAAACAGATACGCTCCGCCTACAGAGAATGATACGCGAACGATGATCGCTACGCTCAATAGATGGCGTGAAGAACTTCAAGAATCCAACAGTATGAGGTTGGCGTACATTCCAAGACGATAATTAATTCTGTAGTCTTTTATACATCTCACCCAAGTGAGGAAGCAAATGCGTTGTCCAGCTTTCTAATGCCTTTGCCTCAAAATCATCACGAACACGATCAGCTTGAGTAACAAGGACATCAAGGGGCACCATTGCTCCTCGCTGCATCTCCTTTGAGTTTGGCTGTACATGGCCATCGATGAGCGCGCCATACACAAGCCCAAGATGCACGGTGTCAACATCCTCATCCGTTACAAACAGCGATCCCATGAATTTGGTTTTCACGCAATGTCCCGCAACATGCACTTCTTCTTCCAGTTCCCGCTCAAGGCATCGTTGCACGCAACCTTCTCTCTGTTTATCATAATCAGACGATTTAATGTGGCCGCCGACACCAACTGACACTTTTCCAAAAAGTCTTGTCTCACCGTACGCATGCTCTTCTTCTGCGCGCTTGTATGTGAACACTCTCCCATCACGATCGAAAAACACAACATACGGTATCGGCTGCAGTACTAATGGATCTCTCTCGCAGTCGTAGCGTATATGTTCCATGCCCGATTCAACCGACGTATTGAACTCTTCAGGAGAATGAGAGAATTCAAATCCTTCCCCGCGTGTGCGCAAACCTCGAAGAAGCTTCGCATCCTGAACCAGAACGGGCTTGCTGAGCTTTGCGTGGTCTTTTGCAGCGCGGCGTGTATCAAGCGCCGTAAATCGTTTTGACACTCGGGGGCCAAGCTGATCTGCATAGTTAGAACCAATGGAAACTCCATAAATTTTATCGGGAACGTCATTGTGAAATAAAACCATAGAAGCGATAGGCATGCCATGCAAGAGTTCCAACGGAGCGTTTTCCTCAACAGTTACTTCAAAAACGAGCTGTCCATTAAATCCGGGGTCAATAAATCCAGCATAATGTAAAGGTCCACGAAGACCAACCTGCGAATGCTCAATCAATTCCGCGTTCAAATGAGAGGGCATCATGAAAAACTCATGCGATGCCATAAGGTAATGCCGTTTGGGTTCGATGACAATTCTGCGATCTTTTGTGACAATAGGATCAAAAAAGTCAAGCGGATCGTATGCCCCTTTTTTTCGAAGATCAATCGGGGTTGAAACAGGCCGAGCACGCAGTGCAACAACATTGTTACTGCTGTGGCCGTGAAGATCAAGGCTGAGTTGTACGCCTTCAGGTGTAATTGTAGGCTCATATCCTTCTCGATGAAAGAGTTTAAGATAAGGATTTGTTGCAAATTCTGCGCAACACTCTGTTTGTGAGAGCGCAGCATTTAATCCTTCTATGATTCTTAATTGACCAAGGCCAAGCTCGGGTCCAATGATTAGATCAAATGCAAGAGGGTTGAGGAACAGCCATAAATCACGCATTTTCTTCTGTCCATTATCATTGATTTGATTGAAGCTTTCAGTAAAATCCGTGAGCAACCGAGAATGAAGAAAATCTCTTCCCGTACTGCTTTTCGGCGAATACCGCATATGATCTTCAGGGAGCACTTTGAGTTTTTGTTGCACAGGAACAAGATAGCCAAAATTCCGCTTTATTTCAAAACCCCCTTCCAAAGAGTATCTCATGCGTTTTGAGCGTGGCAGTTCCAAGAGGCGTCGATACACGGTTGTGTTTGCAGAAGGCCGAAAGAGTCCTTGATGTTCAAGGTCAAGCACAAACACTTCATCACCGATTGTGAGATCAAGGGACGATGGTTGAACGATAGACTCAAGCACTGGATCCGCGAATGCGAGGTCTTCCTTCAGCGCAAGATTGCGTTGAGGAACATCAATATGACCCTTAAGCACTCTTCTCCTCAGATCCTGCGAAACAAGACAACTGCCGTTCATAGTTCTGCGCAATGTCTTGCTTTTAAATCAATTTCTCTCCTCCAGTACACAACATTTATAAATGCCCCAGGATTCCTATAATCATTAATTTTACTGAGTCGCAGGGCTCGGGAGGTTTATGATGTCAAGCTTTAAACTCGTGCTTGGAGCAAAAGACGGAAAGTCGTATCAGAAAGAAGTCAAGGACAAAGAAGCAAACGCGTTCCTCGCGAAGAAGATCGGGGATAAAATTCAAGGGGATGCGTGTGGATTTCCAGGCTATGAATTTGAGATTACGGGCGGGTCAGACAAGGCAGGATTCCCTATGCGAAAAGATGTACCGGGTGCTGTGCGCAAGAAAATTCTCGCAATAGAGGGCGTTGGCGTGAAGAAGCACGGCCACGGCCAGAAGCAGCGAAAAACCGTCTTTGGAAACACGGTCAGCGAGCAGATTGTGCAGATCAATCTTAAAATTCTCAAGGAAGGCAAGGAAAAATTAGCTAAGGAGGAGAATCCTGAACAGAATGCCGCGCAAAAAAACGGTTAAAAAAGGGGATGCTGACCACGTTCAGCCACTCATTAACGTTGGCTTAGTCGGTCATGTGGATCATGGCAAGACAACGCTGACAGCAGCACTTTCTGGCAAGTGGACAGATACCCATTCTGAGGAGCTGAAACGAGGAATTACAATACGGCTTGGATACGCAAACGCGTCCATCTATAAATGTCCAAAATGCCCTGAGCCGGATGCGTTCACGACGGAAAAGAAATGTCCGAAATGCTCATCCGAGACGCAATTCATTCGCAAGGTGTCGTTTGTCGACGCGCCAGGTCATGAGAGCCTCATGGCAACAATGCTTGCGGGCGCTACAATCATGGACGGCGCTTTGCTGCTT
>Ga0209541_10018376_pt1 | contig 10127 bp, 11 predicted proteins | sample RifCSPlowO2_01_FD_184027 | JGI IMG/M metagenome (GOLD analysis project Ga0209541, IMG submission 184027) | Groundwater microbial communities from Rifle, Colorado - Rifle CSP2_plank lowO2_0.1 (SPAdes) (version 2) | ecosystem: Environmental > Aquatic > Deep subsurface > Groundwater | place...
TTTAATTCTTGGGGTTCATTCATTCTTAGTCTCCTAACCCCAAGAATTAGAAGTAAGAACTAGTATTTGTTATTTTCGGTTAGCTAAACAGTTACCTTAAGAACAAGAGTTTATATAATATAAAAGCATATCAAAAAATAAAATATTAATGTCTTATGCTATAGAATGTTATAATGATATATATCCCTTAAAGTATATATTCTAGAATGTGTCCTCAGGACAACCGCGCGCGCCAGGTTTATAAACAAGTATACTCTTTCTAGTATTAGCCAATGAAACAGTCCGAAAAGTGGCTTATTTCTTGGCTATGAAATAAAATCCGAATAGGAGGTAATTAAAATGGGAAATCAGCCATTAAAGTCCTGGAGATCAGGCAACATTTCTGGAGCTCTCTGGTTTAATGAAAGAGAGATAAAAGACGGGGTGAAAGTTGGATTCAAGACAGTAACCCTTAGAAGATCCTGGAAGGACAAGCAGAATATATGGAGGGATGAAACAGTAAACATAAGGCGCCAGGATTTGCCAAAAATCATGACAATAGTCAGTGAGATGATGAAGGAGTTATATTTAACAGAAAAAGAGGAGGAAGAGGAAAATGAGTAAGAAAGAAAAAGAAAGCAAGGAATTCCAGATTGAGGATTTGCCTGGAGTAGGGGCAGCAACAGCTGAAAAGCTGAAAGAGTCTGGTTATGATAATTTAATGTCAGTTGCAACTGCATCGCCAGCAGAATTGGTTGAGTTAACTGGTGTAGGGGAAAATGTTGCAAAGAGAATTATCCAGGTTGCAAGAACAAAGTTAGACATGGGTTTTGAAACAGGGGAAGATATTCTAAAGAAAAGAGAGCAGGTAATAAAGATTAAGACAGGAAGCAAGGCTTTTGATGATATGTTAAAAGGTGGTTTCGAATCTGGAGCAATATCTGAAGTTTTCGGAGAATGGGGTAGCTCAAAAACACAAATAGCTCATGCATTAGCAGTAAATGTACAGCTCCCAAAAGAAAAAGGCGGTGTTGAAGGTATGGCTGTTTTCATAGATGGAGAATCAACATTCAGGCCAGAGAGAATAAAGCAATTTGCAGAGGGAAAAGGATTAGACCCAAATGAAGTGTTGAAAAATATAAAAGTTGCAAGGGCATATAATTCAGATCATCAAATGTTGGTTGCAGAAAAAGTTGAAGACTTGATAAAAGAAGGATTACCGATAAAATTAGTGATAGTTGATTCATTGACAGCACATTTCAGGGCAGATTTTACAGGTCGTGGGACGTTGAGCGATAGGCAACAAAAGCTAAACAAGCACATGCACACATTGATGAAATTAGCAGACAAGTATAATTTATGCGTCTATGTGACAAACCAGGTAATGGCAAAGCCTGATGTTTTCTTTGGTGATCCTACAGCAGCCATCGGGGGGAACATAGTTGGTCACAATTCTCAGACTAGGATTTACCTGAGAAAAGGAAAGAAAGGATCAAGAGTTGCAAAGCTGATTGATAGTCCTTATATCGAAGATTCTGAGTGTGCCTTTATGGTAACGGAAAGTGGAATAGAAGACTTCAAAGGATGAAGTAATCCTTTTTTTCTTAATCTTTTATGTCCCTGCCGGGATTTGAACCCAGATTACAGCCTAACCGCAATTTTAAACTTATCGCGGGGCTGTGTACTTATCCAGATTATACTACAGGGACAAAAAAGGCATAACCTAATAATAACATTTATAAATCTTTATTTTTAAATGTTTTTCATGAGTGATAAAAAAAATTCAGCAAGTATTTCTATCAAATTCAGGTGCCCAAACTGCTTGAAATCTGAAATAACGAGAACATCGCATGAAAGGGCGGTTGGCGCTAAATACGAATGCAAAAATTGCAGATTCATTGGTCCAAATTAAAAATGGCTGAAGTGATAATAACATTCAAGATAATGCCAGAGGATTTAGATGTAGATATGAATGAATTGGAAAAAGATGTTGTATCTTTCCTCAACAAGCACGGGGAAGTCGGAAAGGTTGAAAGGGAGAAGATTGCATTCGGCCTGGAAGCATTAAATGTTATTTTCATAAGGGATGAATCAAAAGGCTCGACTGATTTCATAGAGGATAATATGAGGAATATAGATGGAGTCCAGTCGGTTGATATAACTGATGTCAGAAGGGCAATAGGTTAAGTTTAAATTTAAGCAAGTTCTGATTAGTATGATGGATCATCTTGATGAGGCTCAGATAAGGAGGCTGAACGAGATATCAAAGCTTCCAAAAGAGCAGCAGCAGGTGGAGCTTCAGGAATTCCTTTCAACATTGTCCGAAGAGCAGATAGAATTTCTTAAATCAAGGCAGCAAAAGCAGCAATGTTTGTTTTGCTCTATAGTTGAATGGAAAATGCCACAGTACAGGGTTTATGAGGATGATCATTTTATCGGGATTCTTGATATAAATCCTGCATCAAGAGGCCACGTGATATTGATTCCAAAGAAGCACTATAAATTCATCACTGAAGTCGGGGAGGATTTTTCAATCCCAATAAAAAAAATTGTCAGCAAGATATATGGGGTGCTGAAATGCGATGCAACAATAATGATAAGCAACGGCGCAAATGCAAGCCAGAAGACGGATCATACCTCAATCCATATAATTCCAAGGTATGAAAATGATAATTTGAATCTTGAGCTGAAGCAGAGCAAGGCAGATGAAGAGGAATTAAAGGAGCTATCCCAAATGCTGATAATACAAAGGGATCTGCCGAAGATTGAGGAAAAGATAGAGGAGATAAATGAGGATTATGAAGAGGAAAGGATTCCATAACTATTTATATTCTATGCTGATAAAAGCCATATGCCAAGATCCCCCATAATTCGCTTCCTTAGAGACAAATGGATAACCTCCTTGCATTTCTCCAGAGGGTCTCATGCAAAAACCATATTTGCCTGAAGAATTATTGATCCACTCTTCTAATATTTTTGTTATATCTAATGAAACTGTATCTATATCGAGAAGGGGTAATTCAAAATAACCTTTTGGTAACGGATTGATTCTTGGCTGATTATTGTAAGTTATTGTTTCTTCACCCCATGGCTGGGTAGATTCATAAATGTAACAGCTAGGATTGTTAAAAGGGTAAGCACCACCACATATCTTTAAGTTTAAATTAGCGGATTTTATATCTCTATTATTTTTAATGCCGTCTAACCCGAATCTAAAATAGGGATATTTCAAGAGAAAATTTTCATTTGTTCCAACTAACCATAAGTATCTTATCTCATATTCAATATCTGTTTGTGAATTAAAATTTGGGTTCTCTTGATCAACATAAGCATCTTCACTCACATAAAGAGTGTCATACTGTGAAACAACATCCAATGTTATAGTTCTCGAATCACTCCATCTCTCTTCTATGTCCTCCACTCTTGAAGTGATATGATATTCTCCAATCTGAATAGGGGCATGCCAAATAACTTTTTTTCCGCTATTTGAATCAAAATATCCTCCATCCTTGTCCCAGAGATAAGACAAATATCCATCATCATCGTCTTCAACAATGCATTCAAGAGTGCTGGTTCTTTCAGGGAATAATTCCTGTGGATTTGCAGTAACTCTTATCAGAACAGGCTTATTGTTAACAGGCTCTGCCGGATTATCTTTCTTGCATCCAGAAAGAGATAAAAATGCGCACAAGCCGGATAAAACTATATTCCTTTTTAAATTCATGAAAATATTAGCACCTAAAAATATAAAAAGATTGCTAAAACAAAAGAACATTCCCACATATCAGGCTCATCAAGACACCAAGGAAAATGGCAGGGACAAAAGGTATTCCCTCTCTTACAATTACTTCTTTTATCTTGTATTTCTTGAACAGTTCAATTTGTCCTTTTGTGACTCCCGGGCTTCTTTTTGAATAAATTTTTGCATTATCATGAAAGATATCTTCCAGAATCCAGTCTCCCTCTGTCAGTTTGTTCACGTTTATTTTGTAAGTTAATATTTCATTCTCTGCAAAATTGACAACTCTTATTATGTAAGGGTATATCAAAACAAGAAATGCTAATATTAATAGCAGCAGTTTCAATTCATACTGGAAAAACAGGCTTAATGTTATAATTCCTGCAGGCAATAGGAAATAGAAGATATTTATCCTCAAATTCAATTTTTTCTGTTTGTTTTTGTGTTTTAACAGCAGGCAGATTATATAGCTTAATCCATAAACAAAGCCTGCCAGGAGGATGTTAAATATGATTATCAGCATGAAATTGGCATTGATGTTCGGGCTGAATATGCTCAGCTCTTCCGGATAATAAGGCAGGGCAATTCCCAGTGCAATAAACAATTTTGCGTCCCCTCCACCCCATTGCCTCGTATAATACATAGCCATGGAGATTCCAAAAAATATTGATGCCCCGACAACGCTGCTGACTAATATTGAATAGTTGCCTATTTCATAGGAGTGCAATAACTTCAACACAATTGCAGCAATTATCAGGCCAATGCTCAGCTCATCCGGGACTTCTCTTTTTTTTATGTCAATAACAGAGCTGACGAGCAGGACAGAAACGACAATTATGACCAGTATCAAATCAAGCATAATCTTTTTAACAATTTCTAAATATAAAAGAGTTATGATATCAATCATAGGTGCAGGGCCTGCAGGCTCTTACTTGGCTTCTTTGCTGGATGATGAAATAAGGATATTTGATTACAAGAAAGAGATAGGAAAGCCGATCCAGTGCACAGGTGTTCTGACAAATAAATTTGAATCTTTCATAAAGGAGAAAAAGTTTGTTGACAACAGGATATTCAATATAGAATTGAATTCAAAGAATGAATCCTACACAATAAGGCTGAAAAAGCCAGAGTTCATAATTGACAGGCACAAGTATGACAATTATCTTCTTGAAAGGGCAATTGACAAGGGCGCTAAATTCTATCCGAAGCACATGTTCAGCAATTTCTCAGATAATAAGATTTACTTCAGCAATTCAAGAACATATGAAACCGATGTTTTAGTGGGTGCAGACGGCCCATTGTCAAAGGTGAACAAGATGGCAGAGATTCAGGATAACAAGAAATTCTGGGTTGCAAAGCAGATAAAAGTAAAATACAGGACAGAATCAGACACTTACAGGGTGTTTTTCAACATTCCGGATTTCTTTTCATGGGTTGTTCCTGAGAATGATGAAATCGCAAGGATAGGCTGCGCATCTTCAATAAATGTAAATCAGCATTTTGAAAGCCTGATGAAGGCATTAAAGGTGAAAAAAGAAAGTATAATTGAATATGAGGGTGCATTGATACCAAAATATGCCCCAATGCAGAGATACCAGAAGGATAATATTTATCTGATAGGGGATGCAGCTTCTTTGATAAAGAATATTTCAGGAGGCGGCCTTCTTCCTGCGATAAAATCTTCTCATGCTCTGGCAAACGCATTGAACAAGAAAAAGAATTATAAGAGAGAGCTGTCAAAAACAGTTCTTAAAGGGCTTAATCTGAATTATATAACAAGGAATGTATTGAATAAATTTTCTGAGAAGGATTATGATAAATTGATAAAAATATTAAAAGAGTATAAGATAGAAAGTCTTGACAGGGATGATTTAAGGTATTCTGATTTCATGAAGCCAAGGCTGGCTTTTTTATCCTTGAATGTATTGATTAAGAATTTATAACTAAACTCATTAGAAAGTAGATAAAAATATCCACTTTTATAGTAAGAAAGTTTATAAATCTGCAGTATATCTTTACGCTATGTATGAGTCAAGAGTATTAAAATTAAAGGAAATTCCAGTATTCTCATTATCAGACATATCTCAGATTGTTTCAGGGAAGGAATATGCAAAAAAACTATTGAAAAAAATGATTTTGTCTGGGGAGATAAAAAAAATAAAAAGGGATAGGTACACTTTTCATGATGATCCCTTCCTAGTTAGCACTTTTATAAACAAGCCAAGCTATATATCATCTGTATCTGCATTATCCTATCACAAAGCCATATCCCAGATTCCAAAAGACATCTTTTGTTTTGCTTTGAAAAAACAGAAAGATGTTAAATTCATTTCAGAAATAAAATTCATAAAAACAAAATATTTCTTCGGTTTTGATAGTTTAGAATACCTAAATTTTGAGATTCCAATAGCTGATGCTGAAAAAGCAATAATAGACTCCATTGGAATAGTCCCAATTTCACTGATTGAAGAATCGATTAAAGGTATAAGCATCGAAAAAATGTTGGGTTATCTGAAAAAAATCAAAAAGAGTGGCATAGTAAAAAGGGTGGGCTATCTGCTTGAGAAGCATGGGTTTAACGTTTACAGCAAAATCAGGAGATATTTAAATAATAAGTATATCTTGCTAGATCCCCTGGCGAAAAAATATGGAGAAAAAGATAAAAAATGGAGATTAATTGTTAATACAGGATGATAACCAAGGAAATTTTAATGGATGTTGCAAGGAAAAAAGGGTTATTAAATAAAGAATACATGGAGAAAGATTACTTTCAGGATCTTTTGCTGTTTAACATATATAAACAGACGAATCTCCTGATATTTAAGGGGGGAACAGCACTATACAAATTATATGGTCTTCAGAGATTTTCAGAAGATCTGAACTTTACGCTGATAGGAGATTTGGATATAGAAAAAACAATGAAAAGAGTTTTATTCAGTATTGAAGGTTCAGAAATAAAGGATATAAAAAAAATGAAGAATTCTGTCTCAATAAAGGCAGCATTTAAGGGGATAATCACAAAGTATAATTTAGTAAGATTAGATATAACTCTGAAGAATATTGTCCTTGAGAAATTTGATGTTAAGAATTATACTTCTTCTTACACAGATATTAACCCATTCAATTTGAGAATTTTAAGTTCAAAAGAGATGGTGGCCGAGAAAATCCATTCTATTTTAAATAGAGAAAGCGCAAGGGACTTGTATGATTTATTCTTTCTATTAAAATTCGCGAACATTGACAGGTCACTTATAGCAAAAAAGCTGGATGTCTTTGATATGAAATGGGATAATAGTCTATTAAAAAAGAGGGTGAATAACCTGAAAACATTATGGAAAAAGGAGCTTAATTCATTTGTTTTGCATGAATTGCCTGAATTTAATGCAGTGAGTGGCTTTGTCCTTGAGAAATTGAAAGGATAATCTGAAGTATTCTGATTTCATAAAGCCAAGGCTGGCATTAATCTCATTAAATGCGTTGTTAAGAAATATCTAAAAGAGGATAATAATCTTTTTATATATTTAAAACACTCAAAATATATGGGTTTGAAAAGAGGATTGGCATACTTGTTGGCAGTTCAGTTTCTTATTACCGGATGCAAGAAAGATAATCCGGCAGAGCCATCTGTGAATCATGCTCCTGTGATTGAGAGAATTTCAATAGATCGTCCTGAACCATTAACAGATCAAAGGGTGAATCTGGAGTGCATTGCCGTTGATGAGGATGAAGATGACACATTGTTTTATGATTGGAGGTCCAGCAATGGAAGAATTGAAAATCCTTATAGCAGGAGAGTGTCCTGGACATCACCCTCAACTCCAGGGACCTATCAAATTTTAGTCAGGGTTGAAGACAGGGAGAGAGAAAGTGCAACGAGTAGTAAGCAGATAAGTGTTGTATCCCGATTTGATACATTATATGTTAGTGATGATTCTTTTATTGAAAGAAATAATCCAGATTATGATGGATATGGATATTTAACATTTTTAGATATATATGTTAATGATGATTTTAATTGGTTTTCACAAATTTATATAAAATTCAATAACCCAACCACAGAAAGGGCAATAAAATCAGCAAAAATAAGGCTGACAATAAATGAAAGAGAGTATAATGAAGAAACAGAATTAAGTTGTGATATTCACAAGATAATAAACCAGTGGAGCGAAGAAAACATAATGTGGAATAATTGCCCTAGATCTGAAATTACTCCCACACTACGTTTTTTAATACCCACATACGAAGGAGATGCAAAAACATTTTATATAAATGGCGATGAGATAATCGAGTTAGTAAAGTCATGGCGTACTGAAAATTATGGACTTAGGATGGTTCCACTACAACAGAGAATACAAAAATATTTTTATTCATCAGAAGGGGCTGAAGAAATTGAAAAGCCAGAATATTCCCCAGCATTAATAATAGAATACGAATGAGAAATGTTTATATATAATCCTAAACCTTGATTATCATCATGATTTTTGAAAAAAGGAGGAATTCTTAAAATGAAATTAGTTTTTAACATTGAAAAGAGGCATTTGATTTTTTTCAGTTTGTTTTTGGTTCTGGCTGGAAGTGTGTTTGTAATAGCAAATCCGCAATATCCTGCAAAAGTTGGTCATCAGGAGTTGCAGGCAGATAGCATTTATAGTTGGACTGAAAATTATCCAATAAAGATAGTTGATCCAAAGGGAAATTGGTTGGGATTAGGAAGTAATAATGGAGAGAGAAACAGATTTGATTTTTCAGTAGATTCTTTAGATCAGATCTTATTTTATGGAACTACTGCCCCAGATTATAAAATGGATACCTTCAAAGTTAAAGCAGATAAAATAACATTAATAGGAAGCATATGCAGTGATGAGCAAGGAAATAATTGTATTTTAGTCGCAAATTTAATAAAAAATAATAAGTTTATAATATTTTATGGAGAAGAAATCATTACTCGCACAGGTGAAAAGATAGTTGGTCAGTTAACACAAACTGACCCTGGTTTAACATATGTAAATGGACAGAGAAACATCGAGAATACTTTTGATCAAAATGTAGGAAGAAGAAGTGCCAAAACTTTCTGTCTATCAAAAGGCTATAATAATGTATTAGAATTTACTTCAACAAAATGTCCAACACCAAATACTAAAACAGTATATCACAAACAAGGAGACGGTGAATCATCATATAATGTAATAAATTCAGGTTGTTTATCAGTTTATGGGATTTTGGACTACATCAAATGTATATAAAATGTACAAGCATATAAAAAAAGAGCATTTATTTATTTTTCTGGTGCTCTTCACAGCCTTAGTACTTTTCACTTATTTCAATGAAGACTTTAATTACACAGGATTGGTTGTCAAAGAGTCATGCACTGGCAAGGGATATCAATGCTGCAATGAGGGTGAAGGCGTAAATTATTTCAGTCTTGATGATTCATGTAGGAATAATCAGCAATGCTGGGCATCATGCTCAGAGCAGTTAAAAGAATCCAACCTAATAACAAGCTCTGCAGTTCTTGATAACATTTGGAATCCTATAAGGAATTTTTTTGTTAAATTGTTCAGCAAAGAAGCAGTAGGTGGTGTTGGAACATCGCAATGTCAGGGTAAAAATATATTATTTAAAATCTCAGGGGAGCAGGGGGGAAGCCACGCAAGCATAACAAATGATTATCAAGTGCCTGTCTGTGCTGATGATTTTAAGGAAGATGAAAACGGAGTGCCAATTTTATATTTATCATCAGAAACGAATGCCCACGTGGAAAAATCTGGATTAACTTCGCAGAATTATAATATTCAAATTAAAATAAAGACAGAAGGCAATCAAGATCCAACATGCCAATACAAAGCCGCATGTACTAATAATGGAGAAGAATGCCTTTTTTCAATTTCTGGAGATACAAATGCCCACGTCGGAGCCTGTACAGGAAATGAATTCCCAATATACAATAAGAAATTATGTTGTGAAATCCCGGCAGTACCTCAAGGATCAGGTAGAGCACCAAGAGAACTGCCTCAATCAGGGGGATTTACACTAAACTTAAATATAAATTCGCAAGAAGGTAGTGTAATAATTTCCCCAGAATCAGAAAGATATGAACAAGGCAGTATCATAACATTAACAGCCACTGCAAATAATGGGTACGAATTTTCACATTTCAAAGAAGGAGATATGATAAGAGGGCTAAACCCATTATCCATAACAATGAATGAAAATAAAGAGATTACTGTAATTTTTGAAAGAAGATCTGGTGGAACTACAGAAATCCCTCAATTAACATCTTCAGATTATGAAACATATTGGGCAAATGATGGGAGAATTGCATTCAGCTTTGACAAATATATAAAAAGATTAACCCAGCAGCAATTAAGCAACATTCAGAAGTTCAGGATTTACAGAAAACAACCAAATC
>Ga0209541_10018377_pt1 | contig 10127 bp, 10 predicted proteins | sample RifCSPlowO2_01_FD_184027 | JGI IMG/M metagenome (GOLD analysis project Ga0209541, IMG submission 184027) | Groundwater microbial communities from Rifle, Colorado - Rifle CSP2_plank lowO2_0.1 (SPAdes) (version 2) | ecosystem: Environmental > Aquatic > Deep subsurface > Groundwater | place...
CTGAAATAATAAATACCGAAGTAATAAAATTTGTAGAAAATCCTATTGATGATGTAGATATTATTTTATCAATTAATGAATTAAAAGAAGAAAATGCATTATTGAAAACTGAATTATGCAGAGTAAATCCTCTTTATGCTTTTTGTTAATTTCAAAAAATGATAAATAGAAGAAGAGTTGTGTAAGAAAGATGGTAGTTATGATTGACGTTAATATGAAAAATAAATTAAAATTTCGGAGCATGATGATTTTAATTTTAATAATTTTATCTTTCTCAAGATTTAAGATATGGAGAAAGTGGAATGGCAATTACTAAATCTCTTGGTGATTCCAATAGGAATAATGACAGTTGGTTGAGGGAGAAATGGTTAGAGGAGTTTTGATGAGATAAACGTATAAAATGAGGTGTGTTGATAAAAATATGAATAGTAAAATATATATTGGAATAGCAATATTTTTTATATTAACATCAGCTTCAATTAATATTTTATCTTCTGAAATGTTAGTTTCTGATGTTGGTGTTGAGTACGATTCTGAGATTTTCGAGGCTTTTAATGAATCGGATTCAGTAAGAGTTATAGTAAGACTAAAAGATAATTCTGGTATTAATATTACCGGGTCTAAAGAAGAAAGAATAGAAAAAATAAAACAAAAAGGTGAATGGTTTAAGCCAAGAATAGAGGGGGTTTTATCTGAACTTAATGAAAGCGAATTCAGGATAACTGGAAGATTATCTAATGGCTTTGGAGGAAGCATTACCAAGGAGGGATTTGATAAATTAATTAATGATGGTAGAGTACTAAAAATCAATATAGATAGGATAGTACATCCTAGTGGAAATGAGAACGAAACTAATCCTATGTATAATAATGAAATTGAAGATGATGTTATAAAATTTTTAGAAAATTCAGAGTGGGCGCCGGTTGTTGTTGAATTAAAAAGTAATACTTTAACTAATTCTATATTGTCTGATCTAACAAAAACTGAATTTAAACTAGAAGAGATTGTCTTAGGAGATACTGCTTTTTTTGGTAATATAACTCAAGAAGGATTAAATAAATTAAAAAATAATCCTGAAGTGAGATTAATTTATTTGAATAGAAAATTGCATATTTTAGATCAGGATACATTTAACAAAGAAAATTTAGATCAGGATACATTTAACAAAGAAAAGTATGCAGATATTAATGAAAATAATTATTTAAAAATTGTAATAATTTTTGGGATAATAGTTGTTTTACTAGTAATAATTTATTTAATATTTAAAAAAATAAAAAAAAGATGAGGTGATTAAAATCAATAATAAGCTGATAGTTTATATTGTAATAATTTTTCTTTTAATCTTATTTCATAATTTTCAAATTTTTGCTATTGATATAGAATCAGATATCTTAAAAAAATTAAATGAAAGCTCTGAAATCTCGGTTGTTGTTGAATTAAAAAGTAATACTTTAACTAATTCTATATTGTCTGATCTAACAAAAACTGAATTTAAACTAGAAGAGATTGTCTTAGGAGATACTGCTTTTTTTGGTAATATAACTCAAGAAGGATTAAATAAATTAAAAAATAATCCTGAAGTGAGATTAATTTATTTGAATAGAAAATTGCATATTTTATTGCAAGAAAGTCTTCCTTTAATTAACGCAAATAATACTTGGGCTTTAGGATATACTGGAAAAGATCAAACAATATGCGTAATAGATGGAGGTATAAATTGGTCGCATCCAGCGCTAGGAGGCTGTATAGGGACTGGTTGTAAAGTTCTGGGAGGATATGACTATTATAATAATGATAACAATCCTATGGACGATAATGGGCATGGAACACATGTTGCAGGAATTGCTGCTGCAAAAGGTACGATAAATGGAACTGCACCAGATGCAAAATTAATTGCGATGAAGGTTTGTGATTCTACTGGAACGGATTGTCCAACAATTAGAATTTCACAAGCAATTGATTGGTGTATAAGTAATCTATCTATATTTAATATCTCAGTTATTAGTATAAGTTTAGGAGATAGTGCAGAATACACAAATGATAATTGTCCATCTGGAGCACAGACTCAAATAAATAATGCAACTTTCCATAATATATCCGTTATAATAGCATCAGGTAATAATGGTTTTATTAACGGAATTTCTCATCCAGCATGTCGAGGTAATGTGACTTCTGTGGGAATGACATATGATGATTCCGGTGGAGTTGGTTGGCTAGATGCTAATTGTTCTGATATTTCTAGTGAAGGGACTTATGTAGTTGATGGAATCGCTTGTGCAACAAATAGGGGAAGTAATCTTGATTTGCTTGCTCCGGGGCGTCTCATAGTATCTACAAGTATTGATGGTAGCATTATTGGAGATGGAGGAACTTCAATGGCCGCTCCCCATGTTTCAGGAGCAGCTGCTATATTATTACAGAAAAATCCGAATTTAACTCCGAAAGAAATTAGAGAGGCATTAAATAAAACAGGTAAAAAAATTAATGATACTTTTAATAGTAGAAATAATGGAGGATCGAGCAATATCACTTTTTCTCGTATAAATATCCTCGCTGCAACAGAATCAATTAACCAAAGTCAGACTACTTTCCCCTCGATACTTTATAACTGCACAGAAACAGGATATGATCAATGCATTGGATTTTCTTCAGGAGATTGTAATGTAACACTTGCTATTAATAATTATGAGAATGTTAACGACATTCAATGGGGGGTTGTTAACGATTCTGCTGATCCTTATGTCATTAGAAATTATAGCTTTGGATGGAAGTTAATTAAAGGAAGGGATATGTATTATAAGGTTATAAATCCTGGAGAAAATGGAGAAGATGATTGCAATTTTGAGGATGGTTGTGGAGGAGATGATGTGGCAAATACAAGAAATCTTTCTACTATCAATGCGCCGGGAATAGCTTATCATGAAAATATTGTCGGTTATAATAAAACTGCAATAAATGCATGTTGGGCCTGGTTTAATGAATTTACTCCAAATTATGGACAAAATAACCTGATTTATGTTTTACATTGTTTTGATGAAAATGATTGTTCTTATGGAGATTATTGTGATAAAACAGGAAGCTGGCCGGATTGGCATTGTGTTCAGAAAAAAGGGGACGGACAAAATTGCAGTAATAATTTTGAATGTTCTTCTAGATATTGTGACAATGACGGTGTGGGCTTATCCGATGATACTATTTGTTTTACTCCCTATAATACTTACTTTGATGGAAATGAAATAAAGTCTTGTGAATATTCAGTAGGAGGAAATATAAGTTGTGATGAAAAAGAAATTGGAAATGGGTGTAGTGTCTATTGTAATTATAGTGTCGTAGCTCCTTCAATTCCTTACATAAAACATCCGAATGGAAATGAAAAATTTAATCTAAGCAGTATAATAACGATTAACTGGACGTTATCCAATGACTCAGAAAGAGACTTCATAAGATATTTTATAGAATATTCCAATGATTCTGGAAATAATTGGACTACTATAACATCTAACTATGGTTATGAAAACAAATTAAATGATAGTGCAACTAAAAAAGTTTTGAATTTTACTCAGAATGAGAATAAGACAATTTATATTAAAATACCAAATAGAGCAAATGTTACATATGCACGAATAGATTTTGGAGGACTATCATATAATGGATAAAAAGGCAAAAACAATAATAGGATTATTGACGATTATTATGTTGATAGTAATTATAGCTGGAATTTTTGTAATTGCCCAAAATAATATTTTCAAAGGTTCTCCAAATCCGTTTAATCAAAAAAAGGGGCATTTTCAAAAAAATATAAATTTTTTATTGTTGAATCTTATAAACAGATCTTTCATATCTGATACTTATTTTGATGCAAAAGAGAAAAAGTATTATTCAATAATTTACGCAAATCCTGTTAATATAAAAAATTTACAGGGAAAATATGAACCTTATGAAAATGTCACTAATTTTAATTTTGATGATAATAAACTGATTTTAAGTTGGAATGATAAACTTGTTATATTTGATCTGTATACTAAGGATTCTGAAGGAAAAAAGGAAAAAATAAAAGATAGATCAAAAGAACAAAAAGAAAAATTAAATTTCAATACAACCATACAAAAAGGCAGAGGATTTTTCTATTATAATCACACCTTGAATAAAAACGAACAACCTTCTAAAATCGGTTATGATATAGTAACTGAAAATGTGGATTGTAAAATTGACAGATACAAATTTATCTGTGATGAACAGATAATTAATTTTGAAGAGGCTGTTTCTAAACAGAATTTGAACGTAGAATTAAAAAATAATTATATCGAATTTTCTGGTGAAGACCTTAGTTATATTGATCCATTTATCACTTTAAATGTAGAGAATGGAACCGGAGATTGGGGACAAGTGGAGTATAAAACTCTTCTAGGAAGTTATAATTACGATGCTCATGATTTAACACGAATAGGTGCAGAAGATAATGTCAATGATGACTTAATCAGGGGGTGGGTAATTTTTGACGTTGATATTATAGATGATACAGCTAATATTGATGATGTTGATCTTTACTTACATATAGAATCTAGCGGAATTAATACTGTAGGATGTAGTGATTCTGATGTTGATTTAAGATTTTATGAATTGGATGCAGAAGATTTTGATGAAACTCCTGATACTGAAGATGAAGAATTATGGATGTGGAATAATATTAGTGCAGACACTTTTTATGGTGCAATTTCTAGTCTTGATTCTTCAGATCAAGGCACGACTATTTTAAAAGATCTAGGTCCTAATGGAGAAATGGAAGTTGAAACTTTAGTTGATGGTATTCCTGAAAATGAATTTATGATTGGAATGAAAGTAGAACCAAGTGATGAAATAGGAGGAACAAACTGCAATGTTGATCTTGAAGATACAGTAGGAGATATTAATCTTCCTTATATTATTGTAATATATACAATTCCAGATATATTTTCACCTTCAACATCTGTTACTGCAACCTCTCCGCCAGGAAATTCTTCTTATACTTTTGGAAATGTAACTAATGAAAATGTACAAATAACATTAAGTTGTGGTGATATAGGAAGTGGTTGCAAATCGGGGTACCCTAAATATTGTACTGATACTAGTAATTCTTGTTCTCCTCTAATAAGTGCAACTAAGGTAAATATTACTTCTGGTGGAATAAATTATGTGAGATATCAAAGCATGGATAATTTTAATAATTCTGAATTAATAAAAAGCAAGACAATAATAATCAACAGAAATTATACACAGAATGTTTCTTTGTTGGTTAATGATGTTAATGTTTGGAATCAATCAGATTATTTTGCGTCTACAGAAACAAGCAATGATTTTGCAGAACAATTAAATGATTTATTAAGTAATTGTACTGAGGATGTTTTAGGGTATTGCGCGATTCCTTTAATAATTCATTCTGACAGCGAAGGTAAGATAAATATATCAAATATTAATATTTATTTTAATATAACTGAATATTTATGGAATGTTTCTGGATTGCCCGAACTTTCAACTTATAAGGTTAGAGTAAAGGCAACAGATGGTTTATTAAACAGTAGTTGGGTAGAGAGTGGGGAAGATTTTTCAATAGGCGCCATTGACACAACTCCCCCAAATCTATCAATTATTTTTCCTTCAAATAACACAAATACAACTAACAATAAATTAGATGTTAACTATACTGTTTTTGATGCTAATTTAGACTCTTGTTGGTATAGTAATGATAGTTATTTAACCAATAGCTCATTGACTTGCGGACAAAATATTACTAATATAATTTGGTCAGTTGGGCAGCATAATATAACAATTTATGCAAATGACTCCGAGGGAAATGAAGCATCTTATAGTGTTACATTTACTATCAACATCCCAAACGACACTCATAAATATTTAATCAGAGATAATTTAGGTAATACTGTTGCATGGCTTGGAAATGAAGGAAACATTGTCTTAAAAGGAAGCTGTTTTTCAGGAGGAACATGCAATAATCCAGGAAATAATAGTTTTATTATAGCAAATGCGACAGATAATCATGTTGCCTTCATTAATGCAAGTGGAGATTTATGTCTTGAGAAAGGAGATTGTAGTGATCAATCAACAAGTTGCAATCCAACAAGAAATGCTTTTATAATTAAAAATTCTTCTGGATATAATATGAGTAATATTGATTATGATGGAGAGCTATGTTTAATTGGGAGATTATATATTAATGCATTATAATACTAAAGAGGAAGCTAAGAAATTTATGAAAAACAAAAAAGCATTTACATGGTTAATGAAGAAAACTTTTAGTATTATCATATCTCTAGCAGTTATTCTTTTATTAGTTATTTTTGTTGTTAAAGTTTATTATCTTTTTAAAGGTGGTAATGAATTAGAAAAAATGAAAAAACAAATGGAGAATCTTGTTTTTTCTATTAAAGAAGTTCAGGAAAAAGTATGTGAAGAAAAAGAATGTGAGCAAACTACTTTACTTTTTCCTACACCTGGATGGTATTTGAAAAGTTTTCCTGATTATGATTTTCCACAAGGAGAGTGCAGAGGAGCTATTGGTTGTTTATGTATATGCAATGATGTACAGTGCGGGAAATTAAAACAATGCGAGGGGTTTAAATTTGATGTGCAATTAATATCTACTCTTACCAGAGTTTCTAGTAGGTATGCTGACCCTAGTGATCCTTATACACCAAAATTTTCTGTTGATTATCCAGGAACCTTGGAATTTAAGGAAGAGGTTATTGAGATAAAGATTGTTAAAGAAGATATTATTAAACTTTATGAGGTAAAAAATAAATAAAAAAATGGCAAGAGTAAATTAAAATGAGTGAGGAAGGTATTTTTGAAAATTTATTGGATAAAATAGTATGGATTATCTTGTTCATTCTTTTACTTTTGGGAGTTTATTTTTTATTGAAAAATTTAATTGGATAAATTAATAAATATTGTTTCTTTGATATTTTATAGTTTATGACCAAGAGGAAAAAGAGGATATGGAAAATAAAAAAGCATTAGCAATGATTATTATTATGGTTATTCTCTTAATTATTAGTTTTATAGTTATTCTTGCATTGTTTTATCGGTTTTCCTGGAATCCTATTATTGACAAAGAAACCTGCCATCAATCAGTTATTTACAGAAGCACAGCTAAAATAGGGCCTTTTTTTGATACTAGCAAGATTATTCCTTTAAAATGCCAGACTGAAAAAATATGTTTTTCTATGTCTGGTGAAGATTGTAAGGAAATAAGCAGTAGTAAAGACAATAAGGTACAGAAGGTTAAACTTAACAAAGATGTGGTTAAGGCAAAAGAAGAAATTAAAGATGTTATTGCCGAGAGCATGAAAGATTGCCATTGGATGCTAGGCCAGGGACAATTAAATTTTATGCCTCATGAGAAATATGAGAGAAAATATGGACTTATATGTAGTAGATTTGTTTTTGATGATGAAGCAAAAGAAAAAATAGCTTTTATTGGAATGGGAGAACTTTATAGCCATTTAGAAAAAAAGAAAATTAATGAAATAAGTTATCTAGAATATATTTATCCAGGATGGAAGGATGCAGAAGATGCAGTAAAATTATTTCAGTTTTATCAGACTAATTCAGAAGCTTTGGAAAAAAATCCTACACTTAAAGATGTAAGTTTCAAGAATTTTGGCATTGATTTAAGAAAAGAAAGAGGTTATGCAATTATTGCAGGCATTGCTCCTGAAGGAAGTTGGGCAAGTTGGGCAAAAAGTATAGGAGTTGCGGTTAGTATTCCTGTTGGCATTGGTATAATAGCAAGTGGTATTGGAGCTCCTGTTGGCGCGATTTTAATAGGAGGGGCTGGAACAATTGGAACAACATCAATCATTGCAGGAAGTTATACATTAGCTTATACTTATCCTGATGAATATGACTATTTTCCTCCTGCTATTTATCATTTTGATGCTGAGCAATTAAAAGAATTAGAAATTTACGATTTTGAAATTGCTCCTGAAAATTAAGATGTTAAGAAAAAAATCATATTGGTTTTTGGAATTTTTGAGGTGGAGTTTTTTAGTACTAGCACTTTTATTTTTTTTGTGGCTTATTAAACGATTAGGATGGATATAATATGATAAATATTAAAACAGTTTTTATTAATCTATTAAAGATATTTTATTTAATACTTATATTATTTTTAGCTTATCAGGTTATAAAAGTTATAATTGGTGGAACATGGGAAACTGAAAATATTATTATAGCTGGTATGGGTGTAATTATTGCAGGAATGTTTGTAATTGTTGGTTTTTTAATTAATCAGGGGATAATATTAGGAATGGTTGATGAAAGAACAAGGGGCTTAAATGAAAGGGTTAAAAACATAGGAGATAGTTTAATTAAATTGGGAGGAGATTTTAAAAAACACTTGCAAGAGTTTCATAATGAAAAATAAAAAATCAGAATCATTTTTAATTGAACAATTAGTGTTTATACTTTTAACTTTAGTTTTTGTTGTTGCTATTGGTATTTTTATTGTGAGAACAGGAGATAATACAGCTTTTATTGAGCAGATATATGCGAAACAACTTGCATTAATTATAAACAAAGCAGAAGCAGGAATGGAAAGTGAGATAGATATAACTAGATTACTTAATCTTGCACAGAAAAATAAGTTTAACGGAAATATAATTACTATTGATAATAATGAGAACAAAGTTAACATTAAATTAACGCAAGGAAGTGGTTATGAATATTATTTTTTTAATGACAATAATATTGTGTGGAATGTCAACAAAGAGGAAAGAAAGTTAATATTAAATTTTGTTAAACTAGAAGATGAATAAAAAAGCGTTAAGATTTGAAGATATGGGCATGTTTTTTTTAAGTTTTGCAGTTATAGCTGTAGCTATTGTCATAGGAACTTCTATATTTTTTCCTTACGAAATTGATATAAGAGATGAAGAAGCTAGGATTTTAGGAGAGAAAATAATTAATGCAATTATAGACAATGGTTTGAAAGAAGAAGTCTTGAAGGATGATTTTAATATTTTAGATGAAGCAGATATTGACAGACAAATACTTACTAATGGAGAGCTTTATTTTAAACTTGAAATAATTAAAGATGATGAAGTAGTAAGGAGTTTTATAGAGGGAAATAGAGATCTTGAAGTTTTGTGTGATATAAATAAAGATAATCGAGATAATCCTAAATGTTTTAGAGAAGAGATTGTTGTTGATTATACTATTAGAATTATAAGTGCTTCGAATCAAAAAGGAAAGAGGTTTTAAATGAAGAAAAAAGCTCAAGATACTTTAGCAACATGGCTAATAAGTTTTTTAGTTATAGTTTTTATTATGCTTATTTATCTTGGATTTGCTCTTGTTGGCTATGGAGAAAAAAGTTTTTTGGATAATAAGGTTAGGGTTAAAAATGATGTGAGTAGTCTACAGCAAAAAGAACTTTTGAGCTTCTTGAATCAAGAAATAGAAGTTAAAAGAGAAAAAGTAAGGATTATAGAAGGAATAAGAAATTCTCTTGATAGATTCTTTTCTATAAAAAATGAAAATGGAGAGAATTTTATAGAAGTTTTCAGCATTAAAGGATTAAATGAAAGAGAAGATAACTTATATGATAAAATGTTAGCAAGAGGATTTGATGATAATGATTGGAATGAATTTATCGAAGCTAAAAGAGAAGTTCAAGAAGGAGAGTTAGTTGAAAAAATAATTTTAGAGTTAAACAAAATCTGTAACGTTGAAAGATGGGATGCGTATTTTTTAGAACTTCCGTATGGCATTGTAACTAATGATGGATTAAAATTAAAAGAAACCATTGGAGAAGATATTTTTTTAGATAATGACCCTACTTTATATACTCCTAGTTTAAATTTTAAATTTAATTATAAAGGAGAGAACATTGAACTTAAATTTAGAAAATTTATAGGATGTGATGTATAGGAAAATGAATAAAAAATTTATGAAAAACAAAACGAAAAGCTTAAAAAATCAATTAAACTATGTTAACAATGAAAGGAAAAAGAGGTTGGAAAATATTATTGCGATATAATCTTCTATCATTGTTTTTGGTTATTGGTTTAATTGTTTTAACAGCAGTGCTTGCTGGTGATGTTATCATTAAAGAAGGAGATGTTGAAATTAGC
>Ga0209541_10018379_pt1 | contig 10126 bp, 13 predicted proteins | sample RifCSPlowO2_01_FD_184027 | JGI IMG/M metagenome (GOLD analysis project Ga0209541, IMG submission 184027) | Groundwater microbial communities from Rifle, Colorado - Rifle CSP2_plank lowO2_0.1 (SPAdes) (version 2) | ecosystem: Environmental > Aquatic > Deep subsurface > Groundwater | place...
AAACAAGTCAGAACCAATCCTGAATTTTGAAAATAAAAATTACCGCAGTGAAATAAAAAAATGCTTACGCATCTGGCCGCAGGACAACAATACCGAGGGCTTCTTTGTTGCTAGGATAACCAAGAACTGACTATTTTCTCAATTCAGCATCCATTATCGCCTTTATTCCGCGCTCATTTATCGCGCAGCCGTCAAGCTTCAGCCCCCACAGGACGCTTTCAAGAAGAGTTTTTCTTAAGCCAGGGGCTGATTTGGAAAGGTATCGCTCCAGTAGCCCATTTTCAAAAGCAACCGCGGCAAGCTCCGTTGACCTGATTATGCTTATGCCTCTTGTGCGCTCTTTAAGCTGCAGCAGGTTTTCCTTATTCGCAGTAACTGTTGTTTGCAGCTTCTTTTCCATTATTCTTGCAAGGTGCTGAGGGTGCTCAACCAGCTCCCTGGTGATGCGCTCATCCATTACAATCGCTTCAGCATTTAGGTGAATTGCGGCAGCTATGGACGCTATTTCACCGTAATGCACTATTGTCAATTCTTTGCCTTTCGCGCTGAAGCATCTGTTTGCGCTGTTCAGCAAGGAAAGCGTTTCATCCTTGGTAAGGTCATCTTCAAGGACCTTTAATACGCCGTTAGTTATGAGCTCCTGAACCTGAAAAGCCTCAAACTTGAACTTCTTAGTCTGCAGCGGTTCGTCAACCAGCTCGGATTTCACAGATTCCGGGATGCAAAACTCGCCCTTGAAAATCCTTTTTAGCGGCTCAACAATCCAGAGGAGGTTGTTCATCGTAAAACTGATTAAAGGGCCAGAGTCAAACACCAGGGCTTTCACTGGAACAGCCTCCTTGCGAGGATAAGCCGCTTTTCTGTAGGGATAAGCTCTGAAGACTGTTCTGCAATTTTTGTTTTTCCCACATAATTCAGCAGCTCCCACTTAGAAATGCCCAGTATGGCAGCAACACGGCTTATGGACAAACCGTGTTCGTACAAAACAGAACCCTTCTTGACCTGAGCTTGCTCAATGGCGCTAAACACAAATTTCTTCAACCTTAAGTCCTCAGTCTGTACAGACTTGATTAAGTCCCCGATAACCGACCTGTATTTGGAATCATTGCCTGAAGAGAGCGCATCAGAAGCAGAACGCAAACTGGCAACTACTATTTTCTTGTTATACATGCGCTCAATAACCTTGGAAAGTGCGTAAATCACCACGCCTATGCTTAGCGAGTCCTCATCCTGAAATATTGAGGCGTTGTGGATGTTGCTGTTGCTAAGCTCCTTAAGCCTGAAAGAATCACCTTTGTTAATAGCAGTAATGCACTCTTTAAGAAGCCTTATTATGTTGCTCCTGACTGTTTCTTGCATGACACCCTTTTTTGTTATTGCTTATTTAATTCTTTCTAAGATGTCTAAACTTAGCTTGCCTTTGCTTACCTTTATTTTTCCCTCCCCTTGCCTAAGTTAGGGGAAGGAAAAATGAATAGGGTGGCTGAAAAACAAATTTTCTGCACGATTTCTGGAAAACAAAAAGATTTTTATATAAAGATTTTGAGAAGATGGGTCATGATTGGCATTCTGAATAAGTTCATCGCTAAGGTTTTCAGGGACATCTTCAGGCGAAGAACCCACCTTAAACTTGGGCTTTACGGACCTCCAAACGGCGGGAAGACGACCCTTGCAAACCGCATCACAGAAGACTGGATTGGAGAAAAGATGGGGACGGTAAGCAACATTCCCCACGAAACAAGGGAGATAGTTGTAAAAGAACAGGTAAACATAAGGTCAGGCAAGAAAGAGCTTTCGTTTAATCTTGTGGACACTCCGGGAATAGCCACTAAAATAGATTACGAGGACTTTGTCAAGGCGGGACTGAGTGTCAAGAAATCCAAGAAAAGGGCAAAGGAAGCTACAAAAGGCGTTATTGACGCCATTAAATGGCTTGATGAGATGGATGTTGTTGTCATAGTCCTTGATGCCACCCAGGACCCTTACTCGCAGGTAAACATAACAATCATGGGCAACATGCAGGCTCGCGATACGCCAGTGCTGGTGGTTGCCAATAAGATGGACTTAAAGAAAGCTGATATTAAAAAGGTGCAGGCTGCTTTCCCGCAATATGACGTTGTTGGTATATCCGCGAAGTATGGGAACAACATAGACAAGTTTTACGAAGCCCTTTTCACAGTTGTAGGATAAAAATGCTAACCTTACAGTTTATACCTTACTCGGACATTGAAGGCGTGCCTCTTGAGCAAAAAATAAAGAAAATATTGGGCATAGTAAAGGAGGATAAAATAATAGTCATGGAGGGCAGGCTGAAAAAGAGCGAAGAAACCGAGCTCATCAAAGCCACAATGGAGCGCATTGACAACAACTTCAAGGGAATAGAAGTTTCAGTAATCTACCCGGAAAACAGGGGAGACAACTTAGGGAGAACACTTAAGAACAGCCTGATAGGAGTCCTGCTTGGCGAGCGACAGGGGCTGACTGTAATAGGCCCCGCAACCCTGATAAAAGAAATCAAGAAAGACCCTGACAAGATACAGTTGTTTGCCAAGGAAAAAAAGTCCAAGAGAAAACGATAAGATGTCAGAATTCCCGAAGGAATTCTGATCATGATCAAAAATCGGAGATTTTCGACATGCCACACCAATGCGTCAGATGCAATACGTTCTACGAAGACGGCTCAGAGGAAATACTCGGCGGCTGCAACTGCGGCGGAAAGCTTTTCTTCTACATCAAAAAAGCCAAACTCGAGAAAGCAAAAAACGTTGTTGTCAACCTAAGCGAACAGGAAAAAGAGCAGATAGAAGAAGACGTTTTCGACATAGTCGGCGTTGAGCACAAGGACGAGCCTGTAGTTCTCGATATCGAGTCAATAAGAATCCAAAAGCCTGGAAAATATGAGATAGACCTGGTGACATTGTTCAAGGGCGAACCGATAGTCTACAAGGTTGGGGAAGGAAAATACATCATTGACCTAATCAGAAGCTTTGGAGAGCTGGGGAAGAAGGATTAGCTTTTTTTCAACTCAGCGTAAAACGCTTCTTTAAACGCGCCTCTAGCCCTTTCCTTAAAAGTGTTTATAGCTTCTTTACGCCTTCTGCTGACAGGGTTATCGACGCGTTCAGTAACATAATTCAACACGATATAAGCCACGCCACCGGTTGCCACGCCTGCAGCAGAGCCCACAGCAAGGTTGCTAAATTCTGCAACAGCCGCTAAAAAGCTTAGGGCAACAAACGCCGGAACTGCTAATACCCGGAATACCTGGACAAAATTTGAGTTAAACACTCTTTGGCTCAAAGTGCCGCTTTGCTCTGCTTCTGCGTAGCTTCGCAAAAACTCAGGCGCAAGCTCAATTGCCTTCCTTTTCAATGCTTCCGTGCCGTAAGCATATCCTTGGCTCATTGGCACATATTTCATGGCTCCATTTTCCCTTTCCATCCAGAATTGATTAAAAACGATGTAGCCTATCCATTTCTCGCCACCAGCCCGCCCTTCCTTGAGTAGTCTATCAACAAGATTATTTATATAAGTTTCTACAGCCGAGAGCGTTAGCAGGCCTAGTACATTGTCAATCGTGCTTGTCATTTTCTGCTTATAATTTCCACTACATCCCTGTTTTTCAGGGCATAATCCCTGCCAACTGTTTTCCTCGTCCTGACGTCAATGGCCCTGATAAAGCCCTCGCCGAGGTCTGTGTGCAGCCTGAAAGCGAAATCCACTGCCGTCGAGTTTTCCGGCATTAAGATGCAGTCCGGCAGAACGCGTCCGTGCTGGTCTGCAAGCTTATTCACGCCGCCGGGAAATACTGCCACGCACTTCAGAAGGTCAAACACGGCCTTGTTCAGGCAGTCCTGAACGCCTGTATTGCCGTGCTTTTTCAGAACGTTTTCATCAATGAATTCAAGCGCCTTCCTCTGCTTAGGCGAGAGCTTTCCGCCCTCTTTTATCGTAAAGCTGCTGTCACCCGGAATGTATTCAATTAAATTTTCCCTGGCAGCTTCCCTTAAGGCAAGCTCTGATTCTGCGCTGCACGGCACTATCATATGCCCTTTGAACTCTTCCTGCATTTTCTTTATATTGGCGGCAGCAGTGTCCAAGTCGGCCTTGTTCGCAGCTATGATTATCTGCTTTGTTGCCCTTCTAAGCTCAACTGCAAAATTTTGCAAATCCCTCTCTGACCACTTAAGCGGATTTTCCGGGTTAAGCCCAAGCCCTGCAATTATGCTTTTTACAATCTCAGTGTTGGCGTTTAAGCCGGAGAACTGGTCTGCTATTGCGTCCTCAACCTTGTGGCGCTCCATGTAGGTCTGCTTTGCGAATTTCTCCCACGGCTTTTTAAGTATGGCCAGGTACCACAGGTCAAGCTCGGTTTCCAGGAAGCGCACGTCATCAGAAGGGTTATGGCTGCCTGCATCCACAGGCTTGCCGTTCTCGTCAGTGCTGCCGGAAGCGTCCACAACGTGAACCAGCGCGTTAGCCTGCCTTAAATCGTCAAGAAACTGGTTGCCCAGCCCCTTTCCCTGGTGAGCGCCCGGAACCAGGCCTGCCACGTCAAGAAACTCCACGGGGACAAAGCGGTTCCCACTGATGCAGAACCCTTCCCTGGGATTGCACTTAACATTTAATTCGCGGTCAACGCAGCTTACTCTGACGTAGGCAGCGCCCCTGTTCGGCTTTATGGTTGTAAAAGGGTAAGAGGCTATCTCCACCTCTGCAAGAGTGGATGCCTTGAAAAAGGTGCTTTTCCCCGAAGATGGCTTGCCAACAATGCCTACTAGCATGCTGTTGGAGGGTTTTACCGCTTTTTTAATACTTATTGCTGTGACGGCGGCCCATTCCCCCGAAAAAATTATAAACAGCCTAAAAATTCACTGTTGTGAAGAAAATGGCGACTTTTTTTGCGATGTTAAGCGGTGTTGGCATTCTGGTCGGCCTGTTCTTAATATCCCAGGGGCTTTGGGGGGACGGTATAGGGGCCTTTTTGGCATTGACCATAGGCGTTTTTGTGACTTTCAAGGAAATCATGGACATGTTCTTTGCCGGCGGGCCGTGAGATTCCGTATTCTAACTGGTTTGGACGCAAAGTGAACGTAAACTAAGTTGCTTGTTTTGTAACTAATACGAACCAAGGCTGGAATCCCTTAAAAATACTAATTTCTGCTCCTTCGTAGAAGTCAATTGATTTTATGTGCTCTCTAAACTCGCTTTCGTAACTTGGTTCCAGAAGATGTGGTGAGTACTGAATGAATTTTGATTCTGACTTTATTTCTATTATCAAACCCCCATCTGGAAGAGTTACTTCTGGGCACTTTTTTTTGATAAAATCTATAAGTACAGTTACACCAGTTCTTTGCCTAGCCCCTTTAAAGCTTTCTAATTTTTGACTCTCAAAATCAACAATTTTTCGTCCATCTGGTAATTTAATGTGAAAATTACCACTCGCATGAGCCGATGCTTTCATTCCTGATTTATCAAAAAGATTGCCAAAATAAATATCTCCATTCTTACCCTGTTTAAACCAAAACACAGCCCAGTATTTATTCTCATCTTTTATGAATATTTTATGTGTTCTGGGTTTACTCATCTTTCCTCCATGAATGCTGGTTTTACGTCGTGGCTTAATAAAGCTTCTGCTAGTGCTGTACTGGTTAATCTTTGGGTGGTAAATTGTGGGTGTTAAAGGTTCGATGATTTTTGATGTTGTCATATTCCTTTATGTTTTAACCATATGTAAATAAACAAGGCAACTACAAGAAATACGAAAAAAGTTGCAAGTAATATCCAATTAAACTGGGCTTTTTTGCTCATATCTTATCAATATGAGCGGATATAACAGGAAGTTTTAAAACTTTCCTTTACACGTCCAAACTTAGTCGGCTTTGCCCGAGAAGTGACTAGTTCTCTGCTTAACAAGACTTTACGACCAAAACAGGGGTTTACGTCCAAACCCCGTTCTAACGAAAACTTTATAAAATTAGGTTATACATAAAGCGTATGCCAGTATACATAAGAATTCCTTCTTTGGATGTTGTTTACAGGGATGTTTGGGTTATGCAGCCACTTTACAGAGTGACAAGGTTCTGGCTCGTGGAAAACGACTATGTGGATGCAAAAGGCGACAGCAGCATGGAATCTGCCATGGAGGTTCTTTATCATTTCAGAAGGGGCACGTCAATGAGCCCTAACGAGAAGGAGCTGAGGATATGGTGGAGGACTGTCCAGAACCCGATTGCGGGGGGCAGGGCGGGAAGCAAGTTCTACAAGCACCACATAGACATAGACTGGAATGTCATACAAATGTATGACATTGAAATAATGAAGGAGGGGAAGAAAGAGACTGTCCAGAAAGGGGAGCTTAGAATCAATATCAGGCCATACATTGAGATGCCTGACATGTCTGCTGTCCCCCTGCTGAAATTTTTTGACAACTGGTTCAGGACAAGGCTGCTGAAAAAAAACCTTGAGGAAAACAAGAAAATGCTTTACCAGGATGCATACAGGCTTCAGGGGATGCTAAAGAAGTATCTCGAGCTAAAGACATTCACCCCAGAGTTTGAGAACCTGCACGAGAAGTTTGAGTTTGTATGATTATTTTTTCTTTAAAACGTCAATTACGCTCAGCCCCTCGTGGGAGAGCAGTATAAGCCCTGTCAGGGTTGCAAGCAGGTCCTTGAACCTTATTATCAAAGAGAGGGCAATGCCTACGCTTGGAACCGCAATCAGGCTGAACACAGAGAAATAGCCTGCTTCCTGCACGCCAAAAGCCGCTGGAATCGGGATTATGGCTACAATGGAAGTTGCTATTATGCTGAGGAGTATTATTGTGACAGAAGCCTCGAAGCCTATGCTGAGAAGCGCCAGCTTATACTGAAGAAACGTAACAGGCCAGCTTAGCATTGAAACAAGGACAGCCTGCACAACCCCTTTTTTTCTTAAGCGCAGAAACTCAACCATGGAATCCTCAACAGTTGCTATTTTTCCGGTAAGTTCCTTAAAGAAGCGCAGCCTGATTAGTGATGAAAAAACCCGGAAAATGAAGGAAATGGGCCCGAGACGGCTGATGAGGGTTGAGTAAAAGACCACTAAAAAAAGGATGGCAAGCAGTGAAATGGTTAAGGCAAAGCCAGCAACCTGTTTTGGCAATGCAAAAAACAGAAGCATTGAAATGAGTATCACTGACATGAGCACGGCATCTATCGACATTCCAAGGGACATCTCTATCAAAACAGAGGAATAAGTGTGCCCGGCCTTAATTCCAAGCTTTTTCTTCAAAAGAAAACCCCTGACAGGCTCGCCCCCAACCCTTGCAGCAGGAGTCAGGTAGCTTATTGCAGTCCCGATAATCCTGTACCTTAAAAGCAGCAAAAAAGGCACTTTGAGCCCCTGATACTTAAGAACAGCGGACCACCTCCAGGTGGAAATGGCATGGAGGACTGCTGTTGCCAACAGGAAAAGCGCAAGGTAAGAAAGCGAGAACTTTCTGAAAGGCTCAATGATTTGGTCAAAACCGGCAAACGCGAGAACAATGACAAAAAGCAAGACTCCGATAACAACTGACGCCGCTGCAACCAGTTTCTTCCTCATCTTTTTTGCCTTTAATATTTTAGCGAGCCTGCAGGGACTTTCAAAGGAAGGTGAGATTTTTGGCAGTTTGTTGCTAATCAACATACCTGTTATTTGTTCGCCTTCTTTTTCGAACCCTGGACCTAGAGGTTAGGAACCTCTCGCGCTGATCCAGCTGCGCCACAGGCTCGTAAAGATGACTGTTTGTTCGCAATTCTTTAAAAACTTTCTTCTCATAAATTATTTAAGCAGCCGATTCATGGCGCTGTAAGATGAAAATAAGCAAAAAGCAGGCGATTGGGCTCTTTAGAAAGCACTTTCTGAGGCTGGTTTTCGCATCTGTCGCTTTGGCAATGCTTTCTCTTTTATTAGGAACCTCTGTCAAAACAATAATCTTCGCCATAATACTTATCCTTCTCGGAGCATTCTCAACATTTTATTTTAATTATGTTGCAGCACCTATAAATTTCGAGCTCGTCAAACTCGGCACCATACTTATGGCATACACCCACGGGATAGCCGCAGGCCTGATAGTGGGAATACTTGGCACTGTATTGGGGAAGGTCATGATAGGAAGGATTGACGAAAAGCTCCCCATCTCGGTGATTGCAATCTCGCTTGTTGCAATAGGCGCAGGGCTTTTTCCTGGAGCGAACATCATGTTCCTGGGAATTGCGCTTACAGGCCTTTACAACATAGCCCTGTTTTCAGTAACCATGGCAACTGGAGGGGATTTGCATTGGAACATACCTTACGAAGGAACAGACTTTGCGATTAACTTTGTCCTGTTCACAAGAATAGCGCCGTTTCTAGTACCGCTTCTGCAATGAACTACACGATAAAGCAGGTTCCCGGAGATTTCCGAGTTGAGGAAATACCTTCATTAACTGGAGGAAATAGGGGGGAATACAGCTATTTCTTCCTTGAAAAAACCGGCCTGAACACGTTTGAAGCCGCGAAAGCTGTAGCGGGGAAACTCGGAATAAACGTGAAGCGAATTGGATGGGCTGGAAACAAGGACAAGGACGCATTTACGAAACAGATGATATCAATCCGTAGAGTAAAAAAAAAGACTGTTGAAAAACTGTCGCTGCGAAATATAAAATTAACCTACCTTGGCAGCGGCGACGAAGAAATAACTTTAGGAAAACTGGCTGGAAATAAATTTATTATAACCGTAAGAAATCTTGGTAGCAGCGACTGCGAAAAAATAAAACGGAATTCCGGATTGCTGAAGGAAAACGGCATCCCAAACTATTATGACGAGCAAAGGTTCAGCAGAAGCAACCCTGAGACAGGAAAGCTGATTCTTGAGGGCAAATTCAGGGAGGCGGCTGAAAAAATATTTGAAACAACTGTTTCTGCTGAAAAACTAAAATTATTGCATAAAAGCCAGCTGCTGCTGTATGTCCACTCTTACCAGTCGCTGCTGTTTAATAAAATGCTTGGCAAGTATATTAAAAGCAGCTGCAGCAACTGTGAAACTCTAAGATACAGCCGCGGCGAGTTCATATTCCCGAAAAACAAGGTTGAAAACAGGAAACTGCCTGTCATTGGCTTCGGGACAAAGCTTACAGGCGCAGCTTCCGAACTTCTTGAAGAGGAAAAAATAACCGCCAGAAACTTTGTGATAAGGCAGATTCCACAAATAAGCAGCGAGGGGACTTTAAGGGACGCTTTTGTGAAGGTAAATGATTTTCAACTCAGCAGTCCAGAAGAGGATGAGCTTAATAGCGGAATGAAGAAAATTAAACTCGGTTTTGCCCTGCCTAAGGGAAGCTATGCGACTGTTGTAGTGAAGGCGTTAGCGTGTTAATGCCTCAACAGCGTCGTAAGCTGTTCTAGGGCTGTGAACCTGTAATACTTCTACTGGTGTCCCGTCACTAAAGACTCTCCCCCTGAAACAATTTGTTATTGCTTTTGTAGCTAACTTACTGCCTCCTAAGGCTATTATTACTGCCCCTTCTTTTTCTGCCAGAGGTATAACATGACTAACCACTGCATTGAAATTCCCTCTTGTCATTAAGTGGGGGCCGGCATAGATTGCAAAATCGCTTGCATGCATTTCCAACCCGGTTGAGTCACAAATCACAGGAACTCCGGACTCTATAAGCTGGGCTCCCAGCCCTTGGCTTTCAACAAAATCTTTGTAAGCTTCTGAGGAGCCTTTCATCCACCTGCTATGGAAAGGGGCGCCTACAGGCAGATATATTGGAGGAACATTTTTCCTGCTATATGCGGCAATAAAATTCATGGCGTTTGCAATTCTTATGCGAGGCCCTGCTATGTTAGTCAGCCTGTCGCTGTTCTCGTTTGTCACATCAACATCAGCGTCAAAAGCTGCGTTTCTGACATGCTCCACGTCAATCCCTGCAACCGCTGCCATTACATACTGGCTCGGGTCAATGACTTTCTCACCATCTCCGATTCTATTGTGCAATAAGGCCCAATTATCCATGATTTTTCCCCTTGAAGCCACATACCTGAACCCAATGCCTCTTGGAAGCATGCCTGCCTTATCAAGGGCAGCATACATTCCCAAAGACTGGCCTGCAGCTGA
>Ga0209541_10018380_pt1 | contig 10126 bp, 7 predicted proteins | sample RifCSPlowO2_01_FD_184027 | JGI IMG/M metagenome (GOLD analysis project Ga0209541, IMG submission 184027) | Groundwater microbial communities from Rifle, Colorado - Rifle CSP2_plank lowO2_0.1 (SPAdes) (version 2) | ecosystem: Environmental > Aquatic > Deep subsurface > Groundwater | place: Rifle...
CAGCGAGAGCGCAGCGTGGTCAAGGAGCGAAGCGACGAAGAAGTTTTCGAGTGGCGCCCAAGAGTATATTAATTATTCAGTAGTAATATTATAGAAAGATTTATAAAGGGAAAAATCTTATTGTATTATATGACATTAGAAAAAGAATTAAAACCGGAGAATTCATCTGAATACTTAACAAAAGGTTTTGCTCAAGATAGAATGGGGATTCATAATGTGGAAGTAGATTTAGAAACAGATACAGTTTCTGGAAAATTAGATTTAGAAGAATTTTATAGACCACATTATGAAGAACACCCAGATGTAGGATTTCACCTATCTGCTTTAACTGCTTATAGATTTGTAAATCAACTAATTATTGCATATGCTTGTGAAAGATTAGGAAAAACAAAAGCGGAGTTAGGTGAATTTTTTGAAATCTCACATCAAATGAGAACAGCAAAACCAGTAACTACTCCTACAGATATTTCTGCTAAAGTAAGATGCACAAAATATATTCCAAGAGGAGATAAGATTTTTGGGGAATTTGATTTTAATATTGCGGATAGATCTTTCTATGGTTCTATAAAAGGTTGTATTGCACAACCAAGATAAAGGCGCCACTCGAAAATTGTATTTAAGATGTGTTAGGCGACCGTAGGCGAGTGAGCGATAGCGAACATCGAGTTTTTGAGTTGCCGAAAGTCTAGTTGGTGGCGTAATTTTTGGTTAATAATGTATTTCTGCATTAGCAGACTAGAATTCTTTAGGGTGGGGCGTTTAATTAAGTTTCAAAGCACTTTTTATTGTAGCATATACATTTTCAGTAATTACTCCTTGGTTTCCAATTAACTTGTCGTAGGTTATAATTAAGTGAGTTTCATAATTATTTTTCTTGTACCAAGGTTTTCGTTCATTTTCCCATTTTTTTAGATATTCATCATCATTTACCATGCCACAATGCTCTAGATACCATACTTTTCCTTCTATGTAGATTGTGAAATCTGGTATTCTAAAATCATTCTTATCCCCTTCTTTATTGTATAGTCTTTCTTCGTATTTGTAATCTACTCCATTACTGTGTAAGAAATTTGCGATTATTACTTCGGATTTAGAACGTACTTTTTCTCCCTTATCTGTTACATGAACTAGTCCTTCTTTCATATATCTGGGTTCTTCCTTTATATAAATGTCAAATAATCGGCTATTTCTATCTAGTATTGCAGATTCTTCCCATGAACGAAACTTAAATAACGGTTCTATATCTTGTTGTAAGAATAAAGTTAAACCTTTCTGAGCTCGTGTTAATCCTGTATAAACTAACTCTCTAGATAATAATTTAATTGATTCTTGTGGTAAAACAAAAAAAACATGGTCAAACTGGCTTCCTTGAGACTTATGTACTGTTATTGCATAAGCTAATTCTAACATCTGATTCACATCTGATTCATTATAATGAAAATACTGATTGGGTTGTCTATCAAACAAAACTCTTAATCCCTTTTTGTTTCCATTAGGGTATGATAAACCGATTTGACCGTTAAATACTGGTTGATACTTCAACCATTGTCCTTTGAATTCAGTGGTTCTTGTCTTATCATTTACTTTTTGAATAACTTTATCCTTAAAGGTTATTTGCTCATTTCCTGATTTAATTTTTTTCCAACCTTTTATTAAACCGCTATGAAATTTACCTTGGATATGTTTGTTTATTTCACCAGTTCCAAAATAGTTTTGCCTTGTAGCACTAATTATCTGCCAAATCCCTGCACCACTTTCAAGTAACTTGTTAAATAATTCATAAGGTTTCTTATTCTTATCTTCTATTTCACTTTCAATCAATTTATTCAACCTTTCAAGGACTTTGATGTATAAGTCGGAGTCATCCTCCCAAAAAACAACTTTGAGATCATCAAGTTCTTCAGCTAAAGCAATTTTTTTAAACAAATCCGATTCATTATATTCTGGTTCCTTTGCGAATGATTTTGCTAATGCAATTACTTTACTTCCTTTCTTTATTCTAAAATTGTATTCTAACTCACTAATTTGTTTGTTACCTTTATCTTCTGATTTTCGTAAATGTTTTATTATATCGTAAAAAGGTCTACCTGGACCGATAGGTGGTAATTGATGATAATCGCCAACAAAAATTAGTCTTTTTACTCTATTCCAATTTATTGCCTTAAACAAAGTTGCAAGGAGGGAAACATCTACCATCGAACTTTCATCAATTATAATATTCTCTGATTCTAATTTTCTATCTCCTTTTGTTTTGAATGAAAGCGTAGTCCAATTGAACCATCCAGCTTGAGATAACCCTTTATGTATAGTTTTTGCATCTGAAATGCCTATTTCCTTTAATCTATCAGCCGCTTTTCCTGTAGGTGTCAAAGCTAATATACCTGTGTTTCCCTCAACTTTTTTTATTCCATTAATTAAAGCAGAAACTAATGTACTTTTTCCAGTTCCTGCTGCACCAGTAATTATGCTTAAAGGACTCCTGAATGATCTTTCTAATGAATCGATCTGTTCTTGTGATAATTCTCTTTTTTCATCATTAAGAATTTTAGGCCATTCGATTCTACTGGGCTCTATAGTATCTCTTGAAATCATAGAGTTAATTCTATCTTGAATCTCCTTTTCATCTTGCCGAACTGATTTTAATGAGAAATAAACCGTACCATCTTCATTTTCAAAGATATCTACCTTTTCCAAGTAAAAATCTTTGTTTTTTTCAGAAATAATTTTCTTGAGTTCTATCTCACATTTCCTATTCTCAGGACATTTTTTATTTATCCAATCAATAACTTCTTTTGCGGATAAGAAAGTGTCACCTTCTTCAGAAGCTTTGTTTAATCTTTCAATAATCATTGCCCTTACTCTTCTTCGGTCTTCATTTTTTATCTTATCTTTTATTTCTATAAACTCAGAAGGCATCATACCCAAATCTATTGTTTCAAAATTAATAAAATCATCCTCTAATGAACCTAGATATTCTTCGCATAATAGATAAGGGTTCTCAGCTATTTGACTCAAAGAAGATGTTATATCATGCTCCTTTCTTTTTTCATCACTCATAATTATTTTGATATGATGCCCATTTAATTCAAATCTACAAAATTTTAACAATAACTCTTTTTCTTCCTCGCTTAGTTCACTCCATTCCTCTTTTGAAGATTCTATATTTATTTTGTATTTTTCATCATCCAATTCTTCAGTACCTTCGAGCCATTTTTTTAATAATTCTAAAAAATCTACTTCTCCAGCAACAGCTTTTTTATTTACGACTTCCTTTTGGAATGTTGTACCTTCCTCAAACTTTAAATAATTAAGAACTAATTTTACACCAGGGTATGGGCCTCTTTCAATCCAAACCTCTTTTAAAATATTGTTTAACCATTCTATTTTTTTATTCCAATTTCCAGGAATAAGGTTATCTTTTGATATTACTCTTAGAGATCCTATTATTTTTTCAATCAAAATAGTCGCAGTATCGTCCCCTATTTTTCTACCTACATATTTACATCTTTCTCTAAGGTCTCCTGTAAGTGGTATGGCAATTTCTTCTATCGGTATTTTTTGCGAAATGTATTCTTGATAAGGGATTCTTACCCCTTCATCAGGGAATCCGTGCCTTATCTCGACAGACCACATTATAAAGTTTTCATCTTTACCATATATTTTTTGATCCCATTCCCCTATAGGTATATCGCCTATTCCGGTCAGTCTAGATACGCCTACTAAGATTCTTTGACCTAACTTATTGGCAGTTTCTTTTCCAACAGGATTTCTTTCATCAACATAAAAAAAGACTAAACTATGACCTAAATTTTCTTTAAATTCCCCATAAAACTCTTTTATAAACTTTAACCTCTCTTCTTGAGGTTTATGTCCACCATCTTCATCCCACATTTCTTCAAAGGCCCAATTTAAAGTAGAGTAACTTTCCAATTCAAGTAATCTAGGCTTGGCTTTAATCATAAAAGAAGGAGGAAAATGGATAACACTATTTTTTCTAGAACAGAATGTTTGTAAGGATGATTCACAAGCCGGCATACAACTCTTATCAAGATCACTTAAACTTTTTCCAGCATTCTTATTTTCTAATTCGGTATTCTTATGGTCTCTAACTGTTTCGTGACCTTCACAAAATGAGTTTTTTCCAGGATTATTACAAATATGGCCATCCCATCCTCTATCGTGCCATGTTAGTCTTGCTGATAAGTGAACTGCCATAATTTAAGCAATTTATTTGGTATATTTAATAAATACTACCTTTTCGTACGCCCTACGTTCTCGTTTTGTTCGTTAGTAGAAGTTGGGGTTATAGATATATGCTACGTTTGTGCTACCAATCAATATAAACTAATGCTACCTTTTTGCTACGTATGTACGATTTAATTAGCTTTGTTTCAAGAGGAAAAATAAGATTAAAAATTCTAAAGAATTTAAATCAACCTATGACACCTACGACACTTTCTGAAAAGATACATACTCACAGATCGACTACTAGTCGGGCCATTTTATCTCTTCAAGATAAAGGTTTAGTGGAGTGTGTCACTCCAAAAGAAAAGATGGGAAGGCTTTACCGTTTAACTAAAATCGGTAAACTGGTCCTAACTAGATTAGGGTAAAAAATGATAAAGATTCAAGACATGGATTCAAGAATTGCAAAAATCTTAGGTTATATAGAACTATCTCTTGAATTAAGTCCAAAGGAAAAAGAGAAGTTATTGGAAAGAGTTTGGTCTTTTGCTTCAAAAGTTCGACAACCTAGAAAAGATGATCGTTCATGTAATAAAACGCCCTATTTTGATAGATGGGATGTTAACACAAAGACCAGCTATCTTACAAATATTGACGCAAGACATGCTCCCAAACAAGAATGTGAACTAGTAATCTTAAAACTTTTGGTCTTATTATTGGAGGTCGCAGATGCTAAAATAGAAAAAATAGGAGAAACTATTGATGCTGAACTAATAAAATCTATGTTAGGAAGAGAAATGAGATTAGCTAATCTTAAATGTATCGTAACTAATCAGAAAATTACCAAGGACGATATAAAAAAGTCTATCCAATATGCCACCCAAAGATTGGGGTCATTTGATATCCCTATTGGGTATGTTAAAGAACTCAGCGATGGTGGAAAACATAATCATGATAATGTTGGTTGGATAAAACCCTTTCATATAAACTATAAACTTAGAGATATATTGAAAAAAGAAATTATTGCTGCTGGGGGGAAACCAAAAAGTGTGAAAAGTGTATTAGATAAAATCCAAGTTAAAGCATATTGCACAGATAAATTCACTATGCCTCCTTATTTTTCCAATAGGGATGTTAGATGGGCAACTTGGCCAGAAAGTAACCAGTATGCATCTCATTATGAATGCTATATGATAGAACTCGAATTAATGACTGAAATATTTGAATTTGTTCATGCACCAAATCTAGACGAGCAAATAAAAATTGAAATTCAAGAAAAACGAGGGAAAGAACTAGCACAAAACTCAAGGAAATGCTATATTACTGGTAGGGACTTATCTTTTAAAACATATCTTGAAGGGGCTACTTCTCCAAAAGGTGGAAAATCATTATATCATGTAAGTCATCCAAATCCATTAACAAGGGGTGGGAAACATGAACATAAAAATGTTGAGTGGATAAGTGAAGATGGAAATAGGATTCAAGGTAATGATACCTTAGAAGAGATTGAAGAAAAGCTAATAGATTCAGTTATTTATTTCTTAGAAAAAGGAAAATTCTTGCCAAAAATAATTCTAAAATTACTTATTCTGAATAAGTTGATTACTAATAAAATTAGGAAGTAGTCGGTTGAGGTTTATTAATGATTCTTTTGATTTAATTTTACTCTCAATAACTTGCTTAACTTGCTTAGAGATAATTGCCTTTCTTTCGTTCGATTTCGGAATAGGTACTACAATTTCTTCAATTCTTTTTCCTAGACTATCAATAATATCCTGAGTAAAAGATTGTGACTTAATTTGTGAACGAACTATGGGAGAACTTAGCAGTGCGAGAAAAGTATAACTATCAAAATTGGCATTCTCAGAAACACGAATCCTATATATATGGCTTTGATAAAGGAGGGGAATATCCGATTTAGTAACCATCGCACAAGTACCTATAAGATAAGTTCCATCTCTGACCATGAATATATCCTCTTCTTTAATATCTTGTTTATTTTTATATTTTTGATAAATTTCTTCACTAACTAATTGTTTTGGATCACTTTTTATTTCCCAATTTGAGATGTCAGAAGTTCTAATAAAAGGGATTATACCAGTCCCATAAGCTAGTTTTCCAACTTCATCACCTGTAGATAATGAGATATACCCTTTTTTAATTAACTCACTTATTTTTATTAAATCATATTCATTTTTTAATGATTTAAACGCATCTTCGTAATCTGAGATGTAATACTTAGGTGCGAGTATATTGTCTTTTATATCCTTACATTTTATGTAGAAACCGAGATTACTTTTCTTGATTATTCTAATCTTGTCAAATAGTTCTCCAATTTTTGGCAATTCATCATGAGGTATATTCTTTCCTCTGCTGTCATGGCCACACCATTTTGCTTCAGCCATAAATATTTCATCTTCTTCATTTGGCAGCTTATTAATTAAGACAACTAAGTCTGTTTTTGTATGTGTTCCACCTTTACCACTTGTTTTAAACAGTGATTCAGGCATGCCTACAATAGCTACGGGAGTGGTTTTATTTATGAGATAATCAACCACATATTTGTATTTTGGACTAGAAATAACACTTTCTGGAAGGACTATCCCTAATCGACCATTTTTTTCTAATAAATTTATACACCTCTCAAGAAATAAAATTTGAGGAGGTACGTTTCTTGACAATTTAACTGTTTTTTCATATTTATTATTATTTTTATTGTGCCTCCATTTATAGGCTAGTTCAAATTTTTCTTTATTTTCCTCCGCTAGAGAAACAATTTTAGAACCAAAAGGGGGATTTGTTAAAATTAATGAAAACTTATTGTTTCCATTTAATTTATTGAATATGTCTTCACCATTTAAGCTATCTCCACAAATAATGTTAAAGGTAGAAGAATAATGAATGGTCAATCTTACCTTGGTAATTTCTGCCAAAAATTGATCTTTATCTATCCCAAAAACATTGTTATTGATCTTTTTTTCGTTTTCTAAAATATAACTCAATGCAGATGCAAGAAATCCTCCTGCACCACATGCAGGATCCAAGATTTTATCCTTTGATTGAGGTTTAGTTATTTGAATAAGTAAGTCCACAGCATTTAATGGCGTAAAAAACTGTCCTTCTTGTCCACGATAGTTATTTCCAATAAAAGTTTCGTAGGCATCTCCAAAGAAATCTCTAGGCATATTTTTCAAGTCAATAAGGTTAAGTTTATCATGAATAAATAGTATCTCCTTAACCCCCAGTAGTATTTCAGAATTCTTAAACACATTTGGAAAGTCTTTAATCAGATTTCTAAATATTTGATGATATTTAACGGCTAATGATTCATTAGTTGGTAGCTGTTTTTCTGTTTTTTCTAATGCTATTTTTGTTATTGTGCATTTGAGAACTTCTTCCAGTAATATCTCATCCCTAGTTATACCAACAACGCGACCTGCCAAATGATTACGTATTTCTTTAAGTATCTCCTTCTGATTTACCTGTAATTGATTCTCATTTACAGTTTCTGTTTGTAGTATATTCATTTACAGTTTATGAAATAAAATCCCTTTATATACTTTACGTCCACTTGTCCAGTGGTAGTCGTTTCGTACGCCCCACACCCTCCCAGTCGGTTTAAAGTAACCAAAAATTTTAGAGAGCAAAGCGAACCGTATAATCTACAGAGATTATGCGAAGCCACCAACTACAAAGACTTTCGGTTTAACGCTACCAGCGGCAGCTCAAAAACTTTGCCTAACAGTTCATAAGTACAAGTCCTTATTTTCTCCACTTAGGAGGTCTCTTTCCTTTAAATTTTCATCTTCATAAAAAACTTTTTCGCCCCCATTGCTTAGTTGTAAATCATCCCATGGACTCCTCACAGCAATAAATTTTGATGAAACCATATGAACATATATCATCGTAGTTTCTGGGGATTTATGACCAAGTAAAGATTGAACATCACTTACGCTGTAATTATTCTCAATTAAATGTGTAGCGAAACTATGCCTTAACGCATGGGGATGTACTCTTTTTTTAATTTTGGCTTTTCTGGCTGCTTTTTTTAATATCTCCTGAATAGATCTTGGACTCATTTTACCCATGTAGCTATTAAATAAATAAGAATCCGATTCTAAATTATTCTTAACAATATGATCAAATACATCCTGTTTCAAAGAATCTGCTATAATGAATAACCTATCCTTATTCCCTTTTCCATTTCTGACATAACCGAAATTGTTCATCAGGTTTAAGTCGCAAATTTTCAGATTAAGCAATTCAGAGACCCTCAAACCCGCGGAATAAATCATTTTAATCATCAATTTGTGTTTAGTATTTTCAATTGAATCTACTAGCCTAACGACCTCTTCCTTGTCTAAAACAGTCGGCATTTTTCTTGGAACTTTTGAATACTTAATACTATAGAAATATTTCCGTTTATTTAATACAAATTCCATCATGAACTTTAAGGCCTGTAAATTTACATTAAGTGTGCTTCCAGACCTATTCCCTGAAGAGAGCCCATAGAGAAAGGACTGTATGTCATATTTAGTGAATTTTTTTGGTTCTTTTTGACAAAATTGTAAAAAATTTCTGATACAGAATAAATAAGTTTGAAGAGTTCTTGGACTATATCTTCTCCTTAATGCTTCTTTCTTGAATTTTTCTATTATATCCATCATCTTGGTACTAAGATATGGTACCTATAATTATATAAATATTTAGGTACTTAAGTAAATGCATGAAAGTTGCTCCTTTAAAGAAAGAAAAATTAATGAGGGAAAAGGTATTAGATTATATTAGAAAAAATCCAAGAGGTAAGACAACCACAGAAATAGGGAAAGAATTAAAGATTTCAAGAAAAACAATCGAGAAACATTTACAACTATTAGTTTTTGAGAACGAAGCTTATATGAAGCAGTTTGGGTCTACAAGGGTTTATTATCCAAACAAAAGGATCCATTACCTAGATTTTAAAAAAATAAATTTTGGAAATAAGGTATTCTGGTTTGATTTGATGGAAAATGAGTATGGAAAATACCTGCTAATTCAGGAGAAAAGGGAGGAAAACAAAGAATTTACGACAAAGGGCAGCATTTTGGTTCCGTTGAACAAAGCTAAATTATTCGTGAATTCACTAAATAAATTATTAAATGAGAATAAGATAAAAGAATTTGCTAAATTCAAAAACTAATTTTCCTTTTGGAGGGGTTCTTTTATAGAAGATGGTTGTGCCTGTCTAATCTTTACCTGGCTCAGAAAGGGTTTATTTACATATAGCTTCTCTAAAAAGGATTAATGCCAAAAGCCCTTTAGATAATTTAAACCACTAGTTTAGATATTTTATTTGAATATCTTTCCGGTGCCTTCTGACCAAAATAGGAGATCCAACTCATCCATAGGAATATTCACTCTTTTAGCATAATCTTTGAACTTTCTTTCTATATCCAAATACATTTTTTTCGAGAGCGTCTTTGGCATTTCTTTTATCACTTTTCTTTGTGCTAGCTGGCGTAGGATATAACGATCCAGTATTGCCAGGTTTTCATAGCCAATATTTCTCAAGAAATGTGCCGCTTCCTTATAACCCAGACCTTTTACACTTTTCACAAGCCACTCTCTTGTTTCAAAGGCATCTTCTTTTAGATTCTCCTTTATTTTTCCAAAGTCTTCCTTGGCCTGGAGCAAATACCTTGCTTTTGTTTTGTGAAAACGTGTTTTTGTCTGAAGAATATTTTCAGGATTGAAGGATGAGATTATAAAATTCCTTTTTTGCAGTTCCCTTACTGCGGCTTCACAGGAATAGGCTTTTGACTGGGGGGTTAGAAGGCAAAAACAAAGTTCGTAGAAGATATCATCGCCTTTAACTTTCTTAAAATCCTGGAGCCTGGTTTTTATTTCTTTTTCCTTTTTATTGTAGGCCCTATGGATTGTCACAGAGGAGGGTATCTCTTTA
>Ga0209541_10018382_pt1 | contig 10123 bp, 8 predicted proteins | sample RifCSPlowO2_01_FD_184027 | JGI IMG/M metagenome (GOLD analysis project Ga0209541, IMG submission 184027) | Groundwater microbial communities from Rifle, Colorado - Rifle CSP2_plank lowO2_0.1 (SPAdes) (version 2) | ecosystem: Environmental > Aquatic > Deep subsurface > Groundwater | place: Rifle...
GGCTGGGTCAACTTTGAAGTTGTTTCCAAACGAGTGCTAAAACTCGTGCCCAAGGCTCATTAACCCTTGTCAACAACCCATTCATTGTGACGGGTGAGGCTAAGTTGCTTCGCCCTTTTTATTTTACAGACAAAAGCGCCCGTTTGGGCGCTTCTTTATTTACTCTATATTTACTCTAGCTTGACTCAACCATTACTTCTTACTTAAAAATTCCCTAACCCTTCCTGCCAGTTCACTGGGCGTGACGCTGGTTTTAATAATAAAATCACTGGCTCCCAGCTTAAGCCCTTTTTCAATTTCCGCTTTTTGCGACAAATTGGAAAAAATGATTACCGGAATATTCTTAGTCTTAGCGTCAGCCTTTAACCGCCTAAGCATTTCATAGCCATCAACCTCGGGCATTAAAATATCAAGCAAAACCAAATTGGGCTTTTCCAGCCGGGCCAAAGACAAACCTTGACTGCCGTTAGAAGCTTTAACCACTTCATAGCCGGCCTGTTCAAGCTTAGTTTCGTACAAATCAAGCAGAAAGGATTCGTCTTCAACCACGAGAATTTTGGTCTTTGGTTTAGGCATAAGTCTGAATTAAGAATTAGGAATTATGAATTAGTTGATCCCTCGCCCTTCGACTTGTTTTGCTTAGGCTCGGCTAGCTCAGGGCGCTCGGGATGACGCCTTCGGCGTCACATTTTCTCCGGCGCTTCAATGCCCAACAACTCCAAACCAATGGCCAAAACAATCTGAACATCAGCGATTAAAAGCAAGCGCACCTTTTTAACTTTTTCTTCGGCCTTTAAGACCGGCAAAGTTTCGTAAAAGGAACTGAAAGCCTGGGCCAAATCAAACAAATAATTAGCCAGGTCCGCCGGATCTAATCTGGCAACGGCTTGATTGATTATTTGGGGAAAGCGGCTTAGAAGCCTAACCAGCTCAAATTCCAATTCATTGTCCAAAACCTCAAAATCAACCTTTGTTTCGGGCTTAATTTTGGTTTTGGCAAAAATACTGTTAATCCGGGCGTAAACATACTGCAAGTAAGGGCCGGTGCGGCCGGTAAAAGCCAGGGATTTTTTCGGCTCAAAAATCATGGTGGTTTTGGGGTTAACCACCAGAATGTAAAATTTCAAAGCGGCCAAGGCAATCTGCTGGGCTCTTTGGGCCAAATCTTTGGCCGATATTTCTTTGTCTCTTTTTTTAATCTCGGCCTGGGCCAAGTCTTGCAGTTCGGCGATTAATTCATCGGCGCCGGTGCCCTTAACTAAGCCCTCGCGCGATTTAATTTTGCCCGAAGAAAGACGAATCATGCCATAAGACAAGTGATGATAATTTTTGGCGTTTTTAAAGCCCAACAGTTCCAAAATCTTAAAAAGCTGTTTGAAATATAAATCCTGCTCCGAACCGACCACATAGACCGAAGCGTCCAAATGATGTTTATCTTTCAAATAAGCCAGGTATAAATCTTGAGTAATATACAGGCTGGTGTCATCGGGCCGAAGAACGATTTTATCGGCAATGCCGTATTTTTCCAAAGGCGCCAGAATCACGCCTTCCTTGTCTTTGACAAAAACTTTTTTAGCCAAACCCTTGGCCACCACTTTTTTGCCCTGCTTATAATATTGGCTTTCAAAATATTCCTCGTCAAACTTGGCCACGCCTAATTTTTCAAGGGTTTGCCTAAAACCGGCAATCACCCAGTCCATCAGCTCTCGCCAAAGCTTTTTGATTTCTTGGTTATTTTTTTCCCAGGCCTGCAGGACTTGCCTCGCCTGTTTTTCCAAAGCCGGGTCTTTTTTGGCGGCTTGGGCCAGCTGAACATAAAAATTGCCGACAAAATGGTCCGGCTTTAATTCGGCCTGATCCGGCGTCTGGCCGTTGCCCCACTTTTGATAGCCTAAAATGGTTTTGGCAATGGCAATGCCGCGGTCGTTATATAAAGTTGAGCGGATGACTTGGTAGCCGGCAAATTTTAACAATCGCGCCAGACTGTCGCCCAGACAGATGTTTCGAGCGTGGCCAATGGTTAAGGGTTTATTGGTGTTGGGCGAAAAATATTCAACCATTACTTTTTGCCCTTGGCCGATTTTAGTTTGGCCGTAGGTATTTTTCTCTTTGGCCACTTCGGTCAAAACCAATTGGCTGAAATCTTTGGCGCTGACAAAAAAATTTAAATAAGGCCCGGCCGCCACCGCGGTTTTAACTAAACCTCTGGGTTTAATTTTGGCGGCCAAATTTTTGGCCGCGTCAACCGGCGAAATTTTTAGCTTTTTGGCCAACAAAAAACAGGGGAGGCTTAAATCCCCCATTTTGGAATCAGGCGGATAATCAAGGCTAATCAAACTCTCATTAAAGTCTTTGGCCAAGGCGGCTTTAATCAATTTTAAAATTTCCTCTCTGACCTTAGCTTCAGCTCGGCTTGAATTTGAACTCTTTTTTATCATAGATATCGCTATTTTAACATAAAATTCCGACCCTGACCATTGTCTTTAGGCTAACAAAAGTATAAACTAAAGATATGGTGGTGGATCTTTAATGGAGGGGTAACAAATGCGCTCGATAAACATTCGCCTATACTTCAGTTGTTTTAGTCTGGCACTGGCAATACCCGGCTTGGATCGGACTGACATCGCTCTGGCCCAGCGCCTGCTCGCTCACAAAGAAAAGTTACGTTCATTCTGGGAAAATCGCATCATACCCATACTAAAAGAAGGTGACTGTAAGCTAGTGTTGTTCAGAGGCGCCACACCCGAGGGAAAAGAAGGAGAGAAGGAAGTAGTTGTGGCTTTTGATGCCACCCTTTACATTGAGAATGGCAGCCGTGAAGCGGCGCTGGCTCTAGCTAAAGAAAAACTGGAGCTAATAAAAAAACAGCTGCGGGCAGAAAGTTTCGCCGTCAGCTGAAACCGCCATTCAAGCAAAGACTAAATGATCACTGGTCGTTTAGTCTTTTTTTCTAGCCGAAAAAGTAACATTGAGGCTGATGGAGTATTCGGTGAATTTGTGCGATAAAGCCCTGCGTCATTGCGAGGACCCCGCACTTGATGCGGGGGGCGAAGCAATCTGCTTTTTTAGAGATTGCTTCGCCCCGACTAAAGTCGGGGCTCGCAATGACAAGGAGAATAAGTATTATTGTAATAACCTCCAGCCTATTTTACCGGTTTAATCAGTGCTGCACCTAACCTCACCGCTAGCTTTGATGATCTGATCAATGGTCACGTATTTGGCATCTGCTTTAATGGTATTGCCAACCTCCCCTTCCTTTTCGGGCTCAAGATAAAAAATCGACTCAGTCAGCAGCTGCTTGGGAATTAAACCCATTAAATACAAATCAAGCTGGCTGTACTGCCGTAAATTGGTGTTGGCAATTTGGGTCAGGCCGGAAGTAAAAGTGCCGTCAGCGTTATTAATCCAACCGGAGCCGCCCAAGGGCGAAACCAAGCCGGCGTAAATGCTCCAGTGGCCAAAATCCGGCGACCGCAAAAGCGCTTTGCTGGTCTGGCCCTGGTCGTCAATAAATTTGACGCTGGCGGCCCACTGGTGCAAAATTTCATGCATCGCCACCGCCAAAACTTCGTCTAAACCGGAAACGGTTTCCGGGTGGTACTTATTGATATTGCCCATCACGATAATGCCTTTCAGTTTACCGGTGCTGCCGTAAACTTCAGCGCGATTAAGCAAGCTTTTGCCCAGACCTTCCTGCTTATTGGTCACTGCCAGAAAATGAGCGATTTCGTTGGTGTTGTCCGAAGGCGTGGCAAAATTGGTGAAAACAAAAATGAAATCAAAAATATCGGCGTTGTTATCGTAAAAGCTGTTGATTAATTCGTTTTCCACTTCGGCGGTATTGTCGTTTCTTTTTTTCATCAGATAGCCGTCATCCAAAAAGATGGCCGTGGGATAATCAATATCAATATTTGATAAACCATCAGTCACCCAGCCAAAACGATCCGGAATGGCTTTTTTGATTGTTTGTAATTTTTCAATCTCGCCATCGGCATAATTTTTATCGGCCAAAAATAAAATGGCCGCTTTTAAATCTTTGCTGGCGCAGTCGCGCTGGTCGGCCAAATCAGTCGCCACCGGATTAAAAACATTTTTATCCAAACCAACAATCGGCCGCTGCCTCACGTAATAACTGCGGTCGCTGGCTAAAGCCTCGCTTAACTTAAAATGGTTGGCGCTAACGGCCTGGTCTGAGGCAAACGGCCGCAGAATGCCGTTATTTTTATGATAATATTTCTTGGTCAGGGTGTCGTAATACAAAATGCTGTCCGGAACGGTATAATCATGAACAATGGGCTGGCCCACTGAATAATCGCCAAAAAAAACATCAGGCACGTCAACGACTCTGGCCGCCCAATTTTCGCCGTAAATCGCTTCAGCAATACCTTCGCTTTGGATTTCCCTTAAAACGCCGCCCTGTTCAATCGCGTAAACCTGGGGCGCGGTCCGGACTTTAACCAAATAAGTGCCGGGCCGAATGGTGATGTTTTTAGCCAAGGGATAATTGGCCAAAAAGTCGTTGCCCACGGTCACCACTTTGGAAAAATCTTTGCCGTACCAGCTTTCATAGGTGGTTTGATTGGGAAAAGGATGGCGAAAACCCCGGCTGTCTAAATAATAAACCGTGCCAAAATCATTTGACCGGACCAATTCCAAGGCGGCTTGAGCCGGCGCTGCCAATAAAAAATTGCCTAAAAAAGTTAGGCCGAAAATAATAAAAAAAGTGGCGGTTAATTTAATTTTCATACCACTATTATAACAAACACCGGTGAGGGTTGGCAACTTCAAAAATTGACTTAAGCCGCTTACTTTGAGACAATGGCAATATTACCTGACGCGGGAAACCAACACCAAAAACAGGAGGATTCAAGGATGGACTTAAAGCTGACTGCTTATCAGCAGCCAAGGCAGTTCATCGCCGCGGTCAACGCCGCCGGCGAACTCAAACACGACGCCGAGGGGGTTGGCACCATTCGGCGAGTCCATGTCACCACCGGCCGCCGACGGGGCGGCCGGCAAAAAATGGCGCAAGGCCTAATGCTTTGCACCAGCCGGCTGGTCGTGAAGGACCTGCTGGCGAAAGGCGACGGCCGGCCGATTCCGCCTGACCTTGAGGTGGTCTTCGCCGATATCCAGGCCGTGCCCAAGAAAAAGCTGCCTCGGCAGGGCGGCTTCTATGACGTCAGTAACGTCATGGTTTCGGCCAACGGCCAAGTGGTGATCCGCTTCACCAAAGACACGTTCTTTACCCCAAGCCCGGAGGTAATCCGCCAAGTCGCGGCTACCGACTAGCCAGCGACCTACCCATCGCTCCATTTCATTAAACCGCGTCAGAGCAGGTGCTTGCCGTTCAAGCACCTGTTTTTTTACAATTTCTTTAAATAAAGAAAAAGCCCAAACGTGATTAGCGCTGGGCATTTTTTTGAATGGTCTGGGCTATCGCTGCCGTTGTTTGTTTAAGCATCAATCCAAGTGAAAGCTCTTTTATTTCGGGAGGAATACTGAGCCTCTTTTTGTTAACGGCAGACAACATAATGCTTTTACAAAGAACGAGAAGATCACCTTCTTTATTGATAAAGCCACTACCGCTCTCTCCGGCTAAAGAGCTACACGGCAGCGCTAAAAATATCTGACCACCTACCTCTGCAAATCCAATTGCCTCAAAAGTTTCACCAGTTGTCAGTGAAGTAAACTGATGTATATCGGTGGTTTCAAGAAATGATCTTAACTTAACCTCCTGGCTAAAATTCGGGCCTGGCTTCCACTTAGAAAAACCGCTTATCAATTTTGATGAACCTGGAACACAAAACACAACATCCGATTGACTAAAAGCTGTTATCTCACCATATTCGGCAACTTTATCTTTCGGATTCAAAATCTGAGCTATAGAATGTTTGGTAGTATCAAAGGGTTGGAGTATTTGGTAGGTATAATAGGAAGGTCCATATTCTTGTGAAAACAAATGTTCTACTGTTGCAATCCGCCAACCTCGGGGACTCTCATAAAGAGTGCCAGTACCAGTAAAAGTATCACCTCGAAAAATGTGTACCGGGGTAAAAAAAGCTGAAACTTTTTCCCCTGTCAATTTCTGAAGAACAAACTGATAATTTGGCAGATTGTCCACATTGAGTTGAAAATTAACTGCCGTCACAACTTCAGGAAAATCGAAGTTGAAACTAGCCTGGATCTTTTCAGAAAGTGATATTTGATTTGACAAACTTCTAACGACAATCAGAATATTACCATCATCGCCAATAAGGGGTGTTCCTTTTCTAACGACAGCTGAATCGCATAGTATCAAATACTCTTCAAAACTTTCGCCTGAAAAAGCACACTTACCTACGCAGGGATAACGTCTTTCATTACTTAAAAGGGTGTAGTATGTCACCACCTCAAATAAGTTGACGTCACCCAATTGCTGATCGGGGACTTCACTCATATACTCCTCTTCAAAAACACCTTTTGGACCTGGAAAATAAACTAGTACTCGAAACAATCCACTAATATTTAGGTTAATAATTGAAGAGATGTACTTTCGACTTGGTGCCGATTGACCAATAACTTCATAACTATAATGTGCTTGTCCAGCAGCTTGCTCCGAGATTCTGCCAAAAGAATGTAACCATATACCTCTCTCTTCTTCATGAAGCAAACCATTGCTGAAAAAATCATCGCTCCTAAAAATCTGTATTGCCTTACAGGATGCAATAACTTCTGATTTTGAAAGCTTCGGATTTCCCTGCACAGAAATATCATCACTTCTCTGCAAGGGCAGAGCAACTGTGGAATCTTGAAGTATTGATGTTTCAGACTCATCAGGGCCGGTGAAATACCAAATCGTTCCAACAACTAAAATCACAAAAAACAGCATATATAAACCAATAAGAATTAAGGGACTGAAAGAATTACTTCTATGTCCCAAACATCTCTTCATCTTCTCACCACAAATCGTGCAACGATCATTGGGGCCGAGTTTCTTATTCTGTAACTTTTTTCTCATTGCTATTTCCTCCTATTGTCAAAGAACTTTTTTATCCAAAAACTTTAAATCATACTATCACATTCTTACTTGAACGTCAATGAAAAAAAAGCCCTCCTCTCTTCTAATCTCTAGGAAAAAGAAGGGCTCAATAGGCAGAAAGCCGCCGCGAAGCAATCGCCACCGCTTTCATAGTTGCTGGGAAACCACCAGGAGGTTGTTGGTCTCATCCGACTCGGCAATCAGACTGTCGGGATCAACGGCTGCCCTTAGGGTCAGGATTTTTTTAGGCGCTTTTTTGAGCGTCAAAGTCTGAATAGTTGTTTCACCCGCAACCAAGCCCCCTAAACTGACAGTAGCAGTTTCGCCGGTTTCCAGAACCTCCAAGCGAAGTTCAAAATATCCGGCTAGCGCCGTGCCAATGTTAGCTACATCGACTTCCACAATCAGCTTACCTCTTTGCTTAGAGGCACTAAGCGAACTGACGGTCAGGTCAGGCAGAGGTGGCAGCACCATAACAATGGCGTCAGCAATATTGTTGTTCTCGTTGCTTTCGCTGATGACATCATTAATGTCGGCAATAACCTCAGCCAGCTGCAGACCTTCAGTGGTCAAAACAAAGCTGACGCTGAAAGGAAAATTGCCATTAGCTGGAAGTGCCGGCACATCAACGGTTTTGGTTTGACCGCTGAAATCGACTGTTGCCTGGCAAGGGCCAGCATCAGCATCCGGACCATTGAATATCTTGGCATTCACCGTAGCCGTATCGCCGACACGCGGTTCTGCCGGACTGACGGCCAGACTGGCGGTCAGGTCAGGTTTGGGCTGGCTGCTAGCGGTAGCAAAAGACCAACTCAGGATGTCGTGAATCTCTGTTACTGTTCCGGTACCACTACTAAGGCCAACCCAGGCAGCGCCATTGTCTAGACTCAGAATACTTGCGATAGCAACGGGGACTTCCAAGACAGGAGCAGCTAGATCATCAACATAAACGGAAAGTGTTCCGGAAACGTAGCTGATCTTAGCCGTATGAATCTGCCCATCAGAGAGAAAGGGAATAGCGGTTGTTTCTCCCTGCAGGGCGTCCGGGTATGCCGCATGAGGTCCGGCGCTGTTAGGTTCAGTGCCCAGGGTGTGAACACCAATATGGTTATCATTCACATCATAGTCGTAAAACTCCGGATCGCCTGCCCAGTTGCGCCAGGTGTCAAATTCCACTGCCAGACTGTTGGGTATATTCTGATACCCAAGCCCACCTCCGGTAGCACCCAAGGCAATGTCGCTGTGATTTTGTATCACAAAAGCAATGCCATCAGCTCCATCGTTAGAAATCCAAAAGGAAAAGATGGTCTCAAAGCCGTCTTGGATGTACTGCTTTTCCGCAAACCAAGCGGCTCCGGTCTGGAGTTGAGCGGCTGAGGTCAGCTGCAAGACGTTTCCGTCTTGAAGAGCAGACCCGATTAGGTTGAGGCCGGCAACGGAGGTGAAGTCGGGGTAATCAAAAGCCTGACTGTGAGCGGCGATGAACTCCAGTGGATCATAATAGTTATCCACTGAATCGTTTGGGCAAGCTGGTTTAGGAAAATAGCCACAGCCATTGTTATCTACTTTCTTCACTTCAAAATGTAAGTGAGGATTAGTAGAATAACCCGTGCTACCAACTTTACCAATTGCCTGCCCTTTTACGACACTATCCCCAGCGTTGATAGTAACACTCTCATACAGCATATGAGCATATTGAGAGTAGTATACCGTACCATCCAGCAATTGGTGGCGGATACGAACCATAGTCCCCCAACCAGTAGTATCTTCACTATGCTGTACATGGACTACAATCCCAGAATCAATTGAACGAACTTCACCACCGCTAGCATTGTTCAATGCCGCCAAATCAACCCCTAAATGTGTTCCATCCCCACCAACATACAAAAACTGTTGAGTGATGATGTAGCCATTACCACTATCAAAACTGGCGGTTGGTTTGATATTTTGGTTCCCCACTGGATAAACCATGCCGAAACTTTGACCACAGAACAACGTTAACAAAATCACACAAAATATCATCCTCATTGCTCGAACCTCCATATTGTCAAAGGACCATTTTGTTTCTTTCCTACTCACATTGTAGAAAAGCAAGCTCTGACAGAGAGCTCCTTAAAAAAATCAACATAGAACTTTAATCTCTTGGAGGAGATCTCTGGCGCTATGTTGAATGTTGAATTATGTTACTAACCTATTTAGTTGATAGTTACAATTAATCAATAAAATTTAAAGAATAAATTATTTGCGAATAAATATTAAAGGAATATTCACCATATTTACTAGCTAAAGGAAACCAAGATAATACTAGACTATTTGGACCTTGTATAAAAACTAAACGCATGTCTTTTTCTACCAAGCTACTGGCACTTCCACCCCCATAAGGCTTATAAGCAACACTAATATTCTCTTTAGTGTCAAATTGGACTGCATTATTACCATTTATACTTAAATACTGTCTATTATGAATATTTTCTCTATATAAGTCTGTTGTTACATGTTGAATCAGTAGGCTTTCTACATTAAATAATGCTTCTTGCTTTATTGAAATTATACGAATACCATTTTGCTCAACACCAAAAAAATACGAAAATTCACCGGGTTCTATTCCGTCTTTTTTGTCATTAAAATCTATATTAATATCATCTCTACTCGGATACCTAAACTCAAACCCATACTCCTCGTTTCTGTAAGTCTTCCAATTGCTCGTGTCAATTTCATCTGTAGTAGTGGCAGTATTGGCGTTTTGGTTCTGGTTGACTGGCTGATTGGTGCTAACTACTGGTTTTTTCAGACAACCTGAAATAATCAGCCCCAGGCTGGCCAGCAGAATAAAGCTCAAAAAAATTGATTTTTGTCTAAATTTAGGCATATTTTATCAAGCTTTTATAAAAATAAAGCGCTTGGGGCGCTATGTTGATTAGTTTCTTCTCGTTTTTCTACTTTAACTATAGCACCCCTGAAGAGGCTGTCAAGGGCTGATTAGCCGGGGGAGAAACCTTAAATAAATTTTCAATTATTAATTTTCAATTTTCATTAAATTCACAATTTTACAATTTTCAAACGGCCATATTAATTGAAAATTAAAAATTGTAAATTGTAAAT
>Ga0209541_10018389_pt1 | contig 10122 bp, 15 predicted proteins | sample RifCSPlowO2_01_FD_184027 | JGI IMG/M metagenome (GOLD analysis project Ga0209541, IMG submission 184027) | Groundwater microbial communities from Rifle, Colorado - Rifle CSP2_plank lowO2_0.1 (SPAdes) (version 2) | ecosystem: Environmental > Aquatic > Deep subsurface > Groundwater | place...
TCAGTTTACTTAAAAATTCTTCTTTTACAATCATTAACAACCCTCCTGTTATTCACCTCTTTTAAGGTGTTTTTATTACTGATAATAGGTTATGTATACCACTATATAAAGTTTATTATTATTCAGGCGTTATTAAATCTCATAATTTATCAATAGTTATTTGGATCTGCCCCTTTGTTTTCTATAAATCTCCTCTATATCTCTAAGTGTGTTTATCTCGGAAACAGGTTTTTCAACACGTATACTTAAGAATTTAGGAAATCTTAGCGCATAACCAGAATTATAGGTGGGTGATTTCTGTATCTCTTCATAAGAAACCTCTACAACAACCCTTGGTTTAATCTTAACATCCCTCCCTTTAGTCTCAATTATATACTTTTTTAATATATTTGTAAGATATCCAAACGTAACACCTTCTCCTTTTTCTTTAATGCCCGTACCCATCATACCGCATTCTAAAAACCTGTCTTTATCCTTGCAAGCCAAAACAAAAGAGCTTATCGAATTAGCGCGTTTTCCAGTTCCATACTGTCCTCCAACAATAACCAAATCCAATGGTTCTAATCTTGGTTTAAATTTAACCCAGCCACTGACTCTTCTTCCTGGCTGGTAAATGGAACTAATGTTCTTAATCATTACACCTTCCAATCCTTTTTCAACAGCTTCTTTATAGAATTTATTTGCTTTAGCTTCATCATCAGTAACTAATTTCTTTGTCAGGACAATCTTTTTACTTGCTTCAGAAACTATCTTTTCCAGTAATTTTCTTCTTTCAGTTAGAGGTTCATTAATCAAGGATTTTCCATCACAATAAATAATATCAAATACATTTATTTCAACAGGGAATTCTTTAGCTGTTTTTTCTATATCATGTTTTCTTTTTATTCTTTGAGAAATCATCTGGAATGGCATATATTTCCCGGTTTTAGGGTCATGCCCAACAAACTCTGTATCTATAATAAAACTCTTAGCTTTAACATGGCTTTTTACTAAGGGTATTAATTCCTTGAATTGTTTTGTTACATTCTCCAGGTTTCTCGTAAATAATTTAATCTTTTTTCCATTATTATGAATCATTACACGAAATCCATCAAGTTTATTTTCTAGCTGCGCAGGTTTGCCTACAGCATCAAATCCCTCTTTTATTGATTCCACTCTTATAGAAAGCATCGCCTTTATGGGTCTTCCAGCTTTTAATTTGATATCTTCTAGAGATTTTTCTTTTACTAATTTTATTACCTCTGCATAATCAGCTAATAAATCAGCTGCCTTTTCCACCTTAACAGGATTGACATCAAAAGCCTTGGCAATTGCATCTCTTAAAATTCCTTCAGCAACCCCAACCCTTAAGTCACCAATGCAGGTTCTTATGATATATTTTGCTTCTAAAGGGCTTGCAGAGGACAATAATTCAGAAACCAAACTTATTTTTTTGGAAACAGTTCCTTCTCCTTCAAGCCCGGCAATCTTCTGTAGATTATTAAATACCTTTTCTACAGTTAACCTTTCCTGATGTAATGTTCTTTGTTTTTTCTCTTTTATAAATTCTTCTGTAACTAAACCCAGATCACCAGTCTGTTTCCATTTCTTGACAATCTTTTCATTATTTATACCTGTGCTTGCAGCTATAATCTTTATGCTTAATTGAGAGCTCAATCCTAGTTTACGTTCATCCCAAGGCGGAAAAACAAGGCCCTCTAATAAATAAATGATATAACTCAACTCATGAGCAGAAACTTTTTTTATAAATTCAGCAATAATATCTGTCTTTTCAAGCCTCTTTGTTGTTTTTTCAAGTCTATCATATACTTCAGCAAGTTTTAAATAATCCATACAATATCAAATATATATCACAATAAAAAGCTTTTGGAGATGGATATAGATAAATGCATTAAGGAACGAAGAAGCACGAGGTCTTTTTTAAATAAAGACGTGACCTATGAACAGATAGCTGATATACTTGATGCTGCAAGACATGCCCCATCATCTGGAAATCTGCAAAATTGGTCATTTATTATAGTAAGAGAAAAAGAAAATAAGGAAAATCTAGCAGAAGCTTGTTCTCAACAATACTGGCTTGCTGATGCACCTGTCTTGATCATTGTTTGTTCAGTTATTGATAAAATAAAAGAAGTTTATGGATCTAGGGGTGAAGCACTGTATTCAATACAAAACTGTGCAGCAGCAATACAAAACCTATTATTGAAAGCGCATTCTCTTGGATTATCAACATGCTGGATTAGTGCATTTGATGAAAAATCATTATCCAGGTCTTTTAAATTAGAAGATGATATAAGACCTCAGGCAGTAATTGCAGTAGGATATGGAAAAGAATATGAAAAAGAAATAACAAGATTTCCTCTTACAAGCATGGTTCATTTTGAAGAGTGGAATAACAAGAAACGAGATGCTTCATTATGGCCTTTAATTAAGCATATCAAGAAAAGATAAATTTTTAAATATATCCATTCAATAAATCCACATGAAACTGGAAGAATTTTACAACAAGAATTATAAATTATTAATGTTAATCCCAATTATTGTATTAATTATATCTTTGGCATTTATCTCATATAATTATATGTCCAAGGGTGAATTGATTAATAGGGATGTTACATTAAAAGGGGGAATCTCAGCAATAGTATATACAGACAAACCAGCAAACATAAAGGAATTGCAAAATGCAATAAAAGTAGATTCTGTTGTAAGAACATTAACTGATTTTAGCACAGGCAAGCAAGTAGGCATTATAATAGAAGTATCAGATATTAAATCAGAAGAATTAAAATCAATCTTAGAATCTTCATTAAATATGAAATTAACAGATCAAAATTACTCTGTTGAAGAAACAGGTGCTGCATTAGGAGAGTCCTTCTTTAAAGAATTGATATATATTGTTTTAATTGCATTTCTTTTAATGTCTATAGTTGTATTTATAACATTTAGGACATTCATACCACCCATAGCAGTAATCTTTGCAGCATTAATAGATATAACTGTTCCATTAGCTATAATCAATGTATTGGGAATGAAAATCTCCTCGGCAGGTATTGTTGCTTTTTTATTATTAATTGGTTATTCAGTGGATACAGATATCTTGCTTACAACAAGAGTACTAAAAAGAACAGGTTCTCCTTTATTCAATAGAATGTATAATGCAATGAAAACGGGATTAACAATGACTTTTTGTGCAATATCTGTAATGTTAATAGGAATAATCTTTTCAACATCCCCGATATTCAAGGAGATGTTTTTTATAATCTTATTGGGTTTAATAGTTGATACATTTTCAACATGGTTAACAAATACAGGAATACTTTATTCATATTGTAAAAAGAAGAACATACAATGAAAATTAAAAAAATATTCAAATCATGGCGTGTAATTATGCTTTTGCTGTTTCTTTTATTGTCATTTATCGCAATAAATCATCAATTTGGTGATAAAGCAGTAATCATCAAGTCAGTAGAGGCAAATTCTTTAGCTTTTAATTCAGGAATAAAGTCTCCGGATCCAAAACTGCAGCTGACGCAAAAAGAAAAGATCTTTTTTGTAAATAACAAGGAAATAAGAACAACAGAAGATTATCTAAATGCAGTAGAATCCATACCATTAAATTCAACAATAAGAATTAAGACAGACAAGCAAGAATATATTTTCCTCAAGTCATCAAATAAAATAGGAATTGATATTTCAGAATCAGCATCATCGAATTTAAGAAAAGGCCTTGAACTGCAAGGTGGAACAAGGGTTCTTCTGCAGCCAGAAGGAAAAGTAACAGACCAGGAAATAAAAGATATAATAGATACGATGAGTAACAGGCTTAATATATATGGCCTTTCAGATTTGAAGATAAAGCCTGCAAAAGATCTGCTTGGTAATAAATATGTTGTTGTTGAAATTGCCGGAGTGACAAAAGAAGAGGTTAAAGATCTTATTGCATCACAGGGAAAGTTTGAAGCTAAAATCGGTGAAGATACTGTTTTTGAAGGCGGTAAAAAAGACATAACATTTGTATGCAGGAATGATGGTACTTGTTCTGGTGTTAGGAACTGTAATCCCTCTCAAAATGGATATTCTTGTAGCTTTGAATTCACAATCTCTTTAAGCGCTGAGGCAGCAAAGAAACATGCAGAGATAACAAAAGATCTAGATGTAAATATAACTGAATCTGGTTCTGAATATCTAAGCAAGCCCTTAGAATTGTATCTAGATGGCACACTTGTAGATACCTTGCAAATCTCTTCTGATTTAAAAGGACAGGAAGCAACAAGAATCTCAATCTCAGGACCTGGAGCTGGCATAACCGAACAAGATGCAATACAGGATGCTGTTAAAAATATGAACAAATTGCAAACCGTTTTGATAACAGGTTCTTTGCCAACAAAATTAAATACGGTTAAATTAGATACTATCTCTCCATTATTAGGAAAAGAATTTACAAACAATATTATGCTTGTTGTCTTGCTGGCAGCATTGGCAGTTTCTTTGATAATCTTCATAAGATATAGGTCATTAAAAATATCAATACCAATTATAGTAATAACACTTAGTGAAGTTTACATTGTTCTAGGATTAGCATCATTATTCAGATATAATCTTGATTTAGCAGCAATAGCTGGTTTAATTGCAGCAGTTGGTACAGGTGTAGATGACCAGATTGTTATAACAGATGAGCTAATAAATAAAGAGCAGCAATTTGGCGGTTTTAAAGAGAGAATAAAAAAAGCGTTCTTTATTATTATGGGTGCCTATGCAACAACCGTAGCAGCAATGCTTCCGTTATTAAAAGCAGGTGCTGGTTTATTAGTGGGATTCGCAATAATAACCATAGCAGGTGTATCTGTTGGAGTATTCATAACAAGGCCTGCATTTGCAGAAATAATAAAGGTTTTACTGGAAGAGTAAGCTTTTTAAACTTAAAAATTCTAAAATATTAAGAGGTGATACTTAATGCCAACAGATATAGAAATAATCTTGCTAATAGTAATTCTCGGTATGTTAGTTGGAATAATCTATAGTTTAAGGAGAATCTTTATTCTAGAAAAAGGGATAAAAAATTTAGATTCAAAACTTGTAAGATTATTGAAAAATAAGAGATAATTACTCAAACTCAATATCAGGAAAGTATTTTTTTAATTCACTTTTTGACATTCTGGCAAGTTTAGGCTTTTCTTCTTTAATTATAATGGGCTTTTCTTCTTGCTTCTTAACTTCAATAGGTTTGATCTCAACCCACTTACCTTCTTCTTTCTTTTTGAATATATTTAAAAGACCCATGATATTTAGCAATAGGATAAATATATAAAGATTTTGCTAAAAAAGAAAGATATTTAAATCATTAGCTTTAAAAAACATAAACCAATGATTACTTAGGAGGTTTAAAATGAACTTAAATGTGGATATCCCTAAAGAACTAGCTGATAAAGTGTACGAAGCCATAGAGATAGCTAAAAAGTCCGGGAAGATAAAGAAGGGAACAAATGAGGCAACAAAGACAATAGAAAGAGGAATAGCAAAACTAGTTGTGGTAGCAAAAAATACAAACCCTCAAGAGATAATTATGCATTTCCCATTGTTATGCCAGGAAAAAAACATTCCCTTAGTTATTGTACCAAGTAAAGAAGAGCTTGGCGCATCAGCAGGATTATCAATAGCAACATCAGCAATTTCAATAGTGCAAGAAGGCGATGCCAGAAATCTTATAAAAGAAATTATATCTAAGCTTAAATAAGAATGTCAGAGGATAAAAAACAGGAAAAGGTAAAGAAGGAAGCAAAGCAATTAGACAAACCTGTAGAAAATATTCAAAAGAAGGACATTAAAAAACCAGAAGAAACAAAAAAGGAGGGAAAGGCATTATTTACAGGTGCAACACCAGCTGTTGTTGAAGAAATAGTTGGAAGAACAGGCACTCGTGGAGAAGCTACGCAAGTAAGGTGCAGGATTCTTGAAGGAAGGGATATAAAAAGAGTGCTTAGGAGAAATGTTAAAGGTCCTATATCTATTGGTGATATCTTAATGTTAAGAGAAACAGAGATTGAAGCAAGAAGGTTAATACAAAACAGAAGATAATGGTAAAATGTAGTTTTTGCGGATATGAAATAGAAAAGGGAACTGGAATGATGTATGTGTTCAAGTCAGGAAAGATTAATTATTTCTGTGGGAAAAAATGCGAAAAGAACTTGTTAAAATTAAAAAGAGATCCTTCTAATCTTAAATGGACAGCATTCCATAAGAAACAATGATAGAAAGAACATTAGTTTTATTAAAGCCGGATGCAGTGCAGCGTTGCGTTATAGGTGAATTAATTACTAGGTTTGAAAAAACAGGCTTAAAGATTGTTGGTATTAAGATGCAATATGTTTCTGAAGACCAGGCAAGAAAACATTACGATGAAGATCTGGAGAAGAGAAGGGGAAAATATGTGCGTGATAGCAATATAAGGTTTATTACATCAAGTCCCCTAATTTCTATCTGTCTTGAAGGAATACATGCAGTTGAAATAGTAAGAAAATTAATTGGATCGACAGAGCCAAAATCAGCTCTTCCAGGAACAATACGTGGAGATTATGCACATATGAGTTACTTGCATGCTGATAAAGTCAAGAAAGCAATACCAAACTTAATACATGCTTCAGATTCTGCAGAAAGCGCTAAAAAAGAAATAAAATTGTGGTTTACAGAAAAAGAGCTGCATTCATACGAAACAGTTCACGATTTGCATATTCTTTAAAACAAAAACCTTTATTAATTCTATATAAGTCCAATTATCCAATGGAGTATAAAAATGCTAAGGCAAGTAATTACTGTAATGATGGGGAATGTAGATGCTGGAAAGTCCCAGATAATAGATACTCTAAAAAGAACTACAATAGTAAAATCAGAGCCAGGTAAAATAACGCAATCCATTAAGGCATATTCTGTTTCTCTCGATGTAATAAATAAGATATGTTCAAATATTTTAAAAGGTAAGTCCTTAAAGATACCCGGAATATTAATTCTAGACACTCCAGGGCATGCAGCATTTACAACACTTAGAAAAAGAGGGGGTTCATTGGCAGATATCTCTGTTCTGGTTATTGATATCAATGAAGGAATAATGCCTCAAACAATAGAATGCATCGAGATTCTAAAGCAAGAAAAAACACCCCTTATTATTGCTCTAAACAAGATAGATCTATTATCAGGATGGACAAAAAGAGACGAATCATTGATAAAAAATATTAGTTTACAATCAGAATCAGTAAGGCAAAATTTAGATAAAAAATTATATGAATTAGTTGCAAAATTATACGATTCCAAATTAAACGCAGAAAGATTTGATAGGATAGATGATTTTACAAAAACTATTGCTATAATTCCATGTTCAGCCAAAACCAGCGAAGGAATTCCAGAATTACTATTAACTTTATCAGGTCTAGCGCAAAAATTCTTGGAAACTTGTTTGGAATGTAATGTAGAAGGTCCTGCAGAAGGTACAATACTAGAAGTAGCAGAAGAAAAAGGAATAGGAACAACATTGGATGTAATCATATACAATGGAACATTAAAAATAAATGACCAGATTGTTATTGGCTCATTGAGAAAGCCAATAGTAACAAAAGTAAAATCAATGTTTATACCTGAAAAAGAGGGTCTTAAGCCTTTAAAAGAAGCACATGCAGCAATTGGTGTAAAGATTTCAGCCCAGGATATAAATGAGGCAATAGCAGGTATGCCTTTAAGAGCAGTTGATAACAATCTTAATCAGGTAATGGAGGAAATACAAAAACAAACAGAAGAAACAACCTTGGAGATAGATAATGAGGGAATAATCCTAAAAGCAGATAACTTAGGATCATTAGAAGCTTTAATAAAATTATTAAAAGAAAGAAATATCAAGATAAAAAGCGCTTCCATAGGCGAGATAACAAAAAGAGACATAACAGAAGCATCTTCAGAATATCATCCTCTAAACAAAATAATCCTCGGATTTAATGTAAAGCCAGTAACATCCAATATAAAAATAATCACAAATAACATTATTTATAGATTAATAGAGGATTTTGAGAAATGGCATAAAGAAGAATCAAAGACAATAGAAGAGCATGAACTTAAAAATATAGTAAGGCCTTACAAGTTAAGAATTCTTCCAAACTGCATATTCCACAAATCAAACCCCGCAATAGTTGGTGTTGAAGTATTAGCAGGAACTTTAAAACCAAATACACCTGTAATGAAGGATAAATACCTTACAGATGCAAAAGGCATACAATCAGAAGGAAAGAATGTAGAAAAAGCTGAAAAAGGAAAAGAAGTTGCTATTTCTCTCCCGGGAATAACAGTGGATAGGCAGATAAAAGAAAATGATATACTTTATTCCGATATACCAGAAGAGCATTTTAGAACCTTAAGAAAATTAAAAAAGTATTTAAATGATGATGAAATCCACCTTTTGAAGGAAATTGCAGATATAAAAAGAAAAGCAAATCCGATATGGGGAATATGAAATGGCAGAATTTAAATTAACAATAAGTGATGTTAAAACCGGAAAAAGTTATTCAAAAGCCTTGGCTAGTGAAGTTTTTAAGAATAAAAAATTAGGAGACAAGGTTGATGGCTCTTCAATAGGGCTTTCTGGTTATGAATTGCAGATAACAGGTGGATCAGATAAGTCTGGTTTTCCAATGCATCCAGATTTGCAGGGATTTGCAAGGAAAAAAGCATTGATGGGAAAGGCAATTGGTTCAAGAATTAAGATAAAAGGAATGAAGCAAAGAAGGGAAATAATCGGAAATCAAATTACACTTAACACAGCACAAATTAATCTAAAAGTTATAAAGCAGGGTGAAAAATCCCTGGATTCTATATTTGGGAAAGAACTACCAAAACCAGCAGAATAAAAATATGAAATATTCAATAAGGGAAGAACTGAAACTCGCAATAAAGGAATATTTTACTCTGCAGGAAAAAGTTAGATCCTGTCCTAAATTTTATAAATCTATAATTGATTTTAGAGACGAATCTACACAATTAATTAATAATTATTTTAACTCAAGAGATGAACTCGAGAAAATAATAAAAAATCTGTCTCCTGAAGAATTTATTGATGAATTAATTTCATTGGTGAAAGAATGGGGATCTCAGATGACTAGGGAGCATACAACACCTCATTTATGCCTAAAGGGAAGATCAGATGAAGCAGCAGAGATAATAAAGAAATTCAGTGAAGCTGAAGAAAGATTAAAATTATATTATTCAATGAATCTAAGATCAAATCTCTCTAGTTCTGCATTGAACAAATCCGTTCTTTAAAGCATCAATCTTATTTGAGAAATATACCTTATTATTCTCATTAATATTTTTAGCTAATCTGCATTCAGCCCTGTGAAATCTTTTTGATTTAACACTGGCAACATATTTGTTGTTTAGCTTCTTTAATATATATAATTCTTCTTTGATATCATTGGCAGTTTTAACCGCATTCTCAGCACTTTGTGCAATTATCCTGAATTCATTCTTTAAATTATCATTCATTCTATTTTCTTTTAATTTAACTGTCTTCTTTTCTTTTCCTAAGAATACAAATAATGAAAATATTGCTCCCAATACAATTGCAGCTAATATTGGAATAGAGCTATCTAAAAATATTAATGTTATACCAACTAAACACATTAATCCTAATACAATAATGCCGATCAAACCTTCAGTTTTCATATATTCACTATATAGTGGTAATATTTAAAGGTTTCTATTCTCTTTATGTGGATCTCTTTCCTCTGTGCATATCAATTTCTCCCTTTATGCACTTTACAGGACATACTTTAACACAAACAAGACAGCCCTTACAAACATAGAAATCCTCTCTTGGATATCCTTTATTATCAATAGAATAAGCAGAATCAGGGCAATGCAGCCAGCATAATAAGCATTTAATGCATTTATCATAATCAATAACAGGCTTAAAAACTCTCCAGCTTCCCCTGTTAGGAACCCCAACCCCGGCTTGGCCTATAGGAATTCCTTTTAAACCAAAATTTTTTAACTTCACCTCTGAAATCATAATCTTAAATAATAAGTTTAATATATTAATCTTTGCATTTTATTATAGTTATGAAAAACATTAAAGTATATGATCCC
>Ga0209541_10018390_pt1 | contig 10121 bp, 7 predicted proteins | sample RifCSPlowO2_01_FD_184027 | JGI IMG/M metagenome (GOLD analysis project Ga0209541, IMG submission 184027) | Groundwater microbial communities from Rifle, Colorado - Rifle CSP2_plank lowO2_0.1 (SPAdes) (version 2) | ecosystem: Environmental > Aquatic > Deep subsurface > Groundwater | place: Rifle...
ACGGGTGGAGACAGTCGTTATCTCGACTCAACATCACCCTGATGTGAATTTAGAAACTATCAGAAGGGATATGATTGAAAAGATCATTAAGCCTATCTGTCATGGATTGGTTGATGAGAACACTAAATATTTTGTCAATCCGACGGGAAAATTTATCATCGGTGGTCCTGTGGGAGATGCGGGAGTAACGGGAAGGAAAATCATCGCCGATACTTATGGAGGGATGGGCCGTCATGGCGGTGGCGCTTTCTCTGGGAAAGACCCGACAAAAGTTGACCGCTCTGCAGCATATTACGCTAGATATGTAGCAAAGAACATCGTAGCTTCTGGTCTTGCTGACAAATGTGAAGTGCAAGTTGCTTATGCTATCGGTGTAGCCAAGCCCGTCAGCATCTTGGTTGACACGTTTGGCACGGGAAGGATCCCTGAACAGAAGATTTCAGAGATTGTCGCCAGAACGTTTGATTTTCGCCCTAAAGCTATCATCGAGCAATTGCAGTTAAGGAGACCAATCTACAAGAAGACCGCTGCTTACGGCCACTTTGGCAGAAATGAGCCTAATTTCACCTGGGAGAAGACGGATAAGGTGGAGATCTTACGAAGAGAAGCTCAAAGCAATGGCTTAAGTGCTACCATAGTTCATTAATAAGTCATTAATAAGGTATATTGTTTATTTTTATTCTATTTATTCTTTTTTTTCTTTCATATTTTTACCTCGTAAATCGTAATTTTTCTTTATCTTATCAATAACTGCGAATATAAATAACTTATATATAATCCAATCATTATTCCTCAATACTATTCCTATTTATTAACATTAAGTATTACTTACTAAAATACTAACATTTATAAATAGCCTTCGCTTATCCCTGCTGTCAAATGAGTGCAAAGATACCTGGTAGGGATATTGAAAGAGCTATTCTTCAATTAGTTAAAGAGACCTCCCCCCGTCCCATCTCTACCAGGGATATCTCTTTGCAGCTGAAGGTGGCCTGGCATACTGCCGACAGATATTGTTTGAAGTTGCAGATGCAGGGAAAAGTAGGGATGTATACGATTGGGAAGGCAACAGCTTGGTACTTGAAGAAATAAGGAAAGGATATATCTGAGATGAAGATGGTGCATCATAAAAAAAATGAATTGTGGATGGGGAGAATTGCCTTATTTCTATTTATCCTCTTTTTGATCATCCTTGTCCGGCAGCTGGACTCGGGGATAACTGGAGCTGCCGTTTATCAGAATGTTACGCTGTCTAAAATATGGGATTTTACCTCGCTAGATGGCTATTCTTATGATCCTTCTTCTCTTGAAACAGCTTCTGGACAGCTGCAGATGATCTCCATAACTAGTACTATCTATGGGAATACCTCTTCTTCAGCAGATAATCCTCTGGTAAAGGTTCTTTATGGCCCAAGTGATAAAACGACAAAAGTGAATTCTCCCGACAACGAAAAATTTGAAGTAAAGGACAGCAAAATATTTGATATTTTTTTCCATAGCGAACTTAATAATGGGGATACTGTATCTTTGCTTATCCCGGATGGTGATGAGGGAATAATCTACTTATGTGATGCTGGAACGGTCTGCTCTGCCCCAGGTTATGGGCAGGTTACGTACTCTCCAGAGGATAATGAAAATAACAATGACGATGACCATGAAAATGATGGTGAAAATGACGATGATGAAGAAAATGAAACTGATGATGAAAATGAAAATGAAGGCGATGGAGATAATGACGATTCTTCCAGTTCCTGGCACAACATCACGCTCTCGGGGTTAGGCTCAGCAACGAAAGCATTTAATCTAGTTATCGAAGAAAAAGCGAAGATTGATTTTATCACTTCCACTAGCGGAGATATCCGTCAGGCGTGGAGCGATTATGATGATAAGACTTCAAAATTAGCTTCTCTAGACAATGATCACCAGGAGATTGCGGCAAATAAGCTGCTGAGCATTATCCTTGATGAAGAGATGGGCAATGGAGATATGATTTCCCTCTATGTGAAAGAAGGGCCTTCCGGGCAAATATACCTTTGCACTTATGGCACGCTTTGCACAACAGAGAATTATGGATCAGTGAACTATGATGGAGGAGAAGGTTGGTACAACTTCACTATTGTTAGCATACCTTCTTCAACAAGCTATCTTTCTGTCAACACACCAACAATAAAGATTGATTCCATTTCAGCTAATGTAATTGACATGACTGAACATAGCTCAACAAGTACAACCGTACCATTATCAGCAGCGATTGAAACTGCAGATTTTGCTCCAAATAATCTCCTCCAATGGGGGTCATTCTCTACCTCTGAGCAGCTTCAAGGCCAGGTGATAATGTATCAGTATTCTATCGATTCTGGAAATTCATGGGTTACCCTGCCGGAGAATAAGGACTTAAGTTTTTTATCTGCTGAAAAGATCAGATTAAAAGCTACATTCTCTTCTAATGGGTCTATCTCCCCATTATTGAGCCAGTTGCAGATACAATATATCTCTCTATCCTGTACGGAGAATTGGACAGCCTTCTTGGAAGAATGTTCTGCTGAAAATAAGCAATTGAAATATTATCTTGACCAAAATAGCTGTGGGACATCTTTGAATTTACCTTCAGATAATGGCACACAGCTCAGCTGTGATTATTGCGTTCCATCACTGATGAACACTTCTTGGAGTGTATGGCTTGATCAAAGCGAATGCTCCCTTAATGATACCTTGCTTCAACGCAGGACCTTGCTTCAATATGATTTAAACAGCTGTGCAGAGATTGATAATAAAACGTTTGCTGAAGAGCAGGTAGTAAGCTGTGATTATTGCGCCATCCATAACTGCACCGGACTTATCCATAAGGTAACTCCGGAAGAAGGAAAGTCGATAATAGAGGTAGGAAGGAATAATGCCACTAGTTCTGCCCTCGAAATAAATTCTTCTGAAGATTGGAACAGTTCTTCGTTGATTGTCATTGAATATAATTGGACGACGAAGGAGCTGCCAGGTGATGTAGAGCCATTGGATAAATTTTTAGATATAGAGTCAAACATAACTTCCTTGACTTCAGCCAAGATCATCATGTATTATACAGATGAAGAGATCGTTGGCATAAATGAAGGGTCATTACATATTCATTATTTTAATGAGTCTACTCAGCAATGGGAAGCTCTAGACTCTGTGGTTAACGCTACGGAGAATTATGTCTCTGCTGATGTTCCTCATTTCAGCCTCTATGGGCTGTTTGGTGAAGGTCAAAGTGAAGCTGGTTCGTCTGAATCTGGCTCGTCTAGTGGCAGTTCTAGCAGCAGTTCTTCTTCAAGCTCTTCAAGTAGTTCTTCGAGCGGCTCGTCAGGAGGTGGTGGAGGAGGCAGTAGTGGATCAGCAAGGACATCTTTCGGAGCGGAACATGGTAGAACAGAAGAAGGCAGCCAAGATGCTGAAAGCAGTTCCTCCAGCCAGAGGATCATCAGTTTCTTAGAGGCAACAGATCCGTTATCATTAGATGTTCAGCCAGAGATCAGCTGTAATTACATTCTGGAGCTTGTTCTTCCGGAAGAGATTTCTTTGGTGACAGAAGATTCTTATCAAGGGGAAATTATCAATCGTGGAGACTGCACTATCGAAAAGCTGGAATTGCAGCCCAGCTCTGAGTTTGGTTCTATCATCGAATTTTCTCCTACGATTATAACAGGATTAGAGAAAGACGCAAAAAAACAAGTAACTATCATCCGAAAAGCCCAGGAAGAAAAAGGATTAGCTTCGTATCTTACTGGCTCAGCAGTTTTTGAGCGTACAGTCCTCGAAAGAGTGGCCCTTACTTCCATAAAAGGAACAGTAACTCTTTTTGGAACTGATGGAAGTGGATCAACATTCACTCGCGATCTGCCGCTGACGGTGCATGTTCTTTCTCCTCAGAAAGTATTTTCTTTCCTCGGCATTGTCGCTCCGGTCGTGCTTGTTGTTGCTCTCTGTAGCAGTATTGCGGGGATAGTTTGGAAGAGAAGAAAACAAGACTCCTCTGTTCAGAAAAAAATTGTTCAGAAAAAATTACCGTAAGGAAAAACAAATAAAGGCAACGACTGGCAGGAAGATTTCCTTCTTATTTCCCTTTCTTATCGCACTCTCTCAGCCACATCAAGCCAATCTTGATCATCAGCTTGTTGAATTTATCAGAAACCTTATAGCTTTTCGTGTACAGATCGTAGTCAATCATGCCCATGCCCCTCATCGGAGTTAGAATTCTGTCATAAAATTGCCGCTTATTATACGACATATTGACTTCTTTCTGCAATGGACTCTTACCAGCCTCTTTGATGATCACTTTTCCTTCATGGAGATTATTGGCAAATAAGCCCATTTCTGTTTTTCCCATCTCTCCTCCATTTTGCCACATGTAAGAGATAAGCATCTTTGCCACAACTTCTTGCTGTTCTGTCGCAAAAATAACCTTGAAGATGTCCTCTGGTAAGTTAAATTGGTCGACTAAGATAACCATGCCCCCTTAAATGTATGTTAATATATAAATATTACGAAAAAGTATACTGGGCACTCCTCCTCGTTCCTTGATAGTTCTTTTTCTCTTTATCTTCTAACCCTTCAGTTTTTCTCCTTTCTCTTCACATATGTTTGATCTATTGACAACGCAAAAAAGGTAGGAATATTTATAAATAAGTCTTGAAACAACAGAAAACATGGGACGAATAAAAACTACCTTGATCAAGAGGAAGACAAAAGAGCTGTATGCGCTTCATGGCGACAAATTTACTGCAGATTTCGAGCAGAACAAGATGTTAACATCACAGCATGTCAAAGTGCCGAGCAAAAAGTTGAGGAATACGATTGCTGGCTATATGACGAGACTGAAAAGAAAAGAGCAATAATTCTCTTAGCGTAATCACTCATTATGCAAAAAATTTCGCAGGTGTAAAACCCCGTCCTTTAGGGCGAAATTTTTGCATGCTAAAAATGCGTAGTTTAGAAACCTCGCCATTTATGGTTGGGTGAGGCGGTTTCACGCATTTTTATCATTTTGTTCTATAGCTTTTTATAGCTTATTTTCTTGAACTTATTTGCGGTGAGATCTTCTCTTATGATGCTTAGAAACTCTCGTTGTTGTCGATGCAGCTCCTGCTACCTTTACCATCCTGCTCAGTTCTGATTCCACAACACTAGCTACCCGCTTTCCCGATTTTGCTGCTTCTCCCACAACTTTTCTCACTAATCTCTTCCCTTCTGCCTGGCTGATGTGCCCTTTTCTCAGCATCTCCGCAACTACTTTGTCTGTTTTCTCTTTAGCAATGGCAGCAATGCCTGCTCCAACTATCAATCCTTTTCGTACTAACTCTTTTTTATTGACCATCGTTTCACCTCTTATTCATCCGCTCTTGATCGTATGTTGATAAAAATAGTCCGTTTTATCAGCCACAATCCTAATACTCCTGCTAGTCCAAACCCTATCCAGGGGATTGTTGTTATGATCTCCGCTTGCATCATCAGTGATGATCCTACAATCAAGGCAGCGATAATCATCCCTAAAGCTATATTTCCTGAAGAACGTTCTAATTCATTCGTTAATCCTCGTACTTCATTATCTTCTATGTTGATATCAAGCTTGAATTTCTTGACTCTTTCCAGGATTTCCCTTGCTGTTTCCGGAAATATTTCAGCCAGCTCTTTATACTCTGTCATCTTATCTTTCGTCCTGCCGATGATTTCTTTTGCAATAAAATCATAATTGAACAATTCTTTGAATATTTTCTTTGTCTCGGTGAAAAATTTGAAGGAAGGGTCATACCTCAGCGCAACTCCTTCGATGATGCTGACCGTTTTTCCATACAAGACAAAATCTGCTGGTATCTCAATATGATGTTTTCTTGCAGAGATAATAGTCTCTTTTACCAGTGTTCCAATCTCTAGGTCTTCAGGAGATGTTGAAACTAACTGCTCAAAGATATCTCGCACATCATCACGGAAGCTCTCTTTGTCAATATTGCTGGCAGGGTTCATCCTGAAGATCACCTGCACCGCTTCATCGGGATTTGAGTGGACAAAAGCTCGAAAAAGGTCTAAAGCATACTGCTTCAATTTCTTGTCAAAATGTCCAAGAATTCCAAAGTCGATCATCCCTATCTGGCCATTCTTCATGACCAATAGATTTCCCGGGTGAGGATCGGCATGAAAGAAGCCATCGACAAACACTTGTTTTAAGATGATATAATAGCCGTTTCTGATTACTTTTTTGAGGTTGATCTTTCTTCTCTTTATCTCCTGAACATCATGCAGGGGAATTCCATCGATGAATTCCATGACCAGCAGTCTGTTTGTCGTATATTTATCATAGATCTTGGGCACTTTCAAGACATTGCTGTCTTTGAAATTCTGGGCAATTTTTTTTGCATAATATGCTTCAATGTTGAAATTCAGTTCTTTCAGCGTCCACTTCTCAAATTCATGGATGATCGCCTTGAGGCGATATTCTTTGAGCGCGGGTATTTCCACTTCCAGCAATTGTGCTATCTGGTACATCAGCTCGATGTCTTCTTCAATCGTTTTCTGAATCCCTGGGCGCTGGACTTTTACGGCAACCCATTCCTGGCCTACTTTTGCTTTGTACACCTGAGACATGGAAGCAGAGGCAATAGGGACTTTATCGAAATTTGTAAAGACTTTGTGGAGCGGCTGTTTTAGCTCATCTTCGATTATTTTTTTCGCCGTTGGAAAGGTGAACGTCGGCACTTTATCCTGCATCTTCTCAAATTCAACAACATATTCCGGGGGTATAAGATCAGGGCGTAACGAAAGAAGCTGGCCGAACTTTACGAATGTTGGCCCTAATCGTTCGAACGCTTTTCGCAACCTTACTTCCGGCTTGACCAGATTTTCCTTAGCAGCATAAGCCTTCAATCTTTTTTTGAATGGCAAGTGCCCATGCAGTTTTATCTTGGTGATGAGATAGCCAAACTCTTCGTCAAAGAAAATATGGATAATCTGCCCTAATCTTTCCCGGTGCTGCCTGCTTCTGATGAGCTCAAATAACGTCATAGACTTATCCCTCTTTTTGACATAGGATGTTCATGCTATTTTTAAAGTTGTTGTTTCTGCAAATGCCACCAATAAACTTAATAAATCGCCCTCAATTATTCTCTCTATGATGGACTTTAAGGAAGAAATTGCGGAACTCTTAGCTCTTGAGACAAAAATAGCTGGTACAGAATTAAAGACCATGATCTCCGTACCACCAGATTCTCGCTTAGGTGATTACGCGTTTCCCTGCTTCAAGCTCGGGAAAAATCCGGCGGAAGAGGCAAAGAAGCTGAAAGAGAAGCTGACCCTGCCTAGGGTATTTTCCAAAATGGATACTTCCGGCCCTTATCTTAATTTTTTTCTGAATCCTGTCTTTCTGGCAGAACATACCCTGCAAGAGATCTATCAAGAAGGAAAATATTACGGCAAGAAAGACCTGGGAAAAGGAAAGAGAGTTGTCATCGAATATTGCGGACCAAATACCAACAAGCCATTACATCTAGGACACCTTCGGAATATGGCTCTTGGCCAGTCTGTCTGCCGTGTCTTCTCCTTCATGGGTTATGAAGTTCATCCGGTGAACATCATCAACGACCGTGGCATCCATATCTGCCAGTCCATGCTGGCCTATCAGAAATGGGGGCAAGAAAAGCTGCCGGACAAGAAGGGAGATCATTTTGTAGGAGATTATTACGTCTTGTTTTCACAAAAAGCAGTGGAAGATCCTCATCTGAAAGAAGAAGCGCAACAGCTCCTTCTTCGCTGGGAGCAGGGAGACAAAGAGACAAGAAAGCTCTGGAAGCAGATGAACTCTTGGGTTCTATCGGGGTTTGCGCAGACATATCAAAGATTTGGCATAGTCTTTGATAAAGAATATCCTGAATCTGAATATTATGAAGCAGCTAAGGAAGTTGTTTGGGAAGGATTTGAGAGAAAGATCTTCCAGAAAGACGAGACGGGAGCTATCATTGCTCCTTTGGAAAAATATCATCTATCCGATAAAGTTCTTCTTCGCGCAGATCAGACATCCATCTACATCACGCAGGATCTGTATTTAGCAACGATGCGCTATCGCGATTTTAAATTCAATAAGATGGTTTATGTCGTTGCTTCAGAGCAAAAACTTCATTTCCAGCAGCTTTTCAAGATTTTAGAATTGCTGGGAAGAAAATATTCTGACGGTCTGTACCACTTGAGTTATGGTTTAGTTCATCTTCCTACAGGCAGGATGAAATCCAGGGAAGGGACGGTGGTGGATGCTGATGATATCATCAATGAAGTTGCCAACATTGCTGCCACGGAAATTACGAAACGCCATGATTCATTATTGCCTGAAGAAGTTTCTTCTCGCGCCGATGCTATCGCCTTAGCAGCCATAAAATTTTTCATGCTGCAGACTGACCCGGGAAAAGATATCATCTTCAATCCGGAAGAATCGCTCAGCTTTGAAGGTGAAACGGGGCCATACCTGCAATATGCTCATGCTCGGGCCTGCTCTCTCTTAAGAAAAGGAAAGAAAGAGTATGGCATAGCCGTTTCAGAGAAAGTGAGCTTTGAGCATTTCCACCAGCAGGAAGCATTGAAACTCATTAAACTATTATCACAATTTTCTGATGTCATCGCAGATGTCGCCAGAACATATAAGCCCCATATCTTAGCTCAATATCTCATAACTTTAGCGCAGGCCTTTAGTGAATTTTATCAGCGCTGTCCGGTCATTTCAGAGCGAAAGCAGGAGATGAAAGCCTTGTTGTTGTTGGTAGATGGTGTTAGGCAGGTATTAGTCAATGGTTTGTTTCTATTAGGGCTTCAGGCTCCGGAGGAGATGTGAGATGCCTTTTTCACCATTATGCCAGATGAACGGAGGATGTATGGGCTGCTGCGGCCGTAACTTTGGTTCTCCAGAACAGATTAAAGAAGCGATAACAAAAAGTACTGCGGAATTTACTCATGCTCATCCTCAGAAAAGAACAGAATTTCTTCATTTTCGGGATAGGTATCACGTTGATAATCTGAACCATGGTGTCTGCAGGAATCTTATCGAAGAGAAAGGCTGTTTTCTTTGTCCTTTACATCCTGCCCGTCATAAAGAGGATTTACGGATAGGTCATTGTGATGTCAATCATCTCTGCGCAACAGCTAAAGAGTTTGCTACTTGGCATATACGTAAGCAAGATACGTTCATTGATTTTATTGCCACAAAAAACCTGACGAATATTGACTATTCGTTAAAGATGGTAAAAGGGGAGCTGTTGAAGGAGTTTATGGAAGGACGAGAGCAATTTCCTTCTTGAAGGGAAAGAACAGCTAATTTTTCTTTAATAGGGATAGTCGGATTTCTCTCATCAGATATTTTTTAATATCCTTCATATCCTTCACATCCTTCATATCCTTCATATCCTTCATAGTAATCCATCTGGACGAATAAGGAGTTATTTCCCTTCATAGAAATAAATGTGAATAATTATAGAAATGTTTATATAATACATACCTATGTATATAGGTACAATGCAGAAAAAACAATTTTTGGACAGAGAACAGCTTCTTCTTCTCTTTGGAGAAAGGGAAATAGAAACTATCCTCAAAAGGCGGGCAGGCAGATCGTTGACGCAAACAGAAAGGAATTATCTCTCTGCGTCTATCCGTCCCAAACTTCGTGCTATCCATGCCATAGAACAATTTCATCTTTTGCCGGAGATAAATCATCGAAAGGAACACATCAGTCGGCAGGATATCATCTTCAATTTAAGCAGCTGTGGTTACGAACTGATCACGCCTTATGCTTCTGGCAAAGGAAAAAAGATTCCTCTAGAAGAGCTGATCATGCACATTCTCCTGCAGTATCCCGAAGCCAGATTCATTGAAGCTATTCCTCTTTTACTGTTGAAACAAGAGATTGATCCATTTAAGCTTCTAGAATTGGCAACTTGTTTTCAGATGAAGAATCAGTTGGGTTTTCTTCTGGAAACTGCTCTCTCTTTAAGTAAGCCTATCTCTAAAAAAGAAGAACTACAAAACCTGCTGAGGTATCTCCGTAAAAATAAAGAAAAAGAACAGCATCTTTTAGGTGAAGATTTCGGCAAGGAATATAAAGAGTTCTTAACAAAATC
>Ga0209541_10018391_pt1 | contig 10121 bp, 11 predicted proteins | sample RifCSPlowO2_01_FD_184027 | JGI IMG/M metagenome (GOLD analysis project Ga0209541, IMG submission 184027) | Groundwater microbial communities from Rifle, Colorado - Rifle CSP2_plank lowO2_0.1 (SPAdes) (version 2) | ecosystem: Environmental > Aquatic > Deep subsurface > Groundwater | place...
AGCTACATCTCTCTATCGGTTTAGGCCTCTTCCAATAATAACTTGATATATTTCCCATAGTAGCGTACCCTGTGGGGTATGACTACCACCCTCAAGTATGAGCGTATGCGTACGCTCTTGAATGAGAAACAGTGGAGACAGTACCTCGCGACAGAGGCCGAAGAGCGCGGCAATGCGAGAGTGGTCGCGCGCGAAGCGAATGTATCCATCAACACCGTTGCGCGAGGCCGCTCTGACATCGAAACGGGAGATTTGTACAAGCCGGGAAACCGTATCCGTGCGAAAGGCGCAGGCCCCAAGAAGATCACCGACACGGACAAGACGCTCATCGACGATATAGAGGCGTTGATCGAACCCAAGGGCGATCCGATGTCCCTCTTGCGGTGGACGACGAAATCGCTCGCGCATCTCACGGGCGCACTCGAAACGAAGGGGCACCGCATCAAAAAGTCAGCGCTCGCGCTCGTGCTCGCCTCGCTCCACTTCTCTCTCAAGGCGAACAAGAAAAACATCGAAGGAGTCTCTCACCCCGACCGCGACGCGCAATTCAAACATATCAAGGCGTCCTGTGATCTCTTCGGACAGAGGGGAAACCCCATCATCTCCGTGGATTGCAAGAAAAAGGAACTCATCGGCAACTTCAAGAACCACGGACGCGAATGGCAGCCCAAAGGGGAAGACACCGTCGTCAACGTGTACGACTTCATCAGTCTTGCGGATGGCAAAGCCGCTCCGTACGGCGTATACGACACGGTACGCAACACCGGCTTCGTGAACGTCGGAGTCGATCACGACACGGCATCGTTTGCAGTTGAGAGCATACGAAGGTGGTGGAACAACGTCGGTAAACCGCTGTATTCAAAGAAAACGGAACTCCTGATTACGTCTGACGGTGGCGGTTCCAATGGCGTGCGCAACAGGTTGTGGAAAAAAGAATTGCAGCAGCTTGCAAACGAGACGAAGCTTGCCATCACCGTGAATCATTTGCCGCCTGCCACAAGCAAGTGGAACAAGATCGAACACCGACTGTTTTCATACATTTCTATTAACTGGAGAGGAAAACCACTGACCTCTCTTGAGACGATCATTGAGCTTCTGTCTCATACCACGACCACGAAGGGTCTCATTGTCTGCGCGGTGGTCGACAAGAATATCTACCCGATCGGTGTCAAAGTGACCGATGAAGAAATGGAGCAGCTGAATATCATCCGCGATGGATTCCATGGGGATTGGAATTACACGATCAGGCCGCAGAAGAGAAAGCGGAATGTGTCAGATTATTAGTGGACGAGTCCTAAGTCGCGATAACGCAAGCAAGCAGATATTAGGGAGACCAAAAGAAAATCGCTACGTTTTAAGAGCGATTTTCTTCTCTGGACTACCGGACTCACCGGGTATGCAATGACGGAATAGTTAGCTATGCGTCTCAGTCACCTGACTTAGCATAAGCTGGCTGCGGGACTTGGATTCGAACCAAGATTTCCGCGTCCAGAGCGCGGCGTGACTACCGTTGCACCATCCCGCAAAACTAATACTTCCGAAACTCCAGGAGTTCTACCGCCCTCTCTACTTCAGCTTTCTTGGAGATCTGGACCCTCAAAGAGTCGCTGTGGGGCGAGAACCCTAGCACTTTAAGCAATTTCACGACATTATTCAACAAAGCTTGATTGGTGTTGGAAAATGAAAATTTGTGCGTATACGTTGGCAAATGAACACCATAGGATCCTTCGGCTTCGTAGAGGCCGCGTAAATAGCGGATCATGAACTCTCTCTCCTTCAGTATCCATCGCGGAACAGGGGCATAGATATCTTTTCGATCGCCCGCCGGAATCTTGAGTCGTCGGCTGATGTGTTTTTCGTAAATGGTAATGGTCGTGGCTTTCGATGCTTTCACGCGTGCAACTGTCGCTTTTTTCCCAAAAACCTTTTCCAGTAGCATGGCATAGCGACTGATAAATCTTGGGTTATTTGAATTACCCGTAATGCGAAGGCATTCGCTTCGGGGAAATGTACCGATGTGCCCGTCTCCCAAGACAACGCCGATTAGTTCCGCGAGGTCTCCGTTTTTTATCAATTCTGGATATTCGGATTTTATTTTTCCACTTTTCCTCATTCGATCCCTCCAAGCCTTGAAATTGTCTATTTTCTTTCTTTTCATCGTCTCGGATATTTTCCGAATTGATGTGTGGTTTTCTTTGGTGAACCCCTTGCTCCATGATCTGTGCGCCATCATGCCAGCATAGCATGATTTTCTCTACCATTAGATGACTTTACTTGCCAGAGGAGAGGAAGGCGGCGAGGATGAGGGCTACCAAGACGACGAGGCCGAGGGAGCTAAGTTTTCGTAATTCCTTCCTACCTACCTTGAAATGGATGGGCATGCCGTTATTGTACCCCAGCGGGGCACACGGTGCGGTCCTTGTTGAGGGTGATGGGGATTTCTTCTATGCCAGTCACAGTGCTGGTGCCAAAAGTAAGTTGTACAAGGAGACCTTTTTTGACGTCGTCGCTGAAGTATTGGTCGAAGATGAAATTGCCGAGCGAGTAGTAGATTGGCGCGCCAAGGTAGATCTCATGGTCTTGCACCACATGTGGATGCGAGCCGATGACGGCCACAGCGCCAGCGTCGACAAATCGGTGCGCAAGGTCGCGCAGGTATTGCGGGGCGGTGGTTTCGTATTCTATTCCCCAATGCGTGTAGACGACCGGCAAATATCCCTCTTCTTTCGCCCGCACGATTTGCGCGACCGTCGTGGATGCGTTGCCTCCCTGCCCTGAGCCTGTCGAATGGGCGAATTCATTGTAGTTGATAAATTCGAGTGGCACGTTATTGATACTCGTGCGATACACCCAGCTTCTCCCCGCCGCCTGCCCAAAGTATGCGACCCCAGCATCGTCCAGTACTTTTTCCGTAGTATCGAGCCCTCCCACGCCGAAATTGAGGATGTGATTGTTGCCGTAGTTTACGATACGGATATGGTGGTCGTACAGTAGCTGTGCCGTCGTCCGGGGGAAAGTAAAGATAAAATTGTTGGGTGAGCCCGGGAACGACCCGACCGAACGCGATGGACTATCGGTGATAGGGCCTTCGAGATTGGCGACGACCGCGTCCGCTTTTTTGAGGAATGGGTCTACGCAGAAAAAGATAAAGTCGCCGCCGTTTCTCTGCATTGCCGTACGCACCGTGCGGTCAAACATCATGTCGCCCGCAAAGAGTATATTGGCCTGCGGGGATGTCACTGGCGCTTGAAAAAGCGACATTACCGCTGCAACGACAGCCGCTACAAAATTCATCCCGTTAGAAGTAGGAAGCTTGAGCTTCCGACTTATGTCCTTTAGTAAAACCTCTTTTGTCGCTCTGGCTTTGGCGGGCAGGTAGGAAGCTTGAGCTTCCGACACAATTAGTGAAGTTTGTAATGATGTATCGGTTTGCATGTTTTTTTCAAACGAGTCCTCAAAACTTCCGCGACTTCTAACGGGATTCATACGGAAAGGATATTAGTATTCAAAAGCAACAAGCGAGTGCGGCTTGCCTTCAGCGATAGATGCATATGTGATGTGCGTGAAGTGCGCCCTCTTATGGAACTCACCCACAGTGCGCGCGCCAACGTACCCGAAGGCGACCTGCAAGCCAGAGGAAAGCGTCGAGACGATGTCCCCCACCGGGCCTTTGTAATTGACGATAGCCTCTACGCCTTCCGGCACCGCCTTGCGGCCATGCGTAAAGTAGCGCTCCGCGCCCGAGGCGCTTTCGATAACCGCCTTCGAGCCCATGCCGCGATATTCTTTGTACTTTCTGCCCTCTCGCTCCACGATATCGCCCGGCGCCTCATCGGTGCCGGCAAACATGTTGCCGCACATCACAGCTGAAGCTCCTGCGGCCAATGCTTTCGCGATGTCGCCCGAATTGCGAATGCCACCATCGGCTATTACGGGCACTTTTTTGCGGTGAGCCACCGATGCTACATCGAGGATTGCGGAGAGTTGCGGGACGCCCACTCCGGAGACGACGCGCGTGGTGCAGATAGAGCCTGGGCCCACTCCCACCTTCACCGCGTCGGCAAATTTGCACGCTTCTTTTGCGGCCTCGGCGGTCGCGATATTGCCGAAGATCATTTTTGCGTGCTTAAGTTGCTTCTTTATTTTTTTTGCGGAGGCAATCACGTTCATATTGTGCCCATGCGCGCAATCGATGACTATCGCGTCCGCTCCCGCCCCATCTAAGGCAAGCGCGCGATCCACCGCAAAGGGGCCGCACGCAGCAGCTACAGGTACTCCGGCTGCTTTTACTTCACGCACCATTGCGGCCTGCTGCTCGACGGAGCAATTGCGATGCAAGACGCCGAGGCCCCCTAGCTTTCCAAGCGCGATAGCCATGCGCGCTTCGGTGACGCGATCCATCGCGGCAGAGATAAAAGGGACCGAAAGATCGATGCCTGCAATTTTTGTATTTAATTGTGCCTCAGCGGGCTCGATAGAACTCGCCGCTGGGCGGATGAGGACGTCGTCGAACGTGAATCCTTGTTCGATAACTTTGCTCGCCATGTAGTATTCTACCCCACCAAACACAGATGCACAAACGAATTTTAGTTACCGACCAGCCCACGCGCGCCAGACTTTTTTATCAATCCTGGATTGGCGAATCATTGTCTCAAGCGTCCGGGGCAAAAATGCCTTGTTGCCTCCGTGGAAGTTGATATCGACGATCGCGCTCGTTTTTTTGTTGACCCAAGCTTCATGCGATCCTTTTCTGTTTTCGAGAAATTCAAAACCGCTCTCGCGCAGGAAAGCGGTTACATCGTTGTATGTCCAGTTGAAAACGCCTCGGGGCATGTATCAGGCGATCTGCGCCACCGTCGAGCTCGAATAAGGTGAAACCATGGGGTAGCCGCTCGCTGGCGCCGGATCGTTCTTGATGTTGGCTGTTGCCTCGAAGTACTTCTCCCAATATTCCTCAGGTGCATATCGATTCAGAAGATCATCAGAAAGATCGTTTTTGATAACTGTTTCAAGGTGCAGCTCCGCGGCCTCTTTGAGACTCTGCCCCAACTCTACCGGATCGGACCCTTCCTCGACGATGTCAAAGGTAAGACATACCCCTACGAACGAAGCACCCTCCTTATAGGTAAGAAACTCAATAACACCGGACTCTTTAGTGTTTCTCGAACGCGCTATCTTCATTACTACAGTGTATCCGAGCACCGATTAAAAGACAATGCGTGCGTGTTTTTCAGCTTAGGACGATGCCTTTCAACCGTACGTGCTAGATATCATCGTACTTAACGCGGCCGCGTTTAGAAAGATGATACGGTTTTATTTCGAAATCTCGGCAATAATCGCCGCATGGTCTGAGATGCCGAATTGGAGGCGCACCTCCGACGCGGTGTATGTCGGCGTTGTAAAGAGCCCATCGACCATGTAGGATCCGAGGCGCTGGGGCTCTGTTTTTCCCGCGCGATGGAGCGAAAGGGTCAGACTTGTTTTATATTCATGCGGAATGTTGTCGGTATACCTCTTTGAGAGCTCGCCAAATATCTCGCCACCCCGCGGCGCGTTGAAATCGCCGCAGAGAGTGAACTCTTTTAATCCTTCAAGTACGCGGAGCAACGAACGCATGTCTTCTCGCTGAAAATCATCTGCCTTTCCGTCTGGGGTCCAGGTGAAATGTGTCGTCGCAATCTTGAATTGTTCTCCATTTTTCTCTACATCTTGGTACGCAACGACATAACTTTCTGTCGCATGCTTTCCCACCGCGCTTGAAAAGTCGTAGGGCACCTCGCATGAACCGGTGCCCCAGTAATATTTCACTTCTTGTTGCGCTATAGGCAATTTGGAAAACATCCCTATCCCCACGACGCCCGGCGCCACTTCGTCTTCGCCACTGCCATGATTTGCCATCGGGGCAAAAAGACATTCCGCGCCGAGTGCCTCCTCAAACAGTTCAACATCCTTTCGCGCGAGCTCCTGCAAGCACACCACATCCGGCGTCTCTGTTTCCAAAAAAGGAACGACAAGCTCGAGATGCTTCGATCGCTCGATATTGAGTGAGATAAGTTTTAACGATGCACTCATGCGCCACGCTCAAGTGCCGCTCTGATGAACGCATTAAAAAGCGGGTGTGGTGAGAGCGGCCGAGCGCGCAGCTCGGGGTGGAATTGTGTCCCGACCATAAAGGGGTGATGCTCGCGTGGGAGCTCGGCTATTTCCATGAGACGTCCGTCCGGCGAATGACCGGAAAAGACCAGTCCCGCCTTTTCAAGCTGACTAACGTATTCTGGGTTGACCTCATAGCGGTGACGATGGCGTTCATGAATGAGTTTTGAGTTTTCAGTTTTCAGTTTTGAGTCAGCTCCAAAATACGAATCGGCCGCTATACTTCCCTCTTTCAACAAACAGGGGTAGGCGCCGAGGCGCATCGAGCCACCGTAATCCTTGCGTGCTAGTTTTTCCCTTTGCTCGGGCAAAATATCAATGATGGGATACTTCGTGTCCGGATCAATTTCCGTGGTATTCGCGCCTTCGAGTCCGGCAACGTGTCTCGCATACTCAACGGTCATCAATTGCATGCCATAGCAGAGACCGAAATATGGGATCTTATTCTCTCGCGCAAACTGTATCGCCATGATCTTCCCTTCAATACCCGTCTCACCAAAGCCGCCGGGGACGATGATTCCGTCATATTTTGATAGCTCGTCAACAGGGACCTTACCGTTTTCAATCTCTTTGGCGTTGATCCAATCGATCTCCGGTTTTACATCAAAATGGTAGGATGAGATTTTAATTGCCTGAATGACCGAAAGGTAGGCATCGGTGAGGACAAAATCCCCGGTATCAAAGTATTTACCGACAATGCCGATCTTTACTGTCTTCGTGCTGTTATGAGCCTTCTTTGCAAATTCCTTCCATGCGCCGAGATCCGGTTCTTGTTTGCCGCTGATGCCAAGATCATTCAAAAGAGTTTCTGATAGCTTGTCGCGTTCGAAGTTGAGCGGCACATCGTAGATGGAATCAATGTCCGGTGCGGAAATGATGTGATCGGGCTGCACGCTACATGAAATCGAAAGCTTCTCTTTTCTTTTTTGGTCTAGTGAATGCGCCGACCTGGCTATAAGAATGTCGGGCTGAATGCCATACGCATTGAGATCACGCACGGCGTTTTGCGTGGGCTTCGTTTTCATTTCACCAAGCGTGCCAGGGATCGGCAGATACGACACCATGACAAAAACTACATCGTCGGGATTCTGCAGGTGCATCACGCGAGCCGCATCAAAGTAGAGCGCATTTTGAAAATCACCGACTGTGCCTCCAATCTCAACGACGGTAATATCTGTTTGCCCTTGTTCTGCAGATTTTTTAAGTCGCGAAATGATCTCGTCGCGCACATGAGGCACTGCCTCCACGCACCGGCCACCGTATTCAAGATTGCGTTCCCTCTCGATGACAGATTTATAAACCATGCCCGAGGTCATGTAATCTTCGGGTCCAAGGTCGCGATCCAAAAAACGTTCGTAGTTGCCCATGTCTTGATCCGTCTCGAGCCCTGAATCCAAGACGAAACATTCGCCGTGCTCGGTCGGATTCATCGTGCCCGCGTCGACGTTGAGATAGGGATCTATTTTGACAAGATTGACCAAAAGACCTCGAGCAGAGAGGATTTTACCGATGGAGGCAACAGCCGTGCCCTTCCCGACGCCGCTCATCACACCGCCCACGACGAAAACGTACTTGTGTCCACTGCTCCCACGTCGCGCCGCCATACCCTTACACACAAAATGGCATTGTTTCCACAATACCTTCCCCAATCGGGGTGAAATGATTCTCCAAAAGTGGGTTTGTCGAACACTGCTGGAAATACCAGCAACCATTGTCATGCCATTTTGTGTGTCGGGGCATACTTATGTCTTAAGATATCTACGCACCGCGAGGTACGAGGAGAGAGCGCCGAGGAGTATGCCACCTCCCATTACCACAAGGAGGAGGAGGGCAAAATTCCCCGTGTAATACGTAAAGATGTTGAAATTGGGGAAAAAACCTTCAGAGCCGGGACCTAATGCAAGCGCAAGCGGGTATGAGAGCAGGAGCGTGATGAGGCCACCGCAGAGACCATAGAGAATGCCCGAGACCAGGAATGGTCCACGGACGAACCATGTCCCTGCCCCTACCAAATTCATGATGCCGATCTCGTCGCGCGACGTGTAAATGGCGAGTCGGATGGTATTGAAACTAATGAGGAGCGCGGCAGCAGCAAGTATGAGACCTGCGGTGAGACCAAAGACGCGCAGCGCATCGATAAAGCTGGTCATCTGGGTGATCGCATGCTCATTTTGCTGGTAATTGATCTTATCGATGCCAGAGGCGCTGGTATTTTTTTGGAAATCAGAGAGATTTTTGGCTATGCTTGCGTACTGGCTCGTTTCTTTGGCGCGCACTTCAAGCGCAGCACCGAGAGGATTATCCCCGAGCTCCGCGAGGGCTTCCATAGTGACCTGATCATTGGCATGTCGCTCCTTGAAGCGCGCGAGCGCGTCCTCGCGCGAAATGAGCACGCTTGAGGCCACCTCAGGGAGGGCAACCACTTGTTTGCGTACCTGCTCGATCTGAGCTTGGCTTGCATCCGTCGTGAAATACACCGTGACGTCGACTTGCTCGGTGAGCCAGTGGAGCGCCGATTGGAAACCCGCACCTATCATCAGGACCCACAGGATGGTAAAGAGCGTGATCATCATGATGAAGACGGCCGCGAGCGATACAAATCCGTTGCGGATGAATCCGACGAGGCCGTACCGCGTTACTCTTTTTATGTTGGTCCAAGCAGACATAGCGTATAGCGATTAGCGTGTAGCGTGTAGGCACATCATACAATTGATTTTTGCATTTCAACTATTCGCTGTACGCTATTCGCTAAACGCTTCTTCATAGTACGTATGCCCCATGCGAATCATCCCGCACGACACGACCCTGGTCCATCGTAACAACGCGACGGCCCACCGAATCGACGACCATCTTGTTGTGCGTGGTAAGGAGGACCGTGGTGCCAAGGTCATTTATCCGCTTCAGGATCTCGACGATATCGTGGGCATTGATGGGGTCGAGGTTCCCCGTCGGCTCGTCGGCGATCAGGACATCGGGTTGGTTGACCAACGCGCGGGCTATCGCAACACGCTGCTGTTCGCCCCCTGAGAGCTCATGCGGGAAATTCCATATCTTTTCGGCAAGGCCCACGAGCTCCAAGACGTGCGGTACATCCGCGCGGATGTCCTCGTCACTCTTCCCTGCAACTTCGAGCGCGAAAGCGATGTTTTCGTAGATATTTTTTGTGGGCAAAAGGCGGAAATCCTGAAAGACCGTGCCGATATTACGCCGAAGCTTCAGAAGGTCCTTTTGGGAGAGGCGCGGGATCTCCTGTTCGCCAAAAAAGACAGACCCCTGTGTGGGGGATACTTCAGCAAACAGCATTTTGAGGAGCGTCGTCTTGCCTGCGCCGGAGTGGCCGACGATGGATACGAATTCGCCGGGCTTGATGGAGAGGGTTACCTCGGCGACGGCCGCAGGCGCGCCTTGGAAATATATCTTGGTGACGTTATCGAAATAAATCATTGTAAAAATTGATTGCAGTCTGCGCCGCTCTGAAACAAAAATGAATCTTTGTTTCACTCGCTATCCTCGACTGACAGACCACAACGAGCATGATTATACCGCAGACCGGGCATGAGGGAAAACCGCTACAGGCCGAACAGGCTGAAGAAGCCGCCGACTTGTGCGACTGTGTACTCGTAGGCTGCCCGTATATCGAAATTGAAGAACGCGAGGTACACGCCAACGACCAAGAATGCCAAAAAGAGCAGCTTCGGACCATGGCGATCGTCCCGATATTCCATCCCCGTAGTATAGCTCGAAATCAAGGAGCTGATCGAGTGACTACTTTCCTCGCTTCAAGGCCTTTGTGAATTCCTCAACATTCATACCCAAATCGGTGATGATCGCCGCGAGCGTCTTCCGTCCCACATCTTTTCCTTCGTGGATATACACGGTCGTACGCTGGCCGTCCGCGTGTTTGAAATGCGCGTGCGAACCAACTTGGTGATACCGATAAAATCCGAGACGCTCCAAAGCGCGCACGA
>Ga0209541_10018393_pt1 | contig 10120 bp, 15 predicted proteins | sample RifCSPlowO2_01_FD_184027 | JGI IMG/M metagenome (GOLD analysis project Ga0209541, IMG submission 184027) | Groundwater microbial communities from Rifle, Colorado - Rifle CSP2_plank lowO2_0.1 (SPAdes) (version 2) | ecosystem: Environmental > Aquatic > Deep subsurface > Groundwater | place...
AAGACTGATATAATTTTCTAAGGCTTATATTATTAGTATATAAATCTTATTATTTATATTAAATTACTTCATAAGGGGGAAGAAAATCACTTCTTTTATGGATTCGTTTCCTGTTAAGAGCATTGTTAATCTATCAATTCCAAGGCCATAACCAGCTGTAGGAGGCAAACCTACTTCCAAAGCTTCCAAGAAGTCTTCATCAAATGGCATTGCTTCTTGATCTCCTTTTTTGAGAAATTTTTGCTGCTCTTCCAATCTTCTTCTTTGATCTTGAGGGTCATTTAATTCATCATACGCCTTTACTATCTCAGAACCGTCTATTAACAATTGGAAAGTGTTTATCTTTGTGGGATCTTTTTCGTTTCTTTTAGCCAATGCTATCATTTCCACGGGATAATGTGTCAGGAATGTTGGTTGTATTATATTTGGTTTGCATACTTTCTTATATAATTCATCCATTAATGCACCGTAATGCTTAGCATCCTTTATATCTACACCATGTATATTCTTTTTTATTATTTCTTTTTTTAGGGTTTCAAAATCTCTAGATTTATCAATATCTATTCCTGTTTCTTTTAGTATGAAATCTCTGAACTTTATTTTTTTAAATGGCGGTTTGAAGTCTATTGTCTTGTTTCCTATTTTAACCTTGTAATCTTTATTGATTTCTTTTGCTAATTTTGGTATTAATTCTTCAGTCATCTCCATTAGTTTTTCATAGTTTGCATAAGCATAATAAAACTCCAACATTGTGAATTCTGGATTATGTGTTGTATCTATGTCTTCATTTCTAAAATTCTTGCAGATGGTGTATACTTTTTCAAATCCTCCAACCACTAATCTTTTTAGATGTAATTCAGGCGAGATTGACAGATATACTTCTTTATTTAATGAATTTACATATGTTTTAAATGGCTTAGCTGATGCTCCCCCATATGTTGATTGTAGTGTTGGGATTTCCACTTCAATAAACTGATTTTTATCTAGATATTCTCTTATTAATTTTATTATCCTTGTTCTCTTTATGAATATACCCTTTACTTCTGGATTTGAGATTAAATCTAGGTATCTTTTTCTGTATCTTATTTCTGTATCTATTAGACCATGGAATTTCTCAGGTATTGGTCTTATTGATTTTGTTAATATTTCTATCTCTTTTGCCTCTACTGTTGTTTCTCCTGTCTTTGTTTTAAAGATAGGGCCTTTTACACCAATTATATCTCCAATATCAATTAAATCTTTGAATATCTCGTAATTCTTTTTTAGGATGTCTTCTTTAAGATAAATTTGTATCTTTCCTGCCTCATCCTGAATATGCGCAAAAGAGACCTTACCCATATTTCTTATTGTTACTAATCTTCCAGCTACAGAAACTGGTTTTTTTATTTTACTAGCATTATCAAGAATTTCTTTTGATTGATGTGTTTTTTCAAACTTGTAAGGATATGGATTTATCTTTAATTGTTTTAGTTTATTTAATTTATCTAATCTTTGAGTTTCTTCCATGTAAATCCCTTAATTTTTCTTTATTTAAAGTTTTCTTAATATTGATATTTCTTGTTTTATTCCATGCATTATTTCTATCTTCTTGATAGTCTTAAATCCCTCGGCTTTTATCTTATTAGTGGAGAGTGTACAAATACGACCATTTTTCTTTAGTATATGTCTAATTTGCCTAAAAAGTTCAGAGTAATCATCTTTTTTGGGAATATACATTATTATTTTATCTATAGAATTTTTCTTGAATTCCGTGTCTAACCAATCCATCTCCAATCTCTTTATCCTTATTAAATTATATACCCCAGCTATCTTTGAATTTATTACACTATTTTTTATATTTTCTCCAACTGTAATAATTTTTAATTTTTCTTTAGTTTTAGGTTTTTCATTTAATTGTGTTTTTAATATATACAAGCAAGATTCTATTGCTATTTCTCCAGAACTGCAAAACGGAATTAACAAAGCTTCATTAATTTTGTAATCAACTGTTCTTACCAGGGAATATGCTAATGATGAATTTAATGTCAAGAAGTTCGTTCTTAGTTTATAGTTTCTTTTAAAGGTTGAAGGATTTAATCCGATAAAACAATAATTATTAAGTATATCTATGTAAACTATTGTTTCAGGATTTTCAAATTCCACTCTTTTTTTATATTTCTTATAAATGATTTCACCAATTCTTCTTTCAATATCCAAAGAATTAAACTTATGATTTCCGACTCTATGGCATCTGACAACAAAACTATCTTTAATATCAATATTTATTTTTTTTATCTTATTTTCTATGTCTTCTATATTCTTGAATTTTAGTTTGTCTATCAATTGATAGGTATTTAATGAACTTCTTGTAAGGTTATTGAATTTATCAGTCTCTTCTGTTGCAAACTCCACTTTTGTAAGTGTCAAGACTTTTGCCTTTACTTTCAAAATCTCTTTTATTTCTTTTATCGTTACCTCTTCTAGCCCTTGTATTGTTGTTGATATTGCTTTCAATGTATTACCTCAAAATCTTTAAATTCACTCTTAAAATGCTGATTTACTATCTTTATATCTGTTACTTTTGAACCCCCGGGACCTTTTTTGCATAATTCAATCATTTTTTTGATATTTTCTTCTTCGCCTTCAAATACTGCTTCTAATTTTTCATTTGTATTCTTTACAAATCCATTCAATTTTAGCCTTATTGCATGGTATTTTACAAAGCTTCTAAAGAAAACTCCTGTTACCTTTCCCGAGATTATGACCTGAACCCTTTTCATTGTATAAATAGAACTCTTTCTACTTTTGAAATTTATTAAATAAAAAAAATATAAAAAAGGTTTAGTTTCTAGCTAAACCGAAGACGGTCTTCAATGCTACAATTATTGTTGCTGGAACGAATATTGCGTTAAGCGCTGATAATATATTAGCTGCCCATGATATGGTTCCTAGTACATTTCCGCCTAGTGCACTTACGATTACCATGCTTACGCCAGCAAACAAGAAAGGTGTTGTTTCTTCATCTTTTACATTAAGTAAACCAACGATTAAACCGATCACGACTAATATTGTTAAAACTGTTCCGCTTACTTCACCTAATGCACCAAGAATTACTGCAAGGACTACTCCAATCAAGAAAGCCCACGCACCGAGTTTATTTCCCGAACCCTCTTTCTTAGCCATCATATCATCCTCCTTTTAATTTATTACTATATTAATATATACTTATTGCTATTTATAAATTTTTCGTTGTTATACTTGTTTTGCCAGATAAATATTATTATCATTATTTATTATTTTTATTCTTATCTTGGAATTTAGGGGCTTTTTACAATCCAATATTGTTATTAACCTGTTTCTTGAAGAGGCAATCATCTGATTTTTATACCATCCTGGAAGAATTATCTCTGCATTTATTATTTCGTTTCTATCAAAGACTTTTTCAAGAGATTTTGTTTTTTTTATGTTAAAATTAAAACCATTATATCTTAGTTTAATATCGTGCTCTCTTTCCCATTCTTCAAGCTTTTTATAGAATTTATAAAATGTTAAACCATTAGCCCTTCTCATTTTTCTTGAGTATTTATATGTTTCATATTTTTGTATTAAGATGTTACAATCAAGTGATTTTGCAAGTTTTATCAATTTTGGAATTTCTTCGTCATTGATTTTTGGTATATATACCGGGGTTAAATTCAATTCCATCTTTGTTTTTTTTATTAAATCTGCTATTTTTATTATCTTTTTAATATTATAGAAATGGACATCTGCCAATTCCTTTGCCAATTTTTCATTTAATGAATGTATTGATAGATTAATTCTGTTTAATCCTGATTCTTCTATTAATTTTATTTTTTCTTTTGTTAATAATACCCCATTGGTCTGCATTGAAATGAATCTTATTTCCGGAATATTTTTTAATTCTTTTATTAGTTCTATTAGGTAATTATATGACGTTGGTTCTCCTACGGAATCTATATTTGCTTCTATTTCATCGCATTCCTTTAGTTTAATAACTTGTTTGACCCATTCTATTAAATAATCCGGTTGCACTTCGTATTCTACTGGATGCATACCAGCCGATGTTGAGCAGAATTTGCATTTTAGATTACAACAGGTAGTAGGTCTTATTTGAATTAGGTTTGTTCTTCTGTCTATAATACCGAACTGGATTACCCCAATTAATGGGATCCTTGACTCTTTCGTTATTTTGATTATTTTCATAGAATCTTGTTTTGAATTTTATATTTAAGTCTTATGAATAGAAACTTTTATTAATTTTGTCTAATTCTCTCTTTTATGAATGGAGAAAAATATACTTTAATCAGGAACTTGTGTGGCATTATTGGAGAGTTATCTAAATGGTCTTCTGAAGGGGCGGGGAAGATTATTCATGAGTTTGAGGATGGCAATATCAATTTAGAGCATCATGATTCTAGGTTAGTTGGAATTGTCTTTGATTCTATAAAAAAGATTAATTCTTTAGATGAGGAGAATGTAATAAATAATATCTTGAGGGAGCATTACAGCGATGATATGGAGTACATTATTGCTTCTGTTATATTTTATGACTTAATACCCAAAACCATAGTATTGCAGAATGGTCCTTTAGTATATTTTGATTTAATTTTGGATAAATTGAATGAAGAATGCACGATTAATGTATTATGGATTACAAAGAAACCAGATAAGTCATATGAAGGCTTAATTATTGATCCATTAAATAAGTTGACTGAAAAAGACGGATTTGTAATTGATTTAGCCAAGTTTAAGTGCTATAAGGAAGAGTTGCCACAATCTTTATTAAATAAGGCTTAATTTTATTTATGAAAATTATTGAAGTTGATGAAGCATTGAAACTGGATTGCGTGTTTATAGATACAAGAACTCCCAAGGAATATAAAGAAGCTACAATTCCCAATGCTATAAATATTCCACTATTTTCTAATGAAGAGAGAGCTGTTGTTGGCACAATTTATACTAAAATTGGAAAGAATGAGGCTATTGAAAAAGGAATGGAGTTTGTCTCTAGTCATTTGCCTAATATTTTAAGAGAGTTTAATAAATATAAGGATAGAAAGATAGTTGTCTTTTGCTGGAGAGGTGGGATGAGAAGCAAATCGATTGTCTCCTTATTAGGTTCATTGGGATTTGATGTTTATCAGTTGAATGGTGGACACAAGGCTTTTAGAAGGCATGTTTTGGAAGGATTAGAGAATTATAAATTTAATTTTAGATTAATTGTTTTACATGGTTTAACTGGAAGTGGAAAAACAGAAATCTTAAAGTGCTTTGAGAATTCTATTGATTTGGAGGATTTGGCACAGCACAGGAATTCTATGCTTGGTGGCGTTGGTCTGAAGCCAAGAAGCCAGAAGATGTTTGATGCATTATTATTAAAAAGATTAGGTGAGTTAAAGAATGAGAAATATGTTTTAATTGAAGGTGAGAGCAGGAGATTAGGTAATTTAAATCTGCCAAACTTATTATTTAATGAAATGAAGAACGGGATAAATATTAAGATAGATTCTCCTATTGATGACCGTGTTAAAAGGGTTGTAAGAGAATATGGGGATCATAAAGATGAAGTAAAGGAGATCTTGCCAAGGTTTAAACGATTAATAAGCAAGAAGGATTTTAATATGCTTAATGAATGCTTATGCGATGGTGAATTAGAAGAAGCTACATTAATCTTATTGAAGGAGTACTATGACAAGAAGTATAGTTATAGTATTGATAAGATTAAATATGGCTTTTATATTAAGGATAATTATGTTAATAATTTAAAGAAAGTTATTGCTGGTCTAGCTTAGCTTCGAGACATAAACCCTCTTTTAACTCACACCCAACATCCCCAGATTCTTCAATTTTTATAGTATAAAATATTTTAGGAAGATGAGATTTTATATTTCCCAAAACCCATTGCATATAGGAGGCAAAACCCAATGCTTTATACATATCTAAATGCGTGAAGCTCTTTAATTTAAGATACTCGTATTCGGAATTTTCAGATTCTTGTTTTAATTGTTTGTTGGTTTTTTCCATTTTGGGTATATATCAGGTTTCATGAAAACCTTTGTTGTTTTTATAGCTTTCCCTTTTTCATTTTTAATTATTTCTTCTGTTGTTAATGCTGCATTTCCCATACAAATTAACTCATTTTTCAATGTTAAGACTGCTACTAAATCATTTGGCATTATATTTGATTCTAATTTTGATATGCCTGGGATTGATAAATCTGTACCGTGACATAAAGAGTCAACTGTTGTATCATGAACCCATATCTTTGGAAGGTGCTGTATCGCAAATTCTATTGGTTTTATTATCTTTCTTAAATTAGATTCATCACCTTCTTTGTAATATTCGTATGCATCTTTTATTTCCTGCAATGTATATGATTCTTTATCATTGAAAGGTCCTGCTTTTGTTCTTACTAATTGAAGCATATGAGCATTTGTCTTGAGGTTTTTCCCCAGGTCTGAGATATATTTTCTTATATATGTTCCTGCTTGGCATCCTATTCTAAATAGTATTTCTTGATTTTCTATCTCCAGGATTTTTATGTAATAAATTTCTCTTTCCCTTAGCTGTCTTTTTACAGCAGATCTTATTGGTGGCAATTGTTTTATTTTTCCTGTAAATTCCTCAAAACCTTTCTTTATATCTTTCTCTTCAACTGGTTTATGCAAGTGCATTAAAGCAACATATTCTTTTCCAGCTATAAGCAATGCTTGGGTTATCCTTGTTGCGTTTTCTAACGCTATTGGCAGTACTCCACTAACATGAGGATCTAATGTTCCTCCATGACCAACATACTTAAGATTTAGGATGTTTTTAACATATTCTGCTGTTTGATGTGATGTTGGTCCTTGTGACTTGTTTAAACAGATTACCCCATTATTAATTAATTCGTTTACTGGTCTATTTTCAGGTTTGTTTCCGTAAAGAGAATTTGTTTCTGATTCTTTTTTAACTAGAATTTTTCTCTTTATCTTTTCAAAAGGCAACTCTTCCATTTATTTATTCTTTGTTAATTTTGCTTCATGAGAAGGCTTTTCGTCTCTTGCCATTGTCTTTCTTTTCTTTATCATAACATCTTCTTCTCTGCTATATCCCTGTTTTTTCTGCTTTTCAACTGGTTTTACCCCGCCTTCTTTTACTAATTCCTCTTCTTCTTTTATTTCTTTTTCTCTTTCGTCAATAATTTTTTCTTTTGCGGTTTCTGGTTTTTCTTCTTTCTTCCCTAATAGCTTTTCTTTTAATGTTTCCTTCTTTTCTTCTTTCTTCTTTTCAAATTCGAATTCCGGAAGTTCAACTCTTGCATAGCCTTCTTCTATGATTGATTTTACTTTTATTCTTGTTGGAGGATTTCTATTTCCCCTTGACCATAATAAATCATTTAGATTCTTTCCTATCTTTACTTCGTTTACCTTCATGTGCCTTTTTATGTAATCAATTGTTGCATTAACAGCTCTTTTGGCTCTTTGATGATGAGGTTTCTTTAATATTTCTCTTCTTAGATTCATTGTGAATATTTTTTCTTCTGCCATTATGCTTTTATTTTACCTTTTCTCCATGACCTTTTTACTTTTGTATACTGTGAGGGATGCACTTTTTTTATCTTACCATGGATTTTTGGAATTATCCAGAACGGAGCCCATTTTGTCTGTCTTAGCTTTTTTGCCAATCTCAGTTTCTTTGCCTTTGATTTTATTGTCATTTTCTTGTGAATTTGAATTCTTTCCTTTTTGGTTGTATTTGTATTAGTAATTGTTTGAATTGCTCATCTGTTATTGTTTGAGTTATTTGTCCTTGTTGCACTAGTTGTGAGATTATTGAAGTTATATGTACTGCCTTTTCTGGGTCTACAGCCTTTATGTTTGAGTATCTTGCTAGTGCTTCTCTTGACAGGTGTTGCTTTGTCAATTGTTCAAGCTGTAATATTTGATTTTGTAATTCTTGCACATTATTCATTTTGCTAGTTTATCCATGAATGATTTTCCTTTTGGAGTTATTATCCTTCCTTTATGGACTCCTTCTTTCTTGAATATGATTAGGTTGTTCTTTTCTAATTCTTGTAGGATTGTTCTTATTATCTTTCCTGATGCTTTATAGAATCTTTCTGGTTTATGACCACGATTTTTTTTAGCCCCATATCTTACTCTTAATCTTTGCACTCCCAATGGTCCATTTAGATATATTGCTCTAAGAATAGCTGCTGATCTTATGAAATACCAATCCTTATTCTTTGGAAGGTTTTCTTTTGCCCTTGATGTTTTTACAAAATCCACCCATTCTGGTTTTTTAATTATATTCTTTAATTCCTGAGCAGCCTTTTCGATTAGGACTCTTGATTCTATTTCATATATTGTTTTCATCTTGCGATGTTAAGTGGTATTTTAAAATACCTCATAAAATTAGATTTTATGTTTGAGTTATCTTTAAAAAGGTTCCTATTTCAAAATTATAATATTTCCCCGACCTTTCTTTATCTTTTCAATCTTTCCTTTTGATTCTAGCTCAGTTATCATTAAAGAAACCTTAGCTTCTGATAACGGGAAATGCTTTCTTAGTTCTTTTTGAGTTATTCTCCCACCATTATCTTTTATTATTTTTACTAGATTATCAAGATCTGTTCTTTCTTGTTCTTTAATTTCAATTTTTGGTTTTCTTTTCTTAAATATAAACAAAATTAAGATTCCAATTATTATTGCTGGAATAATATACCACAATATGTTTGGATTTTCTGGTTTTTGCTCTATTTGTTCAGGCAGTGTAAAAAGGTCCAGGACATAGTTTCCGTTATCATCTACTATTGTTATCCTTTCCTCTACGAGTGATTTCTCAGCTGATATTGTTTCAGCTTTTATTGTATAAGACCCTTTTTCTAATGAGAAAGAATAGGTTCCATCTTTTGAAACTAGCTTCTGTGGTGGTTGAGAATCCACTTCAATAATGACATCTTTAACAGGTTTTAATGAAAGATCGTATACTGTTCCATGGATTGTTGAAGCATATACCATTGGAATACTTAATAATATTAAAAGTATTATAACAATTTTCATTCTATTTACAATGTTAAGGAGGTTTAAATAGCTTTCTTTCTTAAAAAGAAGTTTAATTCTTGCTCTATAAAGTTTAAAAGTTTCTTATAAAGCTTTAATTAAAGAATTTTGAAAGAGTGTTTATAAAGAAGATTTGTTTATCACTGTTATTGATTAAAATGGCAAACCAAAACTACAAATGCTTTGAAGAAGCAATTGAAAAGGCAAAGCAAGCAAGGGCTCTTGTTGATTATGTCGTACAAGGTAATGAATTAGAAGCTTTGTTGTATTTGTCTCCTAGTGATTATATTAAATGTTTAACTGAATATAGCGGTGTGCTTGATAAATTAGGATCTTTTGTAAAAGAAAGAAGGTTTAGTGTAGAAGACTTAAATCTACATTTAAAGAGATTGCATAATGCAATTGACCTTGTTACTCCGCTGACTGTATTATTGGCTGAGTTTAGTGTTGATGAATTTAATTATAAGGGTGATAAAGAAACAGGACTTATTTATTTAAAGAATTTAACTGCTGAATGCTCAAAGAAAACAAATGGATTAGCTGAGGAATTAGAGGCAATAGTTAAAAGTGGTTATGTTAATGAGGTGGCAAAAAGAAAAGACACATGCCAAAAGTTAAATGAATTTATATTATATTGTAGAACTACAAGGGGAAAGAATGCTCCTTTAGATGGTGAAGAATATGAAAAATTTGTTAGATGGAAGAATCAGATAGATAAATTAGCAACTAATAAAAATGGAAATGAAGAATTAAGTGGTTTAATAGATAAGGCTTTGATTGAATTAGGTTTCGTCTTTAATATGCATGAATCTAAGACTAAATTTGCTGGAGAGATGTTTGGCATTAGTGAAAGGGGATTAAGGTCTGGTGAATCAAAGAGCAAGGAAGATAACAGACCTAAGATTGATCTGAAAAGAGTTGAGAGGTGGATGGATGAAATATGATTAGTTTAAAACCTAATAGGAGGAGGAAAAATGAAAAAGATAATAGCAATAATGTCTATTTTGCTTATGCTATTGACTAGTATTAGTATAGCATTTGCAGAAGAAGCAACAACAGATGCAACTACAGAAGCA
>Ga0209541_10018394_pt1 | contig 10120 bp, 9 predicted proteins | sample RifCSPlowO2_01_FD_184027 | JGI IMG/M metagenome (GOLD analysis project Ga0209541, IMG submission 184027) | Groundwater microbial communities from Rifle, Colorado - Rifle CSP2_plank lowO2_0.1 (SPAdes) (version 2) | ecosystem: Environmental > Aquatic > Deep subsurface > Groundwater | place: Rifle...
ATACTCCTAATACTAAGTAAATTAAAATTCTCAACCTCATAATTCCTAATATAAGTAAACTAATATAAAAATGTTACTAAAGGCTGTTAACTTGAATAGAGTCTTATAATATCTAAGATGAAAAATAGTAAATATTTTAAAGAAAGAGAATATGTTATTTATATATAAAAAAGGTGATAATGTGATTAACAAAAGAGGAATAATATTTCTAATCGTTGCTTTAATAATCTTATTAATAATAATTATACTATCGGCAATTTTATTAATCAAAAGGCTTGGTGGTGGTTAAGTTTGGGGAAATTAGATTTCAGTGAATTAATTGCAATTATTGGTTTAATAATAGCGTATATAATAGCAATAATATTGATAGTACAAATTATTAGAGCACTATTTGGTGGAAGTTGGAAAATTGAAGAAATAATTTTAGCTTTAGTTGTATTTAATTTAACAATAACTTTTGGTATAGGCAGTTATTTAATTAGCCTAAATAATAAAATATCTGATGTAAATACAAAAATACAAGGACATATCCAGTGGCATAAAGGTAAGGATAATTCTAAAAAATAATTAATAACTTAATTCAATCAAATCTAATCATTTATTAATATATTTCTTTAAAGGCCCATTTAATTTAACAATATATAGAAACGCTAATTTTAAATACTTTTATTTCAAAATATTAGATATGGACAAAGATTTAGAAAAATTAAGACATTCCACATCTCACATATTAGCTACAGCAGTTAAACGCCTTTATCCAAATGCTAAGCTAGGAATAGGTCCTGCAATAGAAGACGGTTTTTATTATGATTTTGATAATTTAAATATTAAAGAGCAGGATTTAATAAAAATAGAAAATGAGATGCAAAAAATAATCAAAGAAAATCAAAAATTCCAAAAAAAAGAAGTATCAAAAAAAGATGCAGAAAATTTATTTAAAAATGAACCCTATAAATTAGAGCTATTAAAAGAAATTGACAAGCCAACAATCTACACAAATGGCAGTTTTACTGATTTATGCTCAGGTCCTCATATTAATTCTACAAACGAAATTAAGGCTTTTAAATTATTAAGCATAGCAGGAGCTTATTGGAAAGGTTCTTCTAGTAATAAAATGCTAACAAGAATCTATGGAATAGCATTTAAAACACAAAATGAATTAAAAGAATTTTTACATTTAAAAGAAGAAGCAGAAAAGCGTAATCATATAAAATTAGGAAAGCAATTAAATTTATTTTCATTCCATTCAGAAGCCCCTGGCTTCCCATTCTGGCATCCTAAAGGAATTATTCTAAAAAATGAATTAATAAAATTCTGGCGTGATATTCATGAAAAAGCAGGCTATAAAGAAATACAAACACCAATGATATTAAATAGACAGCTCTGGGAAACATCTGGTCACTGGTCGAATTACAAAGAAAATATGTATTTCACAAGAATTGATGAACAGGACTTTGCAGTAAAGCCAATGAACTGCCCTGGTGGAATTTTATTATATAAAGAAAATTTGTATAGCTATAAAAAATTTCCATTAAGAATAGCAGAACTCGGTTTAGTTCATCGCCATGAAATCTCAGGAGTATTAAATGGTTTATTTAGAGTTCGTGCTTTTACACAGGATGATGCCCATATTTATTGTCTGCCAGAACAAATTGAAGACGAGGTAAATAACATTATTAATCTTGTAAAAGAAGTTTACTCAACTCTCGGCTTTAAAGAATATTTCTTCGAAATTAGCACACGCCCAGAAAAATATGTCGGCTCAGAAAAAATGTGGGATCTTGCAACAATTGCACTAAAAAATGTCTTGAAAAAAAGGAAAATAAAATACGAAATAGATGAAGGTGCAGGAGTTTTTTACGGACCAAAAATAGACATAAAAATTAAAGACTCTTTAGGAAGAAAATGGCAGTGTGCAACAATTCAATACGATTTCAACCTGCCAGAAAGATTTGACTTGACATATGAAGGAAAAGATGGACAAAAACACCGCCCAATTATGTTACATAGAGTTGTTTATGGTTCTTTAGAAAGGATAATAGGTATTTTAATTGAACATTACGCTGGAAAATTTCCTTTATGGTTAGCCCCCGTTCAAGTAAAAATCCTAACACTGTCAGAAAAAAATAATAAATTTGCAAAAAATGTTTTAGAAAAATTAAAAGAAAATAATATTAGAACAGAACTAGATTCCAGAAACGAATCAATTTCAAAGAAAGTTCGTGAAGCTCAACTAGAAAAAATAAATAAAATTGTAGTAATTGGAGACAAAGAAGAAAAATCCAAATCAATTGCTTTAAGGGATGCAGAAGGAAAAATAAAAGTAGAAAAATTAGACAAATTTATCAAAGATTGTTTAAAAGAAATTCAAAATAAATTATAAAATGTCTTCTTTTTTAGAGTCAGTTAAAAAATTAAAGGAGAATGATGATTTTAAGAAAATATTAGAAGAGAATCAAGATATCTTCTTATCAAACGGTTTTATAATCTACGAAAATGAAAATTCTACCTGGCAATTAGGTTATTATTCCAAAGAAAAAAATAAATTCTTCAATTTTGTATTAAAAGAAAAAATCTATGCAGAAGAATCCCAAAAATTTAGCGAAGAAGAAGTTAAGAAATTAAACCTTAAAAAGATTAAAACAGATATTAAAGATATCTTATTAATAATAGAAAAAATCAGGAAGAAGAAATATAGTTTAGAAAAAATAGAAAAAATAATAATGATAATACAAACAATTAAGGATCAAACTATATGGAACACAACTTGCCTGACAAAAAATTTCAAAACAATTAATATTAAAATTAATGCTATAAATAAAAAATTAATCTCCTCAGAAATAAAATCAATTTTTGAGCTTAAAAAATTAAGGTAAGCTTCTATATTTAGAATTCATCAATCCCCATTCAATTAATAATCCAATTAAAGCTATCAGCATAAAAGAAACACTCAAATTTGTTCCAATCCTTTTCTGCCTAAATGCAGCAACATCCCTGAATGCATTCTTCATCTCATCCAAATTATTTACTTTGAAATATTTTCCATTAGTCTGCTCAGCAATCTGCATCAAAGTTTCCTCATCTAATTTGGATAAAGCATCACTGCCCTCAATAAAACTTCCCCCTTGCACGCTTCCAATTCCAATTGTGTAAACCATAACACTTTTCTCATTCAAATAATCAAGCGCTCCTATAGAATCAACACCAACATTACTCTGGCCATCTGTTAATAATATTATTATATTTCCATTATTTTTCTCAAAAATACTGTTAGAAATAGTAACCATTGTGTCGCCTATTGCTGTTCCGCCAACAGATTCTACTGCAACATCTTTAATAGCACTTTTAACATCTTTTACACTCTCTGTTAATCTCTGTTTGATAAAAGTAGTTCCAGTAAAACTAACAACCCCAATTCTTGCCTGTCCTGGTAATGCATCAACAAATTCCAAAGCAGCCTCTTTAGCCCCATCCAATCTTGTTGGTTGTACATCATTAGCCATCATGCTGCTGCTAGAATCAATAGCAATTGCATAATCAAAATTAGCGCCATAGCCGTTATGCCACCATATCAATCCAGAAGCACTAAGAATTAATAACATCAGAACTAAAAATCTCATAAATAATAAAGTCCAGTTTTTGGATAATATCTTTTTTCCACTTAATTTCTCTAATAATTCAAAGTTAGAAAACTTCAAAGCCCTTCTTTTAGTATACTTTAAGCTATAAAAATGAATAATTACTAAAATAGGCAAAGCTAGTAAAAACCATAAATATTCTGGATGAGTAAAGCTTATTAACGGAATTTTAATGACCTCTTTTTAAATAATTTTACAATAGGCGTAACAAAGGGCTTATCAGTTGTTAATAACAAAAAATCAGCCATATTATTCTCAAAAATAAATTCAAGCTGTTTTTCTTCCTCTCTAACATAAGTCTCATACTCTTCTTTTAACATATCTGGTTTTATAGTTATTTTCTCCTGAGAATAAGGGCTTGAAATAACGACATCACCAACCCCAATTGGCAATTCCCTATCTCTAGGGTCCTTTATCATTATTGCAATAACATCAAATTTACTGCAAGCCATCTTCAAATATTTCTTCCATTCTCCTTTTAATCCAATAAAATCAGAAACAATAATTAATATGCTGCTTCTCTGTAAAAAAGGAACTATAAATTTTAATGCCTCTCCCAAATCATACTCTCCACCATATAAATTCAAATCCACTAATTGATTCAAAACACTATAATACTGTTTCTCACCAGCATTAGGATAAATTCTAGTAATCATTTTGTTACTAAACATCCCTAAACCTATATTATCATCAGAATTCATAACAGCAAAAGCCATACTAGCTACAACTTCAGCAGCATACTGGCACTTTAATTTATTCGTGCTTCCAAATAACATACTGTTGCTAACATCTAGAAGAAAAAAAACATCCAAGCTTCTTTCTTCGTTAAAAGTTTTTATTAATAAATCATCTGATTTTACACTAGCTCTCCAATCAATTAAGCTAGCATCATCCCCAATATTATATCTTCTAAACTCCTCAAACTCTAAACCAGTTCCCTTAAAACTCGTTTTATAACCACCCATTAAACCACTAGTTGTTAAAGTCTTAGTAGATATATCAAGCTTTTTAACAAGTGATTTAATATCTAATTTTAATTTATTAGCAGCCATTTTTATTTGTTATGTTCCATTATTAAGTGGAACAAAATTGGAGGTAACAGATTCCACTATTGTCCAGTTGCTTCTCCTTTTGCCTGCAAGGACTTTATTTAGATTATGAATTGAATATCTTGCCCTGTTCTGAGCCGAGTCAGTATTTGCAGAAACTGAAAGAAAATCATTTTTTTCATTGGCTGTTTCAGCATTTTTGATGTTTTTTCTTGCCTTTTTTATCTCTTTTTCACCATTTCTTATCACTTTATACTTAATAAATATTTTATCAAAAAAGTTATATCCCTTTAAATCCATTTTCTTTGCCTGTAAAAGTAGATTTTCTGCTTCTAAAAGGGTTGTGTGAGCAGAAATAATAGCCAGAGTTGATTCATTTTTATCTAGAGACTGCAATGGGGGTGTTGCTGAAACTTGTATAATATTTATCAACAAAATACTAATTAATATCACAACAAGCATAATTTTATTAATATATTTTTTGTCTGCCATTTTTATGGTGTAGGAACTTTAGCAAGAATCTCAGTTACAATATCATTCTGTTTGATATTTTCAGCCTGCCCTTCATAATTCAAAATAACCCTATGTCTTAAAACATCGTGAGCAACATCCTTAACATGCTGTGGCGTCACAAAAGATTTTCCATTCAACAAAGCCTCTGCCTTAGCCCCTATATATAATCCTATACTTGCCCTAGGAGAACTTCCCCAAGCAATGTATTTTCCCAATTTTAATTTATATTTATCAGGATATCTTGTAGCATCAACTATTCTTATAATATATGATTCAACTTCATCATTTACAAAAACCTTTTTACACATCTCTTGCATATGTAATATCTCTTTAGAAGAAACAACCCCTCTTATATTAAAATCCTCAAACCCCTTAGTTGTCATATTCTTTTTTAAAATATCCTGCTCTTCTTTTTTATTAGGATAACCTATATACAATTTAAACAAAAATCTGTCTATCTGGGCCTCAGGAAGTGGGTAGGTGGCAATAGTTTCTATTGGGTTCTGTGTTGCTAAAACAAAAAATGGTTTTTCTAAAGTAAATGTTTCTCTCCCAATAGTAACCTGTTTTTCCTGCATTGCCTCCAATAAAGCAGATTGTGTATTATGGGAAATAATTCCTCCAAAACCAGCTATAAATGAATGTGTATCCTCAATAGTAAAGTCATATAAATAATAATCTTTTTTAGGTTTAACTATTTTAATATCTTTAACAAAATCACAATAAAAATCCCCATCAATTAATTTTTTTAAATGAGAAACATCTCCTACATTTTTAATTCCATTATAAACCCTATTAAGAATAGCTCTACTATGCTTACTTCTATTTTTAGGATACTCTAACTGGAAAGCATATAAACCAGTTAATTTATGAAATTCTTTATGAGTCAAATTTAATTTCTTTCTTAAATCTCTTAAATAACTATGAAAATTAGGTATAAAATCTGTATATCTATTTGTAATATTTTTGTATACACCCATTAATTTTTTATTTTTTTCTTTACTAAAAAATCCAATTTTTTTCTTGAACTCTTTTACAGAATTTCCATAAAGATTAATATTATAAAAATAACCTTCCCCCACATTTGTCTTTTTGTAAGACCTTCCAATCCTACCAACAATACCCTGTCTTAATAACAAATAAGCTATCTTGTTTGCAATATCCCTACTCTTACTAGTTACACTAACACAATCCCTATTCACCCACCCATCACATTCAAAATACATTCTTAAAAATTCTTTAATAATATCATTTTCAGATTTCAAAATAAAATTAGGTATTTGTTTATCACCAGAATGGGCATCTACCTTATAACCCATAGCAATTAATAAAGTAGTTAAAGTTTTAGAACTTATAGCCAATCTATATTTACCATCCCTTTTGTCTCTTAAAATTCTCACTTTATACCCAAAAATATCATTTAATATATTTTTAAACTCCACTATCATTTTTTTATCTTTCATAGAAATAAAAATATCTCCATTACTTTTATGATAAGTTTCAGCTATTAAAAAAGCTATAAATTTAGCCAACTTTTTATCTACACTCTTAGGCATCTTTATAAATCTAACCTGACCAAACTGTTTAGCATTGATTAAAAAAGTGTCTTTTAGTTTATAATCCAAATATTTTGGTTTAGATCTTAAATAAGTTCTAACCAGATCTTCATCTTTTTTATTTTTTATTTTTAATTTATTAATTATCTGTTTTGGTTCTAAATATTTTAATCTTGTTACTTTTAAAAATAATTTTTTTCTCCTTTTAATTTCATTTTTAACATTTTCATTAATCCTAATCAAATCTCTATTATATTCTAAAATATTATCCCCTTTAATATTAACTCTTTTAGGGACAAGAACACAATTCCCATTTTCTAAATCTTCTGCATTTATATTCTCAATATCTCCATTAATTAAACTAAAAAATGGATGTACTTTTGAAGTTTTTATTTTTCTTCCACTTGTTAAACTAACTTCATAATAAGGTTCTCTTACTCTTTGCTTAAATAAATATTTTACTTTTCTAGGCTCTATTTTATAAGTATCTAAATTAAAAGAAGGCACATAAAAATCTTCTTTTGGAACTATCCAAGATTCATTTCCTCTTTTATAAGTTTTCTTACCATTATATCTCTTAAAAACATCTTTTATCGACATTAATTCCCCGTTTCCTAACATAATATCCGTATCTTTAGTAACACATTTTCCAGGTGATCTGTTAATTTCATCAGCCAATAAAAAATTTGTAAATACAGGTCCCCTAACAATATAAAATCCCTTAGTTTTATCATAAGCAGTCAATCCTAAAATATCTGTAGGCAATAAATCAGAAGTAAACTGCACTCTCTGGAAATTGCTTGTCATCACATTAGCCAAAGTTTTAATGATTAAAGTTTTAGCAATCCCTGGAACTCCCTCAACTAAAACATGTCCATTTGCTAATAATGCTCTTAATAAACCATTAATAACAAGCTCCTGCCCGACAACAGCCTTAGAAATTTCCTTTCTTACCAAGTCCATGTCTCTACAAACTCTAGCAACCTCCTTTGGGTCTAATTTTTCACTCATATCCTTAAATCCTAATAATCAAACTATTTAAAAATATAGCACTACTTTAAAGAAATTACGCTACTTTTTTATATACATGACTATTACATAAATATACCTAAATAAAGATAAATAATACTTAACTATACTTAGGTACTACTTAAATATGAACAATACAGAAGAAAAAGCACTCAATTGGCTCATAAGCCAGGGCTATAAAGCAAACTCTATAATCTACAAAAAGACTCCTACATTTATAAGCACAGATAAAAAATTTGAAGTTAAGCGCCTTTACGGTAATCAAATTATATTCTACAACAAGCAATATCAAATATTAAAAAAATTAAATAATGTTTTAATCCTAGTATTCCGAGATAATGAAAACGAGCCATTCTTAAAACTAAAATTTGAAGAAATTAAAGATTTAAAAAAACAATATAAAGGTGTTGAAATTAATTGGGTTGGTATAGACGAAAAAGTTAGAGCCCTTCGTTTATCAGAAAAAACAAAAGAGCGATTAAAAAAATTTGGAAAAATGGGGGAGGACTACGATCAATTATTAAATCGTTTATTAGATAGGATAGAAAAAAATGAAAAATAAATTAATATTAATATTTGTGATATTTTTACTAAATCTATCTATAATGAATGCTATTACTAATAATGCAGTAGCTTCTTATGAATCTCCAAAAGATACAGAAAACACTGTTAAGATTTTATTTCATTCTTGGGGAGAAGGCCTAACAACAACAGTTGATTTAGATGATTACTTCCCTATAAAAAGAGATCAAAATAATCAATATTTATATGTATCACCACCAGAAATTATAGTCTCAATAGATCAATCAACAGGCATTGCAACACTAAAGGAAAGCAAAGATTGGATAGGCACAAAAGAAGTCTTCTTTTCATTAGCAGATATTTATCGTTTATATGAAGGTCAAACAGCTCTACAAAAATATGTAGAAAAAATAAAAAAAGAGCGTGAGTCACAAACAATTAAAACCAATATTAAAGAATTTGAAGATTCCTCTTTATATCCATATTTAAATTCATTGCTAGATAAATTAGAGAAAGAAAAAGGTTCAGCAGAAATACCAGAGATTAAAGCTACCTTCCAAAAACCAGATTTAAAAATAGATGTAGGAAATACTATTAATTTCAATATTGGTGTTCAAACAAAAACAAGTGAAGGGATTAAAACACACCGCCCATATTTAATCCTTAATATAAAACCAGAAAAAATATCTCCCACTTTAGAAGAAGGCGCTGGTTACTCAATATGGATATTAGCACCATTATTTATAATTATTTTAGTGTTAGCTGTTATGTTATACTTCTATCTTAAAGATCATATTTCCTCAATTAAAAGGTTCATTAATAAGATTATTCCAACAAAGAAAAAAACAAAAGTTGATGTTTTATCTCAAGACATTAGAAATCTAAAATCCTTTTCATTAGACCTTAAAAATTTATCAAATCAAATAGGCAAATTACAAGAAAACACCTTAGCTGAAAAATATTTTAATACAACAAAAAAGGCATTTAACAGCCTAACCCACCCAAGCTATGAATTCACTTATGCTGAAATAACTAAAGAAATTATAGCAGAAGACCTAGAAGATACAGTCAAAAATAAACTAGTAGAATTCTCAAAAGAATTATCAGATTTAAGATATAGTGGAGAAAGAATAACAAAGCCAGAAATTAAACAATTGATACAAAAAACATTATACTTTATAGACAAAGCAATAGAAAACAAGCAAAAATCAAGTGTTAAAGAGTCTATAAAATTAGTGCAAAAAGCCCCTTGGATTAAATACCTCAACTTTATCACATCCTTCTTCAAAAAAGAAGAAGAAAAGCTCCAAAAATTAGAAAAAAAGATTGAAATAAAAAAACCAAAGGAAAAAATTAGTATAACAAAAAATATCCTTCATGCCTTAGGATTATACAAAACACCAGAAGAAAAGAAAAAAGAGCTTCAAATTAAAAAAGAATTAGAATTAATAAAATTAAAAGAAAAAGAAAGAATAGAATTAGAAAAAGAAAAAGCAAAAAAGACAAAAGAGTTAGAGCTAAGAAAAAAAGAAGAAGAAAAGAGAATTAAAAAAATAGAAGAAAAGAATAAGTTAAAAAGAAATCTTCTTGGTAAAATTAGTTCTTTCTTTAGATTTATAATTAAAAAAAGAAAATTAACACCAGCAGAAGAGCTGCAAATTTTAATGCGCCTAGAAAGACAAGCTTTAGCATCAAAAGATACACAAAAAGCTTATGATATTGATAGAAAAATAAACCAATTATACAAAGAGATACAGAAAAAACCAAGTTTAATAGACAAAGAGATTCATGAAGCATATAAAAAATTAAAAGA
>Ga0209541_10018396_pt1 | contig 10119 bp, 9 predicted proteins | sample RifCSPlowO2_01_FD_184027 | JGI IMG/M metagenome (GOLD analysis project Ga0209541, IMG submission 184027) | Groundwater microbial communities from Rifle, Colorado - Rifle CSP2_plank lowO2_0.1 (SPAdes) (version 2) | ecosystem: Environmental > Aquatic > Deep subsurface > Groundwater | place: Rifle...
GGCTAATAACTAATGGCTATACAGATAGCTGTTTCCTACCTTTTCTTCTTCGTCTGGTTAGGACATTTCGTCCAGACTTAGTGTGCATCCTTCCCAAAAAGCCGTGTTTTACTTTCCTTTTTCTTCTTTTTGGTTTATATGTTAGAGCTTTTGATTGCATAATGTGTGTTGGTTATTTAATCCAGTGTATTATTTTTTATCTCTAAAGTCAATTTTTGATTTTTTAAATCACTTTTTTTGCTTGTCAATATTGTCAACAGTTTTCCACCTGTTATACACAGTGTATGCACGTTTTTGTTTTGGACAGTTTGAAATTTTAATCTACACTTGTTTCATGACCAACGAAGAACTCTGGAAAGCGGTATTAGGAGAAATGGAATTGTCTTTAACTAAGGCTAATTTTACTACTTGGTTTAGGAATACCACTATTCTCTCTAAAGATAGCAACGCCGTCGTTGTAAGTGTCCCTAATGGTTTTATAAAAGAATGGCTTGAAAATAAATTTAATAAAAAAATTCTTCAGTCTATACGAAATCTTACTCCGGAAGTGCGGGAAATTAAATATATGATTGGCAGGCCGAAGATAGAGCTTGCAAAGCACGATCTTTCTAAAATAAGCCTTGATACCGAAATAGATGAAAAGGCTGAATCGGATTTAGACAAAGACCTGGACAAGATTACGAACCTCAATAGAAAATACTCTTTTGAATCTTTTATTGTCGGCTCAAACAATGAGTTGGCTCACGCTGCAGCTTCGGCTGTAACCAAAAATCTTGGTCGTCTTTATAATCCATTGTTCTTGTATGGGGGTGTAGGCTTGGGTAAAACCCACCTTCTTCAGGCTATCGGTAATAAAATAGCATCCGAAAATAAGGACAAAAAAATTTACTACCTCCCCGCGGAAAGATTTACCGCTGAAATTGTGGAGGCAATCCGAAACAAGAATATAGAAGAGTTAAAAAATCAATATTCAAAACTTGATCTACTAATGATTGACGATGTTCAATTTATAGCCGGAAAAGAAAAGACTCAGGATATTTTCTTTTCAACTTTTAATGAGCTCTACAGCCGAAATAAACAGATAGTCCTATCATCAGATCGCCCTCCTCAAACAATTCCGGCCCTTGAAGAACGACTACGCTCCCGTTTTCAAGGAGGCATGGTAGCTGATGTTGGTCTTCCTGATTTTGAAACAAGATTGGCTATATTAAATCTTAAAGCTTCTGAGAGGAACTACGCCCTCAATTTAGAAGTTCTCACTTACATAGCCACTCATATCCAAAAAAATGTCCGAGAACTAGAAGGAGCCTTAAATAGAGTGGTGGCTTTCGGTCAAATATATAATCGAGTTCCAGACTTAAAAGAAGTAAAAAATATCCTTAATACCTATTTGAGTACCCCCTACAGAAAAACCTCCCCTCAAGTAATCCTTAAATCTGTTGCCGATTTTTACAGTATCTCTTTAGCTGATTTAGTAAAAAGAAGTCGTAAAAAAGAAATTGTTAGGCCCAGACAGATAGCTATGTTTTTACTTAGAGAGGAAACAAAACTATCGTTCCCTGAAATAGGTCAAAAATTAGGTGGCCGTGATCACTCAACAGTTATTCACGCTTGTGAGAAAATTAAAAACGAGGTTTCCGTAGATGAACCATTAAAACAAGAACTGATTCTAATAAAAGAGCGTGTTTATAATTCATTTGATAAGTAGTTGGTAAGTTTGTTGATAAAGTTTGGAATAAAAATGTTATCAGTTTTTTATCCCACCTTAGTTAATATTTTATTAACATCCCTACAGGAGACGTTTTCCACATTTCCACAGGCTTAATAATAGTAATAATATTTTAAATTAATAATTATTAAATTATGAAAATAACAGTAAATCAAAAAAATCTTAAAAAAGCACTTAGTCTTGTTGAAAAAGTTGTCTCCAAAAATTCATCACTTCCTATTTTGAACAATATTCTTCTCAAAACGGAGAATGGGAGACTTAAAGTGTCGGCTACAAATCTTGAGATAGGTATTAATTATATTATTGGCGCAAAAATAGAAGAAGTTGGTCAAATAGCTGTTCCGGCTAGGATTATTTCTGATTTCATAGGAAATATAACAGACGATAAAGTTTCTCTGACAACTAAAAATAATATTTTAAGTATAAATTCAGAAAGGTATAAGACCCAAATACTTGGATTTGATGCCAAAGATTTTCCAATAATACCCAAAATAAAATCTAAAACTTTGGCTATTATTCCCACTAAACTACTTAAAAATTCTCTTATGACGGTTTTAGATTCAGTGGCTGTATCTGAAACAAGACCGGAATTGGCAGGGGTATATATAAATTTCAATGATAATAAAATTGTTTTTGCGGCTACTGACAGTTTCAGACTTACTGAAAAAAGTGTTGATTTTAAAAATACTCAAAAACAATTTTTTATTGTACCCAGAAATACAGTAGTAGAGTTGATAAGAATTGCCGGAGAAATTGAAGGAGATTTATCTTTTAACACCAGTGATAATCAAATATCTTTTTTCAATGATGATTTTGAGATAGTATCAAGGATTGTAGATGGAAATTATCCGGACTACAAAAAAGTTATCCCTGAAAAATGCGTCTCAAGAGTATTGGTAAATAAAAACGAATTAGATAAAAACATACGGATAGCCGGTTTGTTTTCAACAAACATATCGGATATTAAGATTAATTGTTCTGAAGGTAAAATAGCTATTTTAGCTAAAAATTCAGATAAAGGAGAAATTGAAACTCTTGTTGAGGCATCTCTTAAAAATCAACCTTTTGAAGTTTCTTTAAATTTCCATTATCTCCTAGATGGCCTAAAAATACTGGACACAGAGAAAGTTATTTTAGAATTTACTGGACATGGTAGCCCTCTTGTTATAAGACCCAATGATGATAAAAAAGATGTAGTCTATCTCATCATGCCCCTAAGAAGTTAATCACGTTATAAAAATGTTCAGATCAATAGGTGGAATGTTAGATAAAAAAAGTAATAATTTTATCAAAGCCGGAGAAAATAGTTCGGATATCAGTTTAATTTTTGATAAATTCTTAAGTAGATATTTCGCCGAATACAAAAATTTATTTGAGTGGAAAGCTTCCTATGACCCAAGAAACGGAAAAGTAGTCATTAGTGTCGGCAGTAAATTAGTAGCCGGAGAACTTAGTCTAAAGATAAAAGAGTTATCACAACTCTTTAAAGAGGCGAATTTAAAAGTTACTCAAGTTGTTATTGTATAGGAGGGTTATAAAAATTAGTTACAGGCCACTCCCAGTTTTGAAACTGAGAATCAGAATTTGGGTTTGCTGGAAAAGGACCTAATGGATTATTTCTGTCCACATAGTAAAGTATCTCGTGATATTCAGGGGACGAGCTACCATTTTTTATGTAGATATAGTTACCATCCAACATCACTTTATTTGCAATTACAGGGTCCGGGTTGGTAAACCTCTCATTAGGCATAGTACTTAACGCCTTGGCCATAAATTCATGCCACATGGGACCAGAGGCACTTATACCGGCACCTTCTTTAGTCATAGATTCATTTTTATTATTTCCGGTCCAAACACCGGCAACAAGAGAAGGTGCGTAGCCAACAACCCAAGCATCTCTGTTTTCTTGTGTAGTTCCTGTTTTAGCAGCAACATCTCGTCCTGGAAAATATAAAGAGCTTGAGTAGCCGAAGACGGAAGCTCTTGCTGTGTTGTCAGAAAGCATATTATTAATAAGACGGGCTGTTTGAGAATCAAGAACTCGTTCTGGTTTGTTATTTTTCTCTTCCAAAACTTGGCCGTTGGAGGACTCAACTCTTTGGATAAAAGACCAAGGACTTCGCATACCATCATTGGCAAAAACTCCATAAGCAGAAACTAAATCAACAAGCTTAACTTCTGCCCCCCCTAAAACAAGAGATAATCCAAAACGGGATTTGTCGCCTAAAGTTGTGATACCCATGTTCTCGGCAAGTTCAATGGTGTCATTAATTCCGGCAAGATACAGAGCTTTAACGGAGGGAACGTTTAAAGACTGAGCCAGTCCTTGGCGGAAGGTAACCGGACCACGATATCTTCCGTCATAATTTTGAGGATGATAACAATCAATTCCAAAACGGTCTTTTGTTTGAAGACTATCCGGTTCGCAGTTTGGGTTGAATTCTGTTTTGAGATCAAAAACAACCGTGTCATCAGGGTAGCCCTTTGCTAATGCAGTGGCATAGGCAAAAGGTTTGAAGGCAGATCCTGGTTGGCGGTTGGCTATAGCGACATTAAAATTTCCTTCATCTTCAATATTAAAGTAATCTTTTGAGCCTACTAAAGCCAAGAGATCTCCGTTTCTTGGATTTATTGCCACCAAAGCGGCATTAACGGCTTTGTAGCGGTCTTTATTTATCGGAGCATACTTAGACACAACTTCTTCTGCGATAGTCTGGAGGTTTGAATCAAGGGTTGTAATTATTTTAAAACCGCCGTTTTCAACAGCGTCTTCTCCGTATTTGGCACTCAGGTATTCTTTGGCCATGATTACAAAGTGAGGGGCTTGGATATCATCATCAACCGCTTTGAATTCCAGTTTTTGATTTAAAGCATCTTGGTATTCTGTATCGGATATATATCCGAGAGTCTTCATTTTTAACAGAACAGAATTTTTAATAGCCAATAATTCATCAACATGGTTTCCGAAGGGAGAATAGTAACTTGGAGCTTTTGTTACTGACGCAATAGTGGCTGCTTCGGCTGTGGAAAGCTGTGAGGCTTTCTTTCCAAAAAATTCTTTAGCCGCAGACTCAATTCCGTATGCATTAGAGCCATATGGAATTTGATTTAGATACATCCAAAAAATTTCGTCTTTAGTAAATTTTCGTTCAATTTCAACGGCTAAAACAGCCTCTTTTATTTTTCTTGAAATAGTTCGCTCATCACCTAATAGTGCCTTTTTGACTAACTGCTGGGTAATCGTGGAACCCCCTTGGGATATGCCCAAGTTTACTATGTCTTTGAAAAACGCTCTTGCTATTCCGCGAAAATCTATACCATTGTGGTTATAAAAATCGCTGTCTTCAGAGGCCAAAGTGGCTTCTTTAATAGTTTCAGGTATCTGTTCCCAAGGAATTATTGTTCGTTTTTCCTCGCCGTGAATATCATAGAGGAGGACTTCGCCGGTACTATCATATATCTTGGTAGATTCGCCGACTTTTCTGGTGGCGATTGATTCAGGATCGGGGAGTGTTCTTTGGAGATATAAAAAGAAAGAAAGAAGCATGATGGTTCCAATTACAAACAACCACAAAAAAAGCATCGCCAATGCCTTGAAATTTTTAATTGTCCAGATTTTTTTAAACTTTCTTCTTAAGTTAACCATTTTCGCTTGAAGTTAATTGTGCCACAAAAATGTGACATTTACAAGCTCAAATGAGTGTTTTGACATCAACAAGATTTGAGTATATTATATTGCAAGTGCTTTAAGAATTACTTATGAGGGAAGTACTATGCTTTTAATAGTTGTACTATCTGTGATGCTTCTTGTTGTTTTAAAATATTTGCCACTGAAATACGAGACTCTCATAGAGGGTGTATTTGACCGAAAAGAAGATAGCTCGGATTTTTACAAGAAAGTCATCGTTTTCTGGTTTGATAATCCATGCCGCGAATGTATCGAGAAGAGTTCAGAAAACGAACCTTTCTACCGTCAATGTCACACATCTGTTCCTGCAACAGCAATAAATCTTGATTCTGGAATTGAGCCTCAAAATGGCGACTCGATAAAAATTATTGCATGGAAAACTATCTTCGGCCGTACTGTGATATACAGACTTATCCAGACCAATTTTGCTAATGAATTTGCAGTACCACAACTGCAACAAGAAAAAGATGAGTGGGAAGCATATGGTGACGCTTCTGACCGTCGTGAAGCTATGAAGCGTGGACTTAGCCTCGAAGAATATCGTAAGGCAGAAAAAGAAGAAGAAATACGATATGCGGCCGAACAGCTTGAATTGTCTTCCGAAGAAGTAATTGAAAACAAGTACAATGAAATTCCTCAATTTATGCTCCAGATTGTTAAGAGACTGATTAAAGAGCTTGGTCGTAACCCGACGAAAGATGATATATGGACTGCACAGAATAAAAAATCTAAAGATATGATAGAGAGTATGAGATCCACTCCGATTGATGAAAGTTATAACCATGAGTGCGTGACGTTTAGGCATAGTGGCCTATATAACGAATATATAGCAACTGGCACATCCCCAGATCAGGAATTTACCGAGCATTTGATTGGGTGCCAGCAATGCTTATCGAGTATCACCAAGTTAAGAGAAAGATTTTTGAAATCTACTAGTCCAAATTGCTTGACCGCTGATGAGTGTGGCGTCATCAGAACAAATGGTCTTGAACCAGAAAATCGAAAAGATCATACCAGTAAATGTTATCATTGTTGGGTACTTCTTCGACGGTGTGAGAAAGAACATCTTTCCGGCCAGCCAAGACCGGAATGTCTAACCAAAGACAATCTATATACTATCCATACTACGGGTGAAATTCCTGAAGTATGCAAGTTACATTTGACGAATTGCCTTCGATGCCAGAAAGTAGCGGAAGAACATAGAGATGAGTACATAGATAAAGTTGTTCCTCTGCCTAAATTACCGAAAATGAAATTCAAGAGCATTAGAGCTAAATACAAAAATCAAACGACCGCTTAGACGGTCGTTTTTTATGTTAAGGCGATGCTCCAACACCAAAAGTCTGATATTTACAAGACGGTTTATTAAAGATATTATTTGATATATATGTTTGGAACTAAAATAATTACAGACGAACAAAAAATAGAAGAACTGCTCTCGAGAGGTGTTGATGAGGCGATTGAATTTGAACATCTGAAGGCCCGACTTCTTAAAGGAGACAATCTTCGCGTGAAATTGGGAATTGATCCTACAGCAAGGGATTTACATTTGGGCCACACAGTAGTGTTAAGAAAACTAAAACAGTTTCAAGACCTGGGCCACACAGCAGTTTTTATTATCGGTGACTTTACGGCGACCATTGGGGATCCGTCTGGCCGTAATGAACTAAGACCACAACTTACAGGTGATCAGATCAAAGATAATATGAAAAATTACCTTGCCGAAGCCAGCAAGGTAATTGACGTTAAAAAAGCCGAAATACACTATAACTCCGAATGGTATAAAAACAAAGAAGCATGGTTCTTGATGGAGTTGACCAGTAAATTCACTTTAGCCAGAGCTTTAGAGAGAGACGATTTTCAAAAAAGAATTAAAAACGATCAGGATGTCGGATTGCTTGAAATTTTGTACCCGTTATTTCAAGGCTACGATTCTGTTGCTGTTCGGGCCGATGTTGAGATCGGAGGCACAGATCAGAAGTTTAATTTGTTGACTGGCAGAAAAGTTCAGAGAAGATATGATCAGCCGGAGCAAGATATTATTACTTGTCCACTCATTGAAGGCATGGATGGGGTTAAAAAAATGAGCAAAAGCACCGGCAATTATATTGGCTTGTCAGATAATTCTGGAGACATGTTTGGCAAAATAATGTCTGTACCGGATGGGCTTATGGTGAAATATTTTAAACTTCTAACTAATGTATCGGACATGGAAGTTGAAAATATAAAAAATGACATACTGGTTAACCCATCTATGGCCAAAAAATCTCCAAAGGAATGGAAACAAACTTTAGCTCAAGAAATAGTAAAAATGTATCATGGCGAAAAAGAAGCCAAGAAGGCCAAAGAAGAATGGGAAAAAGTTTTTTCCAATAAAGAAATGCCAAGCGAGATTCAGGAAGCACCTGGAGAGGGGATGAGGTTGGTAGATTTTATTACTGAACACGCCCTTGCGACATCTTCATCGGAAGCAAAAAGATTATTAGACCAAGGGGCAGTGAGTGTTAATGAAGAAGTCGTTAAAGAATGGGGACGTGTGCTTAAGAGTGGAGATATTGTGAAAGTTGGTTCAAGAAAGTTTCTCAAAGTAGTTTAAATAAAAAACAGTCCCGCTATGGCGGGGCTGTTTTTTATTTAATACTAGATTACTTCTTCCTCTTCATCATCATCCTCTTCATCTTCTTCGTCTTCTTCCTCATCTAAATCATCAACATCGTCAGTATCATCATCTTTTTTGTCCTCAACTTCGTCCGCTTTTAAGATATAGAGCGGATCCATTATTTCGTTTATTGCCATACTGGCCTTGTTTGTCTTGTTTATATTGACGGGCCGCATCAGAGCTGCCAGACCACATAAACGAGACATTTATTAAAACTTTATCCCATTTTATTATTTACTCCGCAAATTGCAATAGCCAGAGCATCGGCAGCATCATCGGGCTTAATTTCTTCTTTTATTCCGAGTATTAAACGAACCATTCTTTGGACCTGATTTTTGTCTGCTCCGCCATGTCCCGACACCGCTTGTTTTATCTGCATCGGAGTGAATTCAAGAACTGGTAAATTGTGATTGGTAAGGGTAAGCATTATTACTCCCCGCATTTCTCCGACCGACATGACTGTTTTTTGATTTTTAAAAAAGAAGAGCCTTTCTACTACCGCAAGTTCAGGTTTATGTTTCTTAATTAATTTTGAAAGTTCTTTGGCCGTGTTTTTGTAATCAAACAATTTGTCCTTGCCTGGGTTTTTAATTATTCCGTAATCTAAGGACTCAAAATGATTGCCTTCATTTCTGATGACACCAAAACCTATTTGTGTTGTTCCCGGATCAATTCCAATAATTACCATTTATTTAATTACTCCGCTAAATTAGAATTAACATCCTCAATTTCGTCTTGGTCATCTAAGGCCTCAAATAGTTTGTCTACTTGCCCCTGAAGAGAGGAGTCGTTAAGAGTGAGCGGTTGATTGAACATCCAAGTAAGACTTCCTGGTTGAACCAATTTAGAATTATTTTCTGTTAATATTTTTTTAATTTCGGCCATTGTCCGGTTTCGGTTGTCGGTAATGGCTTTAATTTTGAGGGCAACTCCTCCCGGACCCAAGGCTTCAATGGATAACTCCTCCAACTGAGCCTGATCTTTCTCGGAAACTTTTTTGATTGCTCGTTCAATGTTCTCATTTGGCACATTCATTGCTTTAGCGTTCTCAATTGCTTGAGCGAGTGAGGGGTTAGATTTTGGGTCAATGCCTTTTTTGGCAGCCAAAGTAATCAACCTTGAAAGCCTGGAAAATATTTGCCCCCGTTTTTTATCGGTAATGGCTTTCTTGTGCCGAATTTGACTCCATTTTGAATGCCCGCTCATAGTAAAGTTTCTTTTGTAGGTAAACCAAGATGTTTTCGCCCACCAGTAGTAATGACTCTGCCTTTGGGGGTTCTTGAAAGAAAACCCATTTGCATTAAATATGGCTCATAAACATCTTCAATCGTCCCTTCTTCTTCTGATATTGCCGCTGCTATTGATTTGAGTCCTACGGGCCCGCCATCAAATTTTTCGGCGATAGCTAAGAGTATCTTCCTGTCGGTCTCTTCAAGGCCTTTGTGATCAATTTCCAGCATCTTGAGGCTCTCTTTGGCTATGGTCTCATCAACATGGTCAAGATCCTTCATTTGAGAGTAATCCCGAACCCTTTTTAATAGACGATTGGCTACACGGGGAGTGAACCTTGATGAAGCGGCTACTATTTTTATCGCCGGTTTGTCTATTTTAATATCCAGTAAATCAGCAGAACGACTGATTATTTTTTCAATATCCTCATCCTTGTAAAAATCCAGTCTGAAACTTACCCCAAATCTTGACCTAAATGGTGCCGAGAGGAGCGAGATTTTGGTGGTTGCAGCTATGAGGGTAAATCTCGGTAAATCTATCTGAAGCGTTTTTGCCGAGTTGCCTTTGCCGATAACTATATCAAGTTTAAAATTTTCCATTGCCGGATAGATAACCTCCTCCACCATTTTGTTAAGTCTGTGAACCTCATCTATAAACAGAACATCGCCGTCATTAAGACCGGTTAATATAGAACCGACATCTCCTGCTTTTTCTAAAGCAGTGCCCGAAGTTATTTTAATACTTGCCCCGAGTTCTTTTGCGATAAGATAGGCAAGGGTAGTCTTTCCCAGACCGGACGGGCCATGCAGAAGC
>Ga0209541_10018397_pt1 | contig 10118 bp, 8 predicted proteins | sample RifCSPlowO2_01_FD_184027 | JGI IMG/M metagenome (GOLD analysis project Ga0209541, IMG submission 184027) | Groundwater microbial communities from Rifle, Colorado - Rifle CSP2_plank lowO2_0.1 (SPAdes) (version 2) | ecosystem: Environmental > Aquatic > Deep subsurface > Groundwater | place: Rifle...
AGGCCTATAAGTTTGAAATGAGCAAATTATATCAAAAGTCGTTACGTCAAAGCATTAAAAAATTTTACCCCAGGTTGCACTTGTAAATTGAATGTGGGCTTCTCTAAAATCCCTCCCAACCTCCCTTTTACAAAGGGAGGAGATGGTATCCCCCTTTAGAAAAGGGGGAGGAAGGGGGATTTCGTAATTCAAAGTATTATACAATCTGAAATGAGATTGCTTCGTGGAGTTTACCCCGCACTCGTTGCGGGGCTCGCAATGACAAAAGTGAGTTTCGTAATTCTCTCAAAATATAGCTTGGTGGAGCAAGAAGATTGACCACAGTAATACAAAAATAAGCGGTTGCACCGCCAAACGGCGGAACAACCGCATCAGTTTACTTCACGTCGGACAGAAGTCATTTCGACTTAGTCCCATAAGAGTGTATACTACATAGGTATTACTAATACTAATCGTAAAACCTATGCGATACAAAGGGAAACAGTCGCAACGAAGATCAAAACAGTCGAAGAAATACAATACATTACCAACTAAGCTTACAGAAAAAGAATTTAATACATTTTTCCTCCCGTTTCTTTCGTTACCGAAGCGTGGCAGAAAACCCAAAGCGCCACTGTATCATATTTTCAACTATATTCTTTACCAAATGCACACGGGTTGCCAATGGGAAAATGTCCCCATAAAGATTAATCCTGATACCGGAACACGTGAGATCAGTCATACATCAGTCTGGAAGTGGTTTGACCGGTGGAGTGGCGACAAGAGTTTCGATCGCGCATTTACCGGAAGTGTCCGTTTACTCCACGAAAAGAAGAAACTCCGTATGAAACGCATTAACCTTGATGGCACAAATAGTGTTGCCAAAAAAGGGGCGAAAACATTGGGTATTCTGGGCACAAGCATCAGACAGGGCAAAAGACAATCGGAGTAACAGATGAACGCGGCAATGTTCTTGCGCCGATTGAATGTTATGCGGTAAACATCAGCGACATCGTTCTCTTGCAATGCAGTTTACAGAATCTCACAAAGATAACACATTCTGTCGGCATTGATCTTACGGGTAGTATCTGCAATGGGGATGCGGGATTTGATTCAAAAAAGAATCGTAAGGCAATCTGGAATCGGGGAATGGTTCCGAATATCCCGGAGAATACGAGACGTCGGGATACCGCAAAACCAAAACGGGGACGTCCTCGGCACTTCCATAAAAAATCTTATGATAAACGCTTTGCGGTTGAACGAACCTTTGGCTGGGAAGATAAATACCGTTCCCTTGTTACCCGATATGATAGAAAACAAGCCAATTATCAGGGACGCAAGACTCTAGCGTATACACTTATCAATTTAAGGTACTTTTGTGGGAAGTCGAAATGAGTTCGATATGAACAGATATACTGTTTTCACGAATGTTATGCAAAAAGGATTTGGACTTGTAGGAATACTTATTGTAGCTGGCATCATTGCTGGCATAGGCGCTTTTGTTCTTAAGTCAGTTTCTTCTGGTCGAAATCCCTTCGTTCCGAATGAGGATACTGGAAGAGAGCAAAGATTTGAAAGGTTTTTTATTGCCCGGGATCAGCGAGTATTTTCGTATGTCCAAGAGTATTTAAAAAATTTAGACAATTCATGTTTAAGTTATGGTTTCTATAATGATGTAAAAAGGCTTGTGCCGGATTATGATCAAGATTCTTATAATCAAGACCTTGCTGAGTTTGAGGGTTCCGAGATTGGTAGCTCAGCGTTTGGTATAAGTGGTTATTGTCTTGAGTATCAAGGGACATCAGCAGTTTCAAATACACGATGCTCAAAAGTGGAAATAACATACGATTTAATAAAACAAAGAGATTATGCTCTCGGCAATTCAGTGTCTGAGCCTAACCCACTTACGCTAGATGGAGGATTCGAATATACTCTAGAGAAAGAGTGTAAAAAATTGAATCAAGTTTATAAAGATCCACCAAAAGTAGAGAAGACAGAAGTTCATGTTTTGACCCCAAATGGAGGCGAAATTTGGGAAAAAGGAGGAGTGTATCCTATCAGGTGGAAGGTTTCCTCGTCAGCATCTACCGTATATATACAGCTTCTAAATGTGGAAGCAATTGGAAACTATGAGGGTGGGTATGCCGAGAGTTTAGAAGCAACTCCCAATGACGGGGAATATATATATCCCTCCTATGACGGCGATGACCACGCCCAGTTGTTATGGCAGTACACGCCCCCAGGACGGTATATCATTCGCATTTCACCGTATAGAGACAAAAAAAATTATGATGAGAGTGACAAGCCATTCATGATCGTAGAGAGAATGGGGACAATAAATTTAGAAGCGGATAAAGGATATGGACAACCCCCCTTACAGGTTACATTCTCGGCACTACTAAACAAGTTTCCTTCGTGTGGGAATACTTTTCATTGGATTTATGGAGATGGATACGATGAGAAAATAAACGAACCGTGTGGTGGGACGCCAACTGATATTCCTCTTCGCACCATCACGAAATCACACATGTACCAAAATGATGGCAAATTTACCGCAAAGCTATTAGTTGGCAACTACACTTCGAATGCAATTACCATAAGACCCGATACTCCTACGTCCGCAAAGCAGATAATTATTCACGAACCAAAGAGCGGTGAGAAAATAAAAAGAGGCCAAACATTTTCTATTGGATGGCTTGGCTATGCAGAACCGCCATTTAATATCAACCTTTTAAAAGATGGCTCACTTTTCCAAAAAATAATCGATGACTACTATAGTTATGGTCGGTTTACTTGGAATGTTCCAACAACAATACCGGCAGGCTCCGATTATAAAATTGAGATAACAAGTGGCGTATACACAGGTGTAAGTGATGGGGAATTTACGATCGAATAATTTTTAATGCTCTATTGACATTTTATACCCATTGTATATACAATGGGTATATGAAGGCAATTATCAATATTAAAGCTGATAAAGAAACGAAAGAAAAAGCTCATAAAGTTGCCCGTGAACTCGGACTTCCTTTGAGTACCATTATAAATGCGTATCTCAGACAGTTTACACGGAATAAAGAAATATACTTTTCTTTGTCTCCGCGTATGACTCCCGGCCTTGAAAAAATTATTGGCGGGGCAAAGGAAGACTTGAAAGCAAAAAGGAGTGTTTCCCCTGTGTTTTCTAGTGCGAAGGCGATGGATGATTATCTTGATTCTTTATGAAAATTGTTCTCCATAAGAATTTTGAGAAACAATATAAAAAACTCCATCAGAATGAAAAAAAGCGATTCAAGGTGCGACGTGATTTGTTTCTTCAGAACCCGTATCATCCTCTATTGAATAATCATTCATTACAGGGGAAATATAAAGGATATCGGAGTATCAACATTGGCGGTGACTTGCGCGCGATATATGAGTTAATCGATGAAGATATTGGATATTTCGTGACCATTGATATTCATAGTAAACTGTATTTTTCTTAAACAAGTAAATTTGTAGCTAAAAACCTTTATAAATAAGGTTTTTTTCAGCTCTCTTAACAAAACACTACAGTTTCTTGCTTTTTTCTTGTTTACACGTATACTAGCCAGTATTACTTATGGCACACAATGAAGAGACAACTACTTTAGATGCCACCGCGGAAGAAGCCGAGAATGCTTCGCGTCACTTGTCTGTCGGCAGGCAGGTTGGGATAGAGGAGGCAACACGTCGGCTGATGGACACACTTTTTAAGTCCGCGGGCGCTCTTAGCACTCCCAAGGCCGGAGAGCTTATTTCGGGAACAGTCCTTTCCCGCAGGGGCCCTTTCGTGTATGTAGATTTGGGACCATATGGTACGGGTGTGGTGTATGGTCGCGAGTTTTATAACGCGCGCGATATCATAAAAACGCTCAAAATTGGGGATGCCGTAACCGCAAAGGTTGTTGAGGTTGAAAACGAAGACGGATACACAGAGCTTTCTTTCCGCGAAGCAGGCAAGGATAAAATGTGGCAGGAGGCGGAAGCGCTCATGAAAAATAAAATGCCGGTGCCGCTCCCAGTGCTTTCTGCCAACAAAGGAGGGCTTGTTATGAATTGGCAAGGCGTTTCCGGTTTTTTACCGGTTTCCCAGCTTACCGCCAAGCATTATCCGCGGGTGGAAGGCGGCGACAAGAGTAAAATTCTCTCCGAACTTCAAAAATTTGTGGGCGAAACGCTCGAAGTTACCATTCTTGATATTAATCCGAAAGAAAACAAACTTATTTTTTCAGAGAAGAATGTGGAGTCGGATGAGCTCAAAGAGGTACTTTCCAAGTACCAGATTGGCGATACCATAGAAGGGGAAGTTACCGGCGTGGTGGACTTTGGTGTATTCATAAAAATTGAAGAAGGACTTGAAGGCCTGGCGCATATTTCAGAACTCGATTGGGGGCTCGTGGAAAATCCCTCCGATTTGTTCAACGTCGGCGCGCAGGTAAAAGCAAAGATTATTAATGTGGAGGGGGGTAAAGTTTCTCTTTCAGTAAAGGCATTGAAGCCCGATCCTTGGAAAGATTTTGCGAGCAAGTTTAAGAAGAGCGACATCATAAAAGGCCGCGTGCGTAAAATTGACCGGTTTGGCGTGTTTGTGGAGATTGAGGATTTCTTGTTGTCCGGACTTGCGCATGTGTCGGAATTCGGTTCTGAAAAAGAAATGCGCGAGCATATGGAACTCGACAAAATATATCACTTTCAAATTTTGAATCTCAATTCAGATGAACGAAAACTCTCATTAAGTTATGTGAAAGAAGGGGATGAGAAGAAAGAGGAACCGGCTAAGCCGTAGCGAGTGAAAGAGAACTGTTTATTTTGGGTAAAACATCGGAAAACGCGCTATTCAGCCGCTTGTTTTTTGCTTACATTAGGGATGTTATAGGATTATGAAGAAGCTTTTTTACCAAGATAGCCCGGAAAAAACTGGAAAACATACGATTTCCATGCGCGTGGTAGAAATTTTCGGTGGTGACGCCACGGCGACGATAACTACTGACATATGAACTGGGATTTTTTCGACCACAACTTTTGGCAGACGTTAATTACTCTGGGAGCAATAATTGCTGCTTATTTAATTGGGAAAAAACAAAATGAAATAAATGCTTCTATTTATAGAACCCAAGATGTAGTTGAACTATACGCGTCCTTTGCTTTGAGAAAAAATGTAAATGAAAAAGGTGAAGTTATATCTCAAACTCCATTGATTTATGTTCAGAACGTGGGTACGCGTCTCATTTATTTTGAAAAATATATTTTTAATGGGAAAGAATATCCGACGACCAATCAGGTTCTACCATCTACCTACTCCCAAGCATTGAATGATTTCTATTGGATAGAGCTACCAATAAATGGGGAGGTGCATGCGTGTATTGAAGTTTTCTATTATGACCTTGAAAAAAGAAAATGGAAATCTCGAATTTTCGCTGATTTAGAAAGTGGTACATGGAAAATAAAAACTCTCTCGCGAGAAACAGCGAAGTAAAAAGCAAGTATTTGAGAAAAACTATGAAAAAAATATATAAAATAGCGATTTTTGAAGGTCAACAAATCCGCCGCCACTGGGACGCGGAGAAAGAACTCTGGTATTTTTCGATAGTGGATGTGATAGCCGCATTAACAATGCAAGCGAACCATAAAAGATCACAAAGTTATTGGACTACGCTCAAAAATCGTTTAAAACAAGAAGGAAGTGAGGTGGTCACAAAATGTGACCAACTGAAAATGCGGGCATCTGATGGTAAATCTTATTTGACTGACGCGGCAGACACGGAAACTATGCTCCGTCTTATTCAATCCATCCCTTCGCCGAACGCTGAGCCGTTTAAGCTTTGGCTGGCGCGCGTGGGGTATGAACGTCTGGAAGAAACAGCTGATCCAGAGCTGGCCATTAATCGAGCCTTAAAAACTTATTTGCAGAAAGGATATAGCCCGGGGTGGGTAAACCAAAGATTAAAGAGTATAGAAATCCGCAAAACATTAACAGATGAGTGGGAAAAGCGTGGAGCAAAAGAGGGTGTTGAGTTTGCGATTCTTACGGATGAAATATCAAAGGCATGGGCGGGACTGACAACTAAACAATACAAAAATCTCAAAGGTCTGAAAAAAGAAAACCTGCGCGACAATATGACAAACCTTGAATTGGTTTTGAACATGCTTGCGGAAACTGCGACCACCGAAATATCACAGAAACGGGAGCCGGTAGATTTTGAACAAAATAAGCAAGTTGCGCGCGAAGGGGGGACCGTAGCCGGCAATGCTCGCAAAGAGATAGAATCAAAAACCGGGAAAAAGGCGGTTAGTGGCTATAACTTTAAGACAGTGAAAGGTGAACAATTGCTGAAAGAAAAATAATTATAGCAAAAAAATTCGCCAATCACTCATTTCCAAAACTCCTTATTTTTACTATTCTAATCAAATATGAATAAAGTAAATCTTATTAAACCTGAAAAGATCAGTATCCTAAACCATCCAACTTTGGATGAGAAATGGGTTCAAGAAATAATCGCTAATGACCCATCTGTTTTAGGTTTGGGTGATTTGATTTTGAAGGATAAAGAAAGAACCCAGCCGAAGGCCGGGAGGTTGGACTTGCTTCTACAGGATGCTGACTCTGAAAGGAGGTGTGAGGTTGAAATCCAGCTTGGGAAAACTGACGAAAGCCACATTATTCGAACTATTGAATATTGGGATAATGAGAGAAAAAGATATCCTCAATATGACCACGTTGCCGTGATTGTCGCTGAAGATATTACGAGCCGATTTTCAAACGTCATCGGACTATTTAATGGCGCAATTCCATTGATAGCTATTCAGATGAATGCATTTAGAAATGGCGATGACTATTGGCTTACATTTACAACTGTTCTCAATGAAATCAGACAAGAGACTGATGATGAGGAAGTTAAAGAGGTTACAGACAGAAATTACTGGGAAAAAAGGGGTACCCCCGATACTGTTTCTATGGCAGACAATATTTTGAAACTTATTTCTGAATTTGCTCCACGATATGAGCTTAAATATAACAAGTTCTATATCGGTTTGGCGAAAGATGGATCCCCGGACAATTTTGTGGCCTTCAAGCCGAGAAAGCACAATCTCTATTTAGAAATTAGAATGGAGCAATCAAAAGAAATAAGCGAGAAAATTGAAAGTGTGGGGCTGGATTTATTTAAATACGATCCCAAATGGGGAAGGTATCATTTACGCTTAACAAAGTCAGATATCCAGAATCAAAAAGAACTTCTCACTGAACTATTAAAAATTGCATACGGAAACAAAAGATACGGAGAAGAATAATTGCTACCTTTGTTACTGGTTCATTGCTCCTGTTTTGTATGTTCCACCGCTTCTGCCAGCATCTGGCAGTATAAATTAAGCCCTATTTGATTCACGCGCCCTGATTGATCGCGTCCAAGCACGTTGCCTGCGCCTCGGATTTCCATGTCGCGGAGCGCTATGTCTTGTCCTGCGCTCAAGTATTGCGTATCAAACAATGCGTCCAGCCGCCGCTGGGCCTTTTCTTTTAGTTTTTTGGATGGATACAAAAAGAATGCGTACGATTGTACCGCGCTTCTGCCTATGCGTCCGCGGAGTTGATGAGCTTGGGCAAGTCCTATGAGAGACGAGTCTTCCACAATGAGAGTGTTTGCGTTTGAAATATCAAGCCCGTTTTCAATGATGGTTGTTGCCAAAAGGATATCTGATGCTCCTTCCCGAAATTCATGCATGGCGCGAATAAGTTCCGACTCACTCATGCGCCCGTGGATAGTGCTAATACGCGCTTTTGGCAAGATGTCGTGGATATAATCGCGCATCCCGGGCATACGCCCGATGCGGTTGCATAAAAAATACACTTGTCCTTCGCGCGCGAGTTCCGCTTCCAGCGCGTTTTTTACTACCTGTTTACCAAAAGGGAGTACGAATGTTTTGGGGGCTACGCGGTTTTTGGGAGGCGTAGTTATCACGCTCATGGGTCGGAGACCCGAGAGTGCGAAATGTAATGTGCGGGGGATGGGAGTGGCAGAAAGCGAAAGCACATCCACAGTGTTTTTTAATGCGCGGATATGTTCTTTCTGTTTTACGCCGAATCGTTGTTCTTCATCTATTATTAAAAGGCCTAGGCGCTGGAACGTTATATCGCGAGAGAGAAGACGGTGCGTGCCGATAACAATGTCTGACGTTCCTCGGGCCATATTTTGCAGTATGGTTTTTTGTTTTGCGGGTTGTTCCAGGCGGCTTAATCGTTCAACTGAGACGGGGAACGCAGAAAATCGCTCTTTAAATGTTTCAAAATGTTGGTCTGCAAGAATGGTTGTGGGGCAGAGAAGCGCTACTTGGCGATTATTCAGAATGGCGCGAAACGTGGCGCGTACCGCCACTTCTGTTTTTCCGAATCCCACATCTGCAAGTATGATGCGATCCAACGGGCGCGATGTCTCCATGTCCGAAAGAACATCCCGGGCCGCTTGCGCCTGATCCGGCGTTTCTTCGTGTATGAAAGACGCGGCAAGTGATTGCTCCAAATCTTCATATGGCGCATACGGAGGACGTTCTCCTATTTCGCGTTTCGCGTACAATTCCAAAAGTTCTTTCGCGAATTTTACAATATCTTCTTTCGCCTTCTTTTTTATTGAATTCCACAAAGGTGTGCCTAAACGGCTGATGCGCGGTGTGCGAAATCCCACATAGGGCGTTACTTTTTTCGCATATTCTTCGGGCACAAAAAGCATGTCAGGCCGCCCGTGCGCGCCCGCGGCAGGCGCGTATTCAATAGAAAGATATTGTTTGTTATTTTTTTCTTCCAAACCACGGAATATACCAATACCATGATCGGTGTGCACCGCATAGTCCCCGGTTTTTAAAAGTCCCAAACGGTTTTGTTCCAAGAATTTTTTCTGAAGCGGGGAAATTTCCACCTCTGTTTCTTTCAGATGTGTTTGTTCTACTGCTTCAATGGTATTACCGACAAAATCAATGTGCCACGGCGCGCGTTCGTTAATGGGGTATACATGCACTTCACCGCCATTTTGGGCGTATTCTCCCGGGTGCATAACGGTTTGCACGCGCGCGTATCCCAAATCATGAAGGGAACGCAAGAATTCGGAAAGTTTTATGTGAAGCCCTGCCTCGGCAACCACCGTGGCATGTTGCCAGAATGGTGTTGTGAGCCTGGCCCGCAGAATTTCTTTTTTTCGTTTTTGAAACCAAAAAACGGGCTTTTCCAGCAAATGGGGGTGTAGCCCAATAATAAGAAGTTGTTCTCTTTGATTCGGTGCGTTGTATTCGTGCCGCACGTTCCGAGTGTACATGGAAAGCTTGGCAGACGCAAACTATGCACACCACACTATGAAATCGGACTGAATATGGTATCACAAGAGTGATGGAATCAAGAAGATTGACACCAGAGGAAATCCAAGATCTTCGCAATCTGGTAGGCACCAGCAAGAAAAGCGCCGAAACAAAATGAGCGCAAGCCATAATCCTGCTTGATTGCATGGCTGATATACAGGATATCGGTGTTCTCACCGACCTGTCCCGCTCCCAGATATTTAACCTATGCAAAGGATTCCTCACCAAAGGAATATCAGCAATCAAAGATAAACGGGAGGGAAAACCAAAAGAGCTTCTGACCAAGAAAGAGCGTGAGACAATCGTTGAGATGGTAAAGACAAAAACCCCAAAGGATTGCGGATATGTGAGCGAATATTGGACGACTGGCATACTCGGCAATTGGATTGAGCAGGAATACAAAGCCAAATACAAATCAAAAACCTCTCTGTACCTCGTATTCAAGCAAGCCAGATTTACCTACCACAAACCGGGTATGGTGTACCGCGAGCATGACGAACAGGAAATTGAACAATGGGAAAAAGAAGAAAATGTGTCGTCGGGAAGCCTTGTCGAGCGGATTAGAGGCAATGAGCGAGAGACGCAAGAGAAGCTCGACAATTTGATTACGCTCTATCTTGACGGCGATATTCCAAAAGTAAATTATCTCGCCAAAAAGGACGAGCTTCTCTTGCAAAAAGTCTCTCTCGCTCACAAAATGGACTCCGCTCGACAGGAGAGAAAGAATTGGGTCGAACCTTTGCGGGAATGGATTTTGGATATGAAAAAAGCCACGCAAT
>Ga0209541_10018399_pt1 | contig 10117 bp, 11 predicted proteins | sample RifCSPlowO2_01_FD_184027 | JGI IMG/M metagenome (GOLD analysis project Ga0209541, IMG submission 184027) | Groundwater microbial communities from Rifle, Colorado - Rifle CSP2_plank lowO2_0.1 (SPAdes) (version 2) | ecosystem: Environmental > Aquatic > Deep subsurface > Groundwater | place...
ATATTCAATTTGACAGAGCCTCTCTATGAACTCTTTAATAATTTTTACTTCGCTGCGAGAATATTTCCTCTCATAACCATTGAGAATCTCCATGGCTTTCTCTTCTGAAAGCATGAACTACCTTGACGAATGGCAAGACTCTTTTGAGGTCATCAGCAGAAGTCTTCGATTTAAAAAACACAGTAGTTGACCGTGCGAAATATTGATGGGTCATTGGGTAGATCCTTTAAGGTGTTTTTTAATCGTCCTTGTCCGAGAAGCGGTTCGTCCATCTACTATGTTCGTCGTAATGGTCAGATTCTTGTGTCCTTGCTTGAGTTCATGTTCAGAGACAGTGGGCGCAAATCCCTTTTCAATATCGCATCGATAGATCTTGCCTTTCTCTTTTCTAAAAGTGATCTTATCGAAGTCCTCTTTTGCAAGAGTCTCGAGAATTTCTTGTTGCTCAAAGGTAATCCCGCTTTCAAAGGGAAATCGCGATTTGACTCCTTCTTTCGGGAGCAGTTTATTGAGGAGGGGATTGAGCTGAACAATGATGCATGATTCAAAAAGGGTTGTTGCCAATGCTGCCTGTAGCTCTTCATAGAAGAAAAAATCACGCCATAACGGAGCCAGAACAAAAAACGTAGGTTTTTCTAGAAAAACAGCGCACAAAGCATAATATTCAGCCAATGAGATTGGGCATTCCCAATCGATTATTTCAAAGAAATTTGGTTTTATATGACCGATGTCGCCTAAAGAAGTGTTCAAATGGCGCAATCTCTGAATAACAGAGACCCACAGTGCCTCGATCAGATTAAATTTTCTCCAACCATCCATCGATTCTCTTTCGCATTCAACGAGCCCCTTTGAATCCCAATGGCTGAGCACACGGTAAAAGCGCCAGTCTTTATCCATATCGTAGTAAGCTGTTCTTGTTCTAAAAAGCGTCAATAAATCCTGAATCTTTTCCGACTGACAGATATGGTAAACATGGCTCAAAAAAACATCCCCTCTATCAGGAATGTTAGTTTTCTCCTCATCTAGACCTACGAAAGTCCTTCTTCGCAGCATGAACCTCTCCTAAAAACATAGATCTTACATGTATGTAATATTTGTGTAAAAGAAAATTGGAATTAAGATGGGTGTCTTCGATTATCAGGCAGAAGAATTACAACTTGGTTGCCGAATTGTGAAATGTCTGGCAAAGGAGTCTCTGGATCGTAAATGATAACTGGATCTAGAGAGTCTGCTTTTTCTTTTAGCGTTTCTTCGAGCTTTTTCAGCCTCTTTTTACTGGAGGCTTTCATGAATTTGCCGGTCTTCCAGTTTCTTCAGCCGCTCCTCAAAATCATTCATCTCTATCACTTTTGCTTGTCTTTCAATGATTCTGGTTAAGCAATCTCCTTCTGTAGGAAAAAGTTCTCCACGAGATACAGCTTGGGTTACTCTATGAATGGCCTCTAAAATATCGGAGCTGACTTTCATAGGAGGTAAATCGATGAATATCGAGGCTTCTTTTTTAGGTGGAAGAATACGATCTAATACAAGCTTGATGGCTTGAATGTTTCCCCGCTTTGCTTCTTCTATAGCCTTACGGCAAATTCCTTCAATCTCACCCTCAAAAAGAGCTTCTGCTGCGATGGTCGCTTTATTTCTGATCCCTCTTGGTCTGCCGAGAGGGTTTCCAGAGTGCCCCTTTCTAAACTTTCCCTGTTTTTTCTCTGTTTTATCAGGCATTTTTTCTAAAAATTCTTTTATAATACTTCATAAGATAGCACTGAATAGGATGAACTGCTAGAATAAAACATCTCGTTCCTCAAGGCGAAATCCTATGACATGTGATAGTTATTATTGGAAAGCTAAATTAGCAAAAGAGGCATCTTTAATTGAACGATGGATTTCTAAGTCTTCTCTTAAACGTGATCGGTTGCTAGACGAAAAAATCACACTGGCTGCTTACTATTTCCATAAACTCCTTGAATCTGAGAAGCTCACTTCCCATCCTATTTTTAATATCACAGCAACTACCCTAAAGAAAAAGCAAGAAGGTCTTACTTACTTTGCATTTCAGAATGAGAGCGAAGAAACACTCATCCCTATTGAAAAGGGCTCGAGAATTGTCGAGCGAGTGAATATGCCTTGGGAATTAGGGGAGCTATATGATTTTGCGTCCCCTAAAACAGAATCGCTAAATATTAAAGATCTTTCAAATTTGATAAGGCATGAGATTGTTTTTGTAGTTGAAGACAATCAGTTTTTAGTTACTTCTGATTTTGAATCAGACTCATGCCTCTATTGTGTAAAATATATAGATTTTATAAAAGTTATGCGAACTGTAGCTTTTTCAGATATAGTAGAAGCAAGAAGTATCAGGACTAAAAAAAGCAGGGGTAGGAGGGTTTTGGTGGCTGCTCGATACGGTTTTGATGTTGGGACTTTATCTCAATTTCAAATAAAAATGCCCTATACTAGTGAGTTTGCCTACGCAGCAGCTTGTACAGTTTAATGTTAACGTAACCTATAGAAATAGAATGCGTTGTGATGGTCTATTGCGCCGCTATTGCGCCGATTGGCTTATTTTGGCGCAATCGAAACAGGGTACCAAAGTGCGCTACGAGTAGTGCCTTTGTTGTAAATGGCGCTTTGAATTTTCAGTTCCTTCACAAGTTTTTGTACCTGATCTTTGGAGAGCATTGGCAGAACCTGCATTAATTCCTGAAGGCGACTGCCGGTTTGAGCGTGGGCGATAATATGTTTCAGCAACAACTCTTTATTAGTTGCCCTATCAAGGCCTAACTTACGAGTATAGGCTCCACTTTTCCCGATAAAACTATAGTAACGACGAGAGAACAAGTATCGGACTCCTCGTCCACGACCATGTTTTTCTAAAATTCCAGCCTCTATCAAGTGTTTGATGTTTGATTGCCATTTTTGGGGGATTTGTTCTTCTCTCTGAATTAAATCTAAAATGAGAAAATCCTCGATTGAAAAGCTGCGTAAACGCTCTTGACCAATCTTTTCTAAAAATCTCAAGAAGCTTGGATCTTGAATATCGCCTAAAAGGGTAAGAAAAACCTGCGTGGTGTCTGTATGATCAAAGTTAGGAAGTGGTTTACCCTGACAAATTGTTTCTTTAAAAATAAGATTGGCTCCTTGGCCAGAACGTTCAACAAGCCCGCATTTCAAAAAGATCTCAGCAATACGACGGTTTCTTGGATGTTGTTTCCACAATATATTTTCCGGAGTAATTCCATCTGGAAGCCCTCCTGGACTTTGAATTTCGATTTTTCGAGGGAATTGGCGTACAAAAACTGATCCTGCCGATCGGTAATCTCGGTGAGCCACAGCGTTTAATACGGCTTCTCGAACAACTTTTTCGTTAAAAGTAGGCACATCTAGAACGATAAACCCGTCTTGAAAATGTTGTTTATCATTCCGCAGATTAATTGTTTGCCAGAGCTCGTCAAAATAGAGAAGAAACCCCTTAGTAAACTCGATCCGTTGTTGGGCAGGACCCGGCTCTTCATTAGATCGGTATTCAAAAACAACTTCTCCTTGAGGTAAAAGGGAACGTAGAGCTTGATTTTTCCCAAGTAAAATCAAGGCGGCATAGGTTATTCCTTCTCGATTGATAAGCTCTGCATCTGTTAACAGCTGCAAAATGGGCAAATGAGCAAGAGCTTCGTTATCTGATTTGCGGAGCCATAAAGACCGTAACTTTTCGATTGCCGCGGGATCTAAATGGTCAATAGTTGCTCCTTTGCAAACTTGCTCTGAAAAATCAGGATCTGTTTCAGCAAAAATCCGCTTCAGCATATCTTTTGTCATTGGAACTAAACTCTCTCCAGCGCGCATCCAGTACGCTCCCTCATACTCAATTGCATCTCCTCGAGGTCTAGGAGGTGCATGAAAAACTAATACACGTCCTTGAGGACATTCCATTTCTTGGATTTCGATTCTCAATCGCAATTTTTGAGTAATGCCCAACTTGCAACGATTCAAATCGACAAAGGCTTGTGTGCCCACAATCAATCGAGGTTTCTTGTCGGTTACTCCCAGTATCAGTTTGCCCCCGCCTTCGTTTGAAAGCGCTGCACAATATTTTGCTAATTTTTCTATAGAAAAATCTGCTTTTGCTTCTTTGAATTCGATACGCTCGTTCTCATTGCGAATCTGAAGAAGCTCTTGCAATTCGTCTAGGAGAATGTTCACTGATTGCCTGTAGTATAACTTTGGCGAGAATAGTAAACAAATTGAAGAATTTCTTCTAGTATTCTGAAAAATAGGCGTGTCCCATATTGAAGAGAGGATTGGTTGTTGCAGAACTTGTAGATATTCTCTTTAACCACTAGTAATTTTGGTGGTTTTGGAGCTTTTCTTCAAATGACTCCTCTTTCAGGTCATAACCATTTTGTTGAGATTAACAAAATGGTGTTGTGGGTTTATCCTTCAGGTATAGCAGTACTCCATTTCTTCATTTTTCTTAGGACCAATGACGCGCCAATTAAGTCGGATACTGTGACGATCCCAGGGAACGGTATCTTTTTCGCATAGATGTGAATCGAAAATGTCATGGCTGATTGAAAATTTATGGGAATCTCCCTTGCCCGTGAAATCCGATCCCTTCTGAAGAAGATCGGCGCAGTTGCGAGTTTTTTTCTTGCGAATTTAAGCTAAATACTGATAGCATTTTGCCCTGAAATTACAAATCAACTCACGAGAGGAGGGATAAACATGGCTCACCCAGCATTAGCATCAAGCACGCAACCTACACAATGGACATTTGTTCCTATAAGCAAAGACTGTAGCATAGAGCCCGTTGTATTGAGAGACGCAATCAAATTCTCAGATTTCTTTGTTTCTTCTGATCAGAATTTAAAATTTGAAGATTTAGAAAAAGATTTTGTAATAGATCAAGATATGGATATAGATCAGAGAACAATGGACATTGCAGCTCGTTGCATCGTTGTATGTCCAGGTATTACAGTTCGCGCAAAAGAAATCGCATTCCGTGCTCCAAATGGATACTTCAACTTTGGAAGATTGAACTATAAGCACATGGAAAGTTGGGCTCCTCGATCTTACTCGGCTGTAGAGGGTGAGTTCGTTCAAGGGCAAGGATCGCAAGCTCGCCACCATTCGTGGCCTTCAGCTTAAATCAGACAGAAAGAGGGTGTATCACAGAACAGATAGACCCTCTTAAGCTGCCGATTGTATATTTTGTTTTCCCCTCTATAAGTTGGTTCTATTTCATTAGAGGGAGCTGGAGAAATGACTATTCTAATCAAGAAGCACTTTTGGTAAGGCTATTCCCCTTTTCCCATTGATTTGTTAGGTAGGGCTTGACCTTGATAAGGGGTTCTAGCTCATAGAGAAGCTTCATTCCCTTGAGAAATTGGTTCGAGAACGCTCCGGTGCTGGGCATTTCACCGGACAAAAGCTTCAGGAAAAAGCTTTTGTCCGGTTTTTTCGTTTTCTAACACATTGTTTTTCTGTAAGATAAACGCAAGATATCTAATGGAAAGAAGGTCCTTTGTTGCCACTTCTGAGAAATCACGTTTTTTGAATTCTTCGAGAGCTCTATGAAGAACAAGGGAGAATGCTTCGATTTTACGCAGCTTAGCCAATTGATACTGTTCTATGAGGGATGTTGATCCATAAGCGGTGCGAGAGAGGAGGCATCGTTAATTTGGACTTCTCGAAAAATTAAATTCTCAATCATTGATCTGTCATTCATGAGTTGGGTGTATTACAGGGTTTCGAGCAATCATTAAAACTTCATCTGCCGAAAAAAGATTTGGAATAACGATTTCCGGCTCAGCGTGCAGGATTTTTTTATATAGCTTTTGAGCTTCATTAGTCGCCCCTGAAGTATAGCCAACCGATTGTCGTTGATTAAACGGCCTGCTGCAATAGGCTTATTTCCTCCGATCTCCACTCAATCAGATTTTTTGATCCAGCCAAAAAATTCGACGCAAAAAAGCCTCAGTTTCCTGAGGATAGTCCGGAAGTTGTGGGCTGCCGCTACCAGGGTCGCATGGATTTGATCGCCAAAGAGCCCTTTGAGGTGACAGCGCCCAAGCTTCCCATCATGTTTCATGTGACCGATCCATGGTTCGATGGCCTGTCTTCTTTGCAAGGCGCGTTTCAGCGATGGCGGCAGGCCTTTTGTGTAACTCACCAGCACTTCGGCATCTGTCACGTCATGCCCTCTAAAACCCCTGTCCACCAAAATGCGTTTGATAGCTGTGTTCCCGTTGATTTCAGCTCGGCGTTTGGATTCTGCAAGTAGATGACCGTCGTAAGGATTGCCAGAATGGGTTGTCATGCTGAGAACGATCCCTTTTCGTTCAGTTAAAACAATGCCAACCTTGCAGCCGAACTCATAGGGTTTATGTGCCTTCCCTTTCGCGATGCAGGAGACTTGTGGTTCATGACAACTGTAGATCTTGTTTTTGTCTTCCCGATTTTGCAGAAGCAGTTTAGCGCCGATTATCATGTCGCGCAGTACTGTGGTATCTGAGATAACTTTCGAGAGTTCGGCCAGCGTTACAGTTTTGGTTTTCATCACTTTTTCATAGGGAAATCAAAATATTTCAGGGCCGACAGCTTAGGGGAGATTTCTTGGGGATTTTTCATTGAACTCATGCCAGTATATAGAATAAAAGCTAGCCGTAACTGCTCTGAGTTGAACGGTATCTTGGTTATAGTCGCTTAAAATTTTATTGATAGCTTCTGGGTGCGTGAAAGCTGCAAATAAATCGCGTGATGCATTCCGAGCAAATAAAGCAGCCAGTTCTCCGGCTGCTAGCTCATGAAAATCAAGAATTCGAATTCCATGTATTTGATGGTGGCCTTAGGGACGGCGATTGGTTGCAGAACCAAAAACAATGGAAGGTTTTCCATCTTGAATGGTTAATGCAACAGAGGCATTGCCTGTTATGAACTCTAAGAACGGTTTCCAATCTGTTAAATTTATGCTGAGAATCAAGTCGCCTTGTAACTATTCAGATACCCCCTCCTTCGTCGGGGGCATCTAAATAAAAATGAAGTGCCAGTAAAATTTTTATTTCTTCAAACCCAAATTCCCTGCTATCCTGTTCGGCATGAATTCAGATACAACGCTTTCTATCCCAGCTCTTTCTGGTCCTGTCTTTGATTCGCTACCTGAGTCGATTCGTTCCTATATTCGTTTTCTGGAGGCAACTATCCAGAAACAGCAGATTCAGATTCACCAACAACAAATCCGGATTCAGCAACTGGAGGCTCGAGTCCACGACCTAGAAACTCGTCTGTCAAAGAACAGCTCTAATAGCAGTAAGCCTCCCAGCAGCGATGGGTTGAAAAAGAAACCCAAAAGTCAGCGAGAAAAATCGGGCAAAAAGCCAGGAGGCCAACAGGGTCACGCAGGGAAAAGTCTAACACCAATCAAGAACCCCGACGTAATAGTCACCCATACTCCTATAAATTGCGATGGATGTGGGGCTGGGCTTAGTGAGGTCACTGGTTCCTGTGCAGAAAGCCGTCAGGTTTTTGATATCCCTCAACCAAAAGTTGAGGTGACAGAACATCGAGTGGAACAGAAAAAATGCCCCTGCTGCGGAGTGATGAATAGGGCCTCCTTCCCAGAAAATGTTAGAGGACCTGTGCAATACGGAGAACGAGTTCAAGCGCTTACGGTTTACTTTGCTCATCAACATTTCATACCAGTGGACCGATTGTGTCAAATTTTTGAGGATATTTTTGGCATTGCTCTTTCACCTGGTACTTGTTCAAATGTTGACGAAAAGCTTTTTCAGCAGCTCGAATCATTCGAGAGCAGTCTAAAAACATATCTGTTAGCAGGCCGGATTTTACACTTTGACGAAACGGGAATGCGATGTGAAAAAAAACTTCACTGGGTGCATGTGGCCTCATCACAAGTGGCGACACTCTATATAATACATGCCAAACGAGGCCAGGAAGCAATGGATGCGGCGGATATTTTGCCAAAGTTCAAGGGGATCGGAGTTCACGACCATTGGTTTACCTATGAACAAGTCATCCATGCCCTATGCAATACCCACCATTTGCGTGAACTGACCTTTGTCCACGAGCAAGAGAAAGAAGATTGGGCAAAGCAGATGAAAGATCTTCTGATTTTGGGAAAACAGGAAGTGGAAAGACATGCAGAAGCCGGGGCACTTCCAAGAGGCATTTTGCGGCAACTGGATCAATCCTACACACAAATCATCAATCGTGGGCTGGAATACCATGCCCAGTTGACTCCATTGCCCGTAGCGAAGCGAGGAAGGTCCAAACAACGAGATGGCAAAAACCTTTTGGATCGTCTGCAAGAAAAAAGGAATTGTGTTTTGCAGTTTATGTACAATTTTGCCGTTCCGTTTACCAATAACCAAGGCGAGCAAGATATCCGCATGGTCAAGTTGAAGCAAAAGATCTCAGGCTGCTTCCGCACCCTTAGAGGGGGACAGATTTTTTGTCGTATCCGGAGCTACATCTCGACTGCTCGTAAACAGGGATGGGATATTTGGGATGCACTAGCAGAAGCAATCAGAGGGAGCCCTCGTCTCTTAACCATCGACCAGGCACCAGCCCTGGAAACGACCGCAGCCTAGCTTTTATTTAAATGCCCCCGACGAAGGAGGGGGTATCTGAATAGTTACGTCGCCTTCTACATATCTAGCGTAGAATGTTTGCTTTATTTCTACCTCTCCACATTTCCCCTCATTTTCTATCAGATTGACTAAATCTCCCTTTAGAAAAAAGCTAATAGGTAAAGTAGTTTGAGCTGAAAATTCAACGGCTGTTTCTGGATGATACCCTTGCATAATTTCATTCAAATCACTGTCTCTTAAATTACAGATATTGACCACTCTTAGATTTTGGGAAAGATTTTCCCATGGCTTGGAGTTGATAGGAAAATCAGCTGAAGCGGCAAAAGCTGATATACAAGTCGCTGTCAGTGCAAGTGACATAATCGCAATTTTTTTCATATATTTCTCCTTACTACATTTGTAGTACTTAAAGTTAAAAAAATTCAAAGAATCTAAAAGAGGTTTAGAACGTCCAAAACCTCCCTAGGAAAATTATCAAGAAAGCAATTCCTAAGCTTAAACAAGTAAAAACAAAGCGTATTTTTTTGAACCGAATAGAGGGCGGTTCTAAAGGTATATGCACGCGTTTAAAGATTGTGTGCTTTGTAAGATGATGGGCAAAGATGTGATTTGGAGTGGTTGTCGAATGTCTCGCAGACTTACAAACAGCAGAAGCCAAATCTGTAGGGTTTATCCCGTATTTTTTGCATTTAAGGTCGCACCCAACTTCTTGCCCTTCCTCAATGCGATTACGTAGCCACTTTGTAGGTATCCACCAGAAAATAGTTCCTATGAAATCTAAAATTAAACGCACTAAGCTGTCCTTATAGCGAACATGTTCCATTTCATGGGCTAAAACTGCTTCATATTCTTTTCTGGATAAACTGTGAAAAAGATTCTCTGGAATATAAATGATTGAGGAAACCAAACCTGCAACGAAAGGCGATCCCGCCAGTATAGGAGAAGTCAAAATTTGAAGCCGGCATTTTTTTAAATAGAAGGATAGGGAGGGATTACGCATTTTTCTATGTATGGGTTGGGAACTTTTGGCTAACGCATTGAGGGTTATTATAGATCGATAATACAGAAATAATCTTTTGACTAAGAAGATTACAGAGAGAGGTATGAACAGGGCTGTAAAAGCTTTCAAACGTAAGGGGCCGATTGTATGGCCGATTACATCTGCAATTGTGAAGGTCAAATTACCTGGAGCCGTAAATTGAATCCCTGAAGTGATGGGAAGAAAAAGCCAATCAGTAACCGGGTTCATCCAACTGAACATTATAGACAAGCTTCTTGATCCCTCCTCGCAAAGCAAAGGATTCATGCCCTGTGCATAAGACCATCTTGAAAAATCATAGAGGCATAGATCTAATGGGAGCTTCAAAATAGGAATCATTCTAAGAAGTGCTGCAATGCGTCCCTGCCTAATTCTGAAAAGGAAAACGACGCCTTCTATCAAGGTAGATGTTCACCTACCTCCTTCGTCGGCAGGTAAAAAAAACGGCTAAAAGCCCAGCGCCTCAGAAATAAGAGGG
>Ga0209541_10018400_pt1 | contig 10117 bp, 10 predicted proteins | sample RifCSPlowO2_01_FD_184027 | JGI IMG/M metagenome (GOLD analysis project Ga0209541, IMG submission 184027) | Groundwater microbial communities from Rifle, Colorado - Rifle CSP2_plank lowO2_0.1 (SPAdes) (version 2) | ecosystem: Environmental > Aquatic > Deep subsurface > Groundwater | place...
TAGTAAGAAAATTTTGACTAACATCCGCATTTAACGATGTTTTGCCGTAGGCAAAATTTGGGAAACTGAAGTGCAACGAGGTTTCTGTTAAATTCCTGTTAGCCGACCCGAACGTAGCGAAGCGGAGTGAGAGTGCAACGTGGTCGAGGAGCGTAGCGACGAAGAAGTATTTTTCTCGCCGGAGATTCCATTGTCACTGTAGTTTTTTAGATTTAATTGTTTAATAGTTTCCGAGCGTAGCGAGTGTTTCGTTAGGGGGACTTAAGAGAATAGTTAAGAGTTATTTTTTTCATCCAATTTTCTTTTTATTTTATTGATACATTTATCTATCTTTTTTTCTATATCATTCTCCCAGAATCTTAATACTGACCATCCCGCACTACGTAGCGTTCTATTATTTCTTTTATCCCTCTCTATATTGTATTTTATCTTTTCACGCCAGTATTTTTTATACTTGTGCTGTTTATCGTTGAAATATTTGCCATGCCAAAATTCTCCATCACAGAAAATTGCCACTTTGTGCTTTGTAAAAACAATATCTGGTTTGCCAAGTAATTTATAATTTAATCTATATCCTCTCAGTCCAGAATGGAATATTGCTTCTCTCATTCTCTTTTCAATTTTAGTGTCTTTGTAGCGGATCTTAGACATTACTTCGCTTCTTTTCTCTTTGGTAAATACATCAGCCATAATAAGCACTAAAAGGGGGTTATTGAAATATTTATTGATTCAATCGGAGCTATGTTAAGCGTGTGTTAACTAAATATATAAACTATGTTAATCATCCTTCAATTTATGGACATGGAATTAAAAAACTGGTTATCCAGTGGAAAATATAGAATAGAAGTTTTGAAGATACTAGGGCGCAAACCAAGCATTCCCAGCGATATTGCAAAAGAACTTCAGATTCATAGGTCGTCCATTACCAGAATCTTGAATGACCTCGTTGACGAAGGAATCATTTCAAGGACTAATAAGAGTGCAAAAACAACTACCTACTTTCTGACTAAAAAAGGAGAGAATACTATAAAAGAGATAGGAGAAGAAAAATGAGTATTAGTCTTGCAATAAAAGAGTTTAAAGAAAAGCATAAGATAAATAGCCCTAGTTCGGTAAAAGACATTGCTCGTTTTTTTAGTGCTCTTAAAGAGGAACTTGAGAAGGGATATATTAATGCGCAAATTATTGCGGATTTTCTGCAAAAGAACATTGCATCTGAAGAAAAAAGAACAAGAAAAGTTACTGCAAGAGACTTTGAAGATTTTGTAGCAGCTGTCTTTGGCGGCAAAGTTATGGATAACGAAAGCAGAAAAAACGAGATATCCGTCAATCTTAAAGGAGTGGAAGAATTTGTGGCAGCTTATGTTGCTAGCAATAGAAGGGAAAAGATGGATGTTAAATTTAGCAATTTTGGAGTATCTGTAAAAACTTTTGTTCCGGAAAACAAAGAAATTAATATGGGCTCATTTGCCAGGGAAGCATTATTTCATAATTTTCTAACTTTAGAAGAGTATGGTGGAGAGAGAAAATCTGGATTGGGTTCAAGACCTCAGATGTTAAAAGTTTTTAATAAAATAAAAGATCAAGGAAGATGGAAAGATTTCTGTAAGCGGTTTGAGGTTATGATTACTGGAATATTTGAGGATGATATGCTAAATGTAGTAAAAGGCGGGTCTGTGATGGAGATTTATGTAATTTCAGGTAATGATTTTCAGAAATTGATGATGGAAAGGATCAAAAAAGGTCCTGAATCAGCTGTGAGTATTATTAATAGATATGAAGGCAATTCAATAAGAATAAATCGCGACCCTGTTTTTGAACATTCGGAAAGAATTAATTTAGATTTCAAATTACTGGAAAATTCAAAATTAAAAGAAATTTACAAGTGCCTAGCAGAATTAGACAGATACATATTTAATGGCTTGAACGGAAAAATTAAAAAAAGAGAATTACAAGAAAAAATGATTTTGGAGTTAACCAAAATTATAGATATAATAGAGAATACAAACATTTAAATATGACATGTTAATTGTATGTTAATCATGGTGGAAAAAATGAAGGTAATATCATTGTTTTGCGGAGCAGGTGGGATGGATTATGGCTTCTTAAAAGCAGGTCATACTATTGTTTGGGCTAATGACCATGATAAAGATTCTCTTGAAACATACCGAAATAATATTTGCAAAAAGTTTAATCTTCCAGAAGATCACGTTGTCTTAGGCGATATAGAAAAGATAGACACAAAAGATATACCTGATGGAGATATAGTAATTGGTGGTTTTCCCTGCCAAGGCTTTTCTGTTGCTAATACCTATCGTCATGTAGGGGATGAAAGGAATAAACTATATCTTGAATTATTAAGGGTCATTAAGGAAAAGAAGCCGAAATATTTTGTTGCTGAAAATGTTCCAGGGCTTTTAAGCATAGGCCAGGGAGAAATAATCAAGATAATTATGAAGGATTTTAAAGAAGCCGGTTACAAAGCGCAATATAAAGTCTTAAATGCTGTAGATTTTGGCGTTCCACAAAGTAGAAGAAGAGTAATTATTTTGGGAACAAGAAATGATATTGCCAAAAGAGCAGTTCATCCACAACCAACTCATTTTGAAAATTCCAGCATAAATATCTCCGGTAAAAAAAATAATTCTTGGAAAACTGTAAAAGATGCTATAAGCGATCTTCCAGAAGAACCAACAGACAAAATCCCAAATCATCAAGGCACAAGGCATAAAGTAAAAATTAATGGGCACATAGGTAATAGGGCAACAAAATGGGACAAGCCGTCTCCCACAATTGTAGGGCGAGGAGGAGGAACAGGGGGGCCAGTAATCATTCCCCATCCTAACCTAAAAAGAAGAATGACGGTTAGGGAAACCGCTCGTCTGCAATCATTTCCAGATGATTTTATCTTTTATGGTGCTGTTACTTCGCAATTTAGGCAAATTGGAAATGCAGTTCCATGGCCTCTTGCTTATAATGTTGCAAAGGAAATACCCATAAATAGTTTTGGAGGTAAAAAATGAAAACTAAAATCGTAAATATCCAACTAGCACTTTTTTTTCAGGAGAATATTTCCAGACCGGATAAAGTTTCTACAAGCATAAATCATGAAATGAATAACTTATTCGATGCCATGCCGTTTATTCTTCCTATGCCTAATGATGCTCCGGCAGAAATCCCAATTGTTCAAATGAAGTCCGAATTAAATAAAGAATACAATTGTAATATTGCTAGATCCAGAGTTGATTTTTATTTTAATCCCGAGAAAGAAATCTCAGATTTTGAAGATTTTGAAAAAGAATATGACGCCCATGCAACAAAGTTCATAAGCGCCGTCTTTAAATCAATTAAACCGATTAAAATAAGTCGTCTTGGTTTTGTTGTTCAATATTTTGTTGAAGATAATAATCCTACAGAAACCATAAAGCGGAAACTTATCTCCAAAGAATTAGGAAGTCTTCGCGATTTGAGCATCCGCTTTAATCAAAACAATTCAGTTGGCAATATTAAAATTAATGACATAACAAATATTCAAACGGGTAAAGTTACAAAGAATAATAAGGAAAGTAATGGAATATTAGTACAACGTGACTTTAATAATATTGTTAAGAAAAACATGGGTTTAACAATATCTTCTTTAAAGACATTGCTTAAAAAAGCCTATTCTTATTCTACAAAAAAATTCATTGAAGAGGTTGTCTTAAATTGAAGAAAAAAAATATTGAGACGGCGGATCAAGAAACCTCTACTGGTTCCCCCGCAATAAATGAGGCGGCTGCAAGTTATTTTACGGATAAAGCTAAAGAGTTTGAAGGTAGAATCTCTGCTCTTGAAAAACGGGTAGTTCCAGAAGAATCTTATTTCAAATCTGGGAAAAGATTAAATAATTTTTCATTATTTATGTTTATTTTAATACCTATAGTGCAACTAGGTTTGTTAACTACGCTCTTTATTTTATTCGTTAATGACTCTAATTTTGTAGAGTGGGCAAAATGGGTCATAGGTTTGATAGGGATAGCTGCGATTGCAGAGATCATATATGTGCCTGTGAAAATTAATTTAATTGAAAAAAGGATAGATAACCTAGAAAAGAAATCTTAAGTCCCCCCCTTTAATTAAATCTAAAAAATTTGGGCGTAGTGAAACGAAGCCGTTAAATCAATGTTAGAAATAGTCACGAAGTGATTGTTTGAGTTCTTTGTTTTATCCGATTTAACGAAAGTGACAATGGAAAGAATCTTCGGAAATGAGAGAAGCGAATGCACCTGCAAGGCGAGAAAAATATTTTGGCTAACATATATTAAGCGTAGTATTATTACGCTTAATATCGCGTTTAATCATAAAATGCGTAATTTTATATATTTAATAGTTTTTCCCAGATTTTATGAACAAAGAACATTATACCGAAACTGAAATTGGGACTATTGTAATTCAAGAGTGCAAGCTAAAAGGATATTCACAAAAGACGATAGATACTTATCTGCACCATATTAAGAAATATGTATTCTCAGGAAAACAGCCAAGAGAATTTTTACTTGAACTTATTGAAAAAGGTAATTCTGAAGAAACAGTAAGATCTGCAAGTTTCGCAATTAAATTCTATCTTAATACAATCAAAAAAGAAAGCTCAGAAATACAAGATATTCTTAACAATCTGCCTAATCTTAAACGGGAAAAGAAACTTCCAGTGATACTTTCTAAAGAAGAAATTGAATCCCTTATTTCTGTTACAAAGAACATTAATCATCGGTTAATTATACAAATATGTTATTCAGCTGGCTTAAGAATCAGTGAGATAATAAACCTTAAATGGCATGATATTGATTTTGACAGAAACTTGATTCATTTAAAAAGGGCAAAAGGAAAGAAAGACAGGATTGTTATGCTCTCTTTAAAAGTTAAAGATGGTTTAATGAATTTAACTCTCAATAAGGAAGGATATATCTTCTTGACAAACAGAAGTGGTAAGTATACACAAAGGACTATACAAAAAATCATAGAAAATGTAGCTATAAAAGCAGGTATAAGAAAAAACATTACACCTCACACATTAAGACATTCTTTTGCAACACATCTTTTAGAAAATGGAACTGATATAAGGTACATTAGAGATTTACTTGGTCATTCAGATATAAGCACAACATTAATCTATACAAAAGTTTCAAACAAAAACATTCGCAATATTAAAAATCCATTAGATGATTAATTGCTCAATTTTTTTCTTTCGAACAAAGACTCGAATGAGACGACTTCATCCAGCAGATAAATCCGAAGGTATTCCTCCTGCTTTTTTATAAAAACATCACTTTTTGACATGAAAATTTTAAATATTTTTAACATCTTTGCCAATACAAACCCGATCACCTGATTTAGCAAATTCTCCTTCAAGGTTTAATATATTGCCCTGTTGATCTTCAAAAAAAATACAAAAATCCGATTTTATTCCTGCTTCATTTTTAATACTTTGATAATCTTTGTTAATTATCTCTGACAATTTTATAGGATTAACTTCATCATTAATTACAAATCCAAACCCGCTGTTCTTTACTTCAATTGAGAATAATAACTTTTTAGATTCAGATTCAATTCCATTATTAATATTCAAATATGATGCAAATATCCCTGCAAAAATTAAAATTATCAGAAGTCCCATAAAACTTCTGACCCTGTAATCCCGGACAATATTAAACATTTTCTTCTCTTTAGCTATATTCATCCACTTTAATTAGTTTAAAATAGAATTTATAGGTATATAAACGTTTCGCCAATATTATTTTACTGTTTAGTCACGTAATAGGGTAACATTTTTTGTAGTATTTAAAAGACTAAACAAATTCTCGACATTATTTAATGATGAAGGTGAATTTTATGGCAAAATTAACTAAAAAAAAAGAAAATGGATTGTAAACCAAATCAAACGAGGTATGCCTATTAATCGCATTGCATTAGCACAGAAGATTAATCGGAAGACAGTTTGGGAAATAAATAAAAAATTCAAAATTCGAGGAAATGATGGATTAGAGACCCATAAATCTGGGCGACCATTTGAGTCTCTAAATATAAATTTCTGTAATTTGGTTATCAAAGAATGGAAAAATAATAAATGTGGTGCTCGCAAGCTTCATGCAGTCTTCAAACGCAAGGGGTTTGGTGTTTCAAAACGTAAGATAGAACAAGTTATGATCAAAGAAGGGTTTCAGAAACCTTTTCTGAAACGAAGAAAGCCAAGAAAATACAAACGCTATGAGTGGCCAATTCCAAATTATATGTGGCACACTGACTGGCATAAAATAAAATCAATAAAGTTGACTGAAAAGCATATTCTCGTATATATTGACGACTGCTCAAGAAGGATTATGGGTTATATTATAGGCAGTGAGACTACAAAAAATTCTTTATTTGCTCTATATAATGCTATTAATGAACATGGCGTAATTCCTTATTGTTTGAATAGTGACAGAGGAACCCAATTTATAGCAAATAAATTTGATAAAGAGGGTAAAGCAAACCATGCTTTTCAAATGACACTTGAGGAATTGGGGATTGTGTTCATACCATCCCAAAAGCGACATCCTCAAACAAATGGGAAGAATGAAAAATTTTTTGATATTTTAGATAAGGAATTTGATGAACGTTTTGAGAATATTGACGACTTTATTAGATGGTATAATGATGAACGTTTAAGTGAGGCATTGGATTACATGACGCCTTCTGAGGCTTACAAAAAACGCCTTTAAAAAGGCGTCAAAATGTTACGTTATTTCGTGGCATGTTACCTTATTTCGTGACTATAGGTTTTACCGTGGAGAAAAGATGAAGCGGTCACGAATTAGCGTAACATATTAGTAAAATCTTTGTAAGAGTTATATGAAAGTTTGATTTAAATAGAATTTGCTAGATTTTCTATACTTGAGAATATAAGTGGATGTTACGTTATTTCGGGACTATACACCAATATTATTTTACCATCTAATTTTTAATTTATCGCTTCATAAACTTAATACTCTGCATCCCAATATAATTCAGTTTTAATTAAAAGAATTAATTTCGATTAAAACAATTAATTTAAATTTGATGTAATTTTTATCATGTTAATTGCTTTAATTAGATTTAATTTAAATCTGGTTTAAATCAACCACATCTCTAATAGCTTTTATTTCCAATATTAAATCATTAAGCTGTTCAGGAGTTAACTTGGCTATGTCAATTTTTATTGACACAATAGTATTACCTCTGTGTTCTTTCATATTAATAGATTTTATGTTTATGCCTTTAGTAGATATTGCAGATAATATGTCCATAGCAATCCCTATTCTGTCTTTTACAGTAATATTAAACTTGATTAAATCTTCTTTTTGTTCAGTTAATTGCATATTGATTAGTTTATTTTGATCAAGCTCCTTGACATTTGGGCAATCAGAATTATGTATATGCACCCTATTATCTTTTGTTTTAAAACCAACTATTTTTGTTCCGTTCTCAATATTGCAACATTTAGATATCCGGACCATTTTTTTGTCAATATCAGTTATAACCATGTCTAACAAATCTTTTGAATGTTGAAAATTATCTTTCTTTTTTTCTTTTATAACTAGCCCCAGGGATTGCCTTATTTTACTTTTTGCAAGATTAGTTTTTACAAAATTAAGCCATTGTCTTGAAGGTTTAACTTTTTTTTGAGTTATAATTTCAACAATGTCCCCGCTTTGCAAAACATAATCTAATGGCCTAATTAAATTATTAACTTTAGCTTGTTTGCATAAATTACCCAGATTAGTATGAATCTCATAAGCAAAATCCACCGGGGTGGAACCTTCAGGCAGCGCAATAGGTTCACCTTTCGGGGTTATAACATAAATTTCATCTTTAAATAAATCAATTTTCAATGTTTCAATAAAATCAACCGCATTAGTTGAGTTTCTTTTCCATTCCAATATTTGTTTAAGCCAACTAATCTTTCGGTCAAATTTCTTATCTCTATCTGTGCCTTTATATCTCCAGTGCGCAGCAATGCCTTCCTCTGATTCTCGGTGCATATCCAATGTCCTGATTTGAATCTCCACTGGTTTTTTATTTAGCATGATTTGTGTGTGTATACTTTGGTATCCGTTAGGTTTCGGGTTGGCGATGTAATCTTCAAATTCAGATTTGATATATACCCAATTAGAATGTATTAAGCCTAAAATTTTATAACAATTTTCAATGCTATTAGTTATTATCCTTAGAGCAAGCAAGTCATAAATCTCTTCAAAAGATTTATTTTTTTTATTCATTTTATTATATATGCTGTGAAAAGATTTAGCTCTGCCCTGGATTGCGTAAATAGGAATTTCAATCTCATTTATTTTAAGTTTAAGCAGTTCAATTAGCTCTATAATTTTTTGTTCTCTTTCATCTTTTTTTTCTGAAACTTTGGCAGCAATAAACGTGTAAATGTCCGGGTGTAAAAATCTTAAACACAAATCTTCAAGTTCACTTTTTATTAGATAAATACCAAGTTTATGCGCTATGGGCACATATATTTCCAAAGTTTCGGTTGCAATTCTTTCACGTTTTTCAGGAACGCAATATCTTAGGGTTTGCATATTATGCAGCCTATCCGCAAGTTTAATCAAAATTACCCTGATATCTTTAGCAGTTGCAAACAATACTTTCCTAAGATTTTCAGCTTTTTTTTCTTCTTTAGACTCAAACTTTAATTTTGTAATCTTTGTAACGCCCCTCACTAAATAAGCAATCTCTTCGCCAAACTCATCTCTAATCTTTTGAGCAGTAGTATTTGTATCTTCGATTACATCATGCAATAATCCGGCTGCAATAGTTACAGAATTAAGTTCAAGCTTTGCAAGCACATATGCAACTCTTAACGGGTGCTGAATATAATCTTCACCTGACTCGCGTTTTTGGCCAGCATGGGCTTTTTTAATGAACTCATAAGCTTTCTTGATTATTTCTAAGTTAGCGTTAGGATTAAACTCAATTACACGCTTAATCAAATGTTCATAGTCCAATTGCGATAATTCTGACATATTAATTAAGAGCTAAACCCATCTTTTTATAATTTACTATTAAATTTCGAGCTAGTCTCTGATTTTGATAATACTTTAAAAAGTTAAAATCTCGTTTTCCACCAGTGGGTTTCACTATGGCCCATATTTGATTATTTCTTTAATGGAAAATGAGTGCCTGAGAAACCCAACAGAGCAAGACAGATATGCGCCAATTTATAACGAAGCGGTAACTGGCGGTGTCGATTTCGATTAAATATTACAAAAAAACCGCTATTCTTAAAAAGCTTAAATTTATCCTCACTTATATATGAAATGTCTCGGTATTGAAACAACTGCCCATACATTCGGTGTCGCAGTATTGGATGAAAAAAAAATTCTTAGCAATATTAGAGATGTTTATACAACTGAAACTGGCGGAATGATTCCTTTTAAGTTAGGAGAACATCATTTAAACTGCTGCGATAAAGTGCTTAACAATGCTCTTTCACAGGCGGGCGTTGAAATGCAGGATATTGAACTTGTTTCATTTTCACAAGGCCCCGGACAAGGACACGCGCTTCGTGTGGGCGCAATGATGGCAAGGGCGTTATCTTTAAAATATAATATTCCGATAATAGGAGTTAACCATTGCGTGGCACACCTTTCAATAGGGTTGATGCAAACAGGTGCAAAAGACCCAGTGTTGCTTTATGCATCTGGCGCAAATACTCAGATAATCGCCTATGAGGCCGAAAAATACAGAATCTTTGGCGAAACTCTCGACATAGGAATTGGAAACTTTCTTGATTCGCTTGCCAGAAGTTTAGGTTTGGGATTCCCGGGAGGTCCAAAAATTTACGAACTTTCTTTGAAAGGAAAAAAATTATTAGATGTTCCGTATTTAGTAAAAGGCATGGATTTGAACTTTGGCGGGCTATTGACAAATCTAAAACAAAAATTTAAACAAGGCGAATCAAAAGAAGACATTGCATATACTGCGCAAGAAATTGCATATGCAATGCTGTTAGAGGTAAGTGAGCGCGCAATGGCGCATTGCGGAAAATCTGAACTTTTACTTGGGGGCGGTGTTGCATGCAATAAACGTTTGCAAGAAATGTCTGTAAAAA
>Ga0209541_10018401_pt1 | contig 10116 bp, 13 predicted proteins | sample RifCSPlowO2_01_FD_184027 | JGI IMG/M metagenome (GOLD analysis project Ga0209541, IMG submission 184027) | Groundwater microbial communities from Rifle, Colorado - Rifle CSP2_plank lowO2_0.1 (SPAdes) (version 2) | ecosystem: Environmental > Aquatic > Deep subsurface > Groundwater | place...
AGGTTTTCATATAAAAAATCAATCAAGTGCTTAATTTGAAAAGCCCAGTATATCCTAGACAAATCAATAAAAGCCTTGTTTTCTCTGTTGGCATAAAAAAAGAGGTAGTTTCTATCCTTTTCCATTCTTAAGAGGTCTTCTTTGTAATATTTATTCAATGTCTTCGAAGCTGTTGGAGGTGATATTCGAGCGATTCTAGAATATTCTCTCACGCCGATCCTCCTATAGCAATCCTCAAAAAAGGGTTTAAGATTGTTAATTATTTCTAACATATGTTAAATAACATTAACACATGTTTATAAATTTTTCTATTTTATGTATCCGTTTAGCTGTTTTTTGATTTATCGACGATAAATATGATTTCCATGAAAAATAGCCAAAATTGGCTTAGTGACAATTTTTATCCTCTATAAAAATTAAATTTCACTTTTTAATAGTTGGCGATTAGCTAAACGGTTACTATTTTATTTCTTAGTTAATTTGTATAATTTTAATCGGGTTATTTGAAACAAAAATCACAAACATTAATCTCTTTCATTTAAAATTAGATTATTTAACCACCATAAAGTAACTACAAACCAAAAGCTTTATAAATACTGAATTTCCTCATAATCATAGAAAATTCAAGTTTAAGGAGAAATAAAAAATGAAACAGGAAAATCAAATGAATAAAGACGAGCAAATAGGATTTCATAAAGGATCAATCGCAACATTGGCAAAAGAAAGGGAAGAATTATTGAAGATGGTTAACATTGTTGAGCAGATAATGCAGGCTCATAATGAATCCTTGAAAAGTCTTGGAGTTGATTTAGAAGCTCAGGCAAGAAAATTTCAGGAAAAGTTAAAAAAAGAAAAAAGTATAGAGCTTGATGAAAGGATAGCTTAAAGTTAAAATGAGATTCTACAAACCGCTAGAAATAAATTCCCCAGGCAGGGAAAAAAGAAGGGCTTTAAGATATCTGGCAGAACTTACCGAATCCAGGCCTTATATTGAATTAAAGGAAGAACTAAAAGATGGTTTAACTTATGCAGCTGCATTCCTGATATTGGGCATAGGGGCAGCAATAGTTTATGATAAATTAATGAGAGAAGAGACAGAAATCAGGCAGGAGATTCAGAATCATCAAGAGCAGCAAAGAATGCCTGAAAGAAACGAAAGGCAGCCAGATTCAAATTTAGAAGCCATGGCAAGAGTAGCATAACACTTTTAAATTCTTATTTCTTTATTCATCCTATGTTAAAAAACTTAGGCAGCAAGGAGAAAAAACTTCTGCTGAAGCAGCTTGAAAGTCAGTATAATTTCTCAGGAAGATTAGATTATAATTTCTTCATAAACCCTGATAAAAAAATATTTATACTCAACAGCGGTTTGCAAGTTGATTTTACAAAGATAAGAATCAATTCTCTGGGATTATATTTCGCAAGCCTAGAGCCGGAATTGAGATTAACTATTGAAGGCTCGCAGATAATCGGCCCGAGCTCAGATAAAAACATCCTGGAAATCAACGATAACGAGCTGCAGGATTGGATGCACGGAAAAGATCTAAGCGTAGACATGGAATCAAAAAAAGATTTTAATGGATTCGTATTGATAAAGAATAAGAAAGATTTTTATGGCTCAGGAAAATACAAGCAGGAAAAAGTGCTGAATTATATTCCAAAAGAGCGCAGGCTTAAAAATTAATAGCCGTGCTTCTTTCTGAAAAAAATCTGACAACGTTCTTCACATGAAGATAACAAATACTATAGCAGGAAATTGAATTCTTTAATAGTAGCTATTTTTTACAATAAACTATTTAAAACAAGCAATAAGGGGAATATTAATGAATTCGGAAATAATATCAGTTTTTGATAGGTTTGCAGAGCAGTACGCAGAATTCACTTTCTCAAATATATTACAGTATGAGCTAAACAGGTTTATATCTCTGCTCCCAGAAAAAGCTGAAATCCTTGACTTAGCATGCGGCTCAGGAAGGGATGTCCAATATTTCCTGGATTATGGTTTGCAGCCAATTGGAATTGATGCAAGTGAGAATATGATAAATGAGGCAAAAAAAAGAGTCCCCGGCGGCAGCTTTAAAGTTATGTGCTTTGAGTCTTTAAATTTTAAAAACGAGTCATTCGGCGGGGTCTGGGCATTGGATGCTCTTTCATATGCAGAAAAAAAAGACATGCCAAAAATTCTAGAATCAATAAACAAAGTTCTAAAAAAAGAAGGCGTCGTTTTCTCATCAGTCAGGCAGGGTGATGGAGAGCAGATAATAAAGCATGAAAAGCTAGGAAAGTCTGAGATAAAAATATCTTTTTTCCAGCAGCAGGAATTGGAAAATTTATTCACAGAAGCCGGTTTTGAAATTTTAAATAGCTTTACTCAGGACGGAGAAGACTTTACATGGATAAATATTTATGCTAAAAAGAAATAAAATAATAATCTCTGGAAATGTTCGGGGAGTTTTCTTCAGGAGGTTCGTTTTCGAAAATGCAGTCAGTTTGGGATTGAAAGGGTATGTAAAAAACAGGGATGATGGAAAGGTAGAGGCTGTTTTTGAAGGCGAAGAGGTAAATGTAAAAAAGATGGTAGAACGATGCAGGATAGGCAACCCATTGTCAAAAGTCAAAAACATTATTATCAATGAAGAAATTCCAAAGAGAGAATCAGAATTCAGGATTATCTCCTAACCATATACATCCTAATTATATGTATTTAAGAACAAGGTCTAAGAAAATATTTTATAAGTTTATTCCTTCCAGAAATGATAAACAAGAATCAGCGCCCCTATTATGTTGGCAACGTCGGCTAAATTAAAAACATTGTTCATAAAATCAAAATGAATGTAGTCGATAACGCCGCGATAAAAAATCCTGTCAATCACATTGCTGGCAACTCCTCCGAGCAAAAATCCCATTCCAGTTTGTAGTTTTTTTTCATTTCTATAATACAAAATAATTCCAATTACAAGCAATCCAAAAAAAATCAAAAAAGTATTCCAGTTTTTCAGCAATCCAAAAGCAGCTCCTGTGTTCAAGCTTGATTTAAAAATAAAAAGCTCGTTATCAAGGAAAACAAATTTTAAAATCTGGTCAACCAAGAAAACAAGCAGTGCAATCAGATAAAGCTTCTTTACCATCTCAGTTTTTTACCAGTTTTCACCATCTCGATTTCTTCTCTTCAGAGGCATATCTCTCCAGGTTTGCAAGCCTTTGGTTCAAGCTATCTAGCTTCACATTTATAACGTCGAGCTTTGCAAGTATTATCTCATTAGAATTTCCATAATTTTGTTGTGGTTGCTGCTGCATTTGATGCATGGGCTGTTGCCATTCTGCTGGTCTTGAAAAATTTTCTTGGTTTCTTCTTCTCATTCCAGTATTGTCATATTCGTTGTTCCAAGGAGGTATTTCTGTCTGCTGTTCGCCGTATTCAAAACTGCCTTCATTATCATTCTGCTGCCCAGTCTCGTTTTGCTCTTTTTTCCTCCAGAATGCAAATATGTTAAAAATTCCCATGAAAATATAGAAACATTTATTATATAAAAAGGTTTTTATAATTAGCAATTAGTAAACGAAAAGAGGTTGATATGCCAGAAGCGAAATCAGGACCAGAAAGCAAAAGTGAAGAAGAGTTTGAAAAGTTACAGGAAAGAAAATTCTCAGAATCAACTGTAAAAAGGGCACTGATAAGGTTTTACTCTAAAAAATATAAAAATCTTCCAAAAGAGGAGATGGAAAAGAAGATAACAAAGGCATTAGTCAACACAGTCCCGGGAGAAATGAAAGACCAAATAGATCAGGGATTGACAAAAATGGGATATGCGATTGGAAAAAATTATTCTGATATCAAGTCATTAAGCGATGCTGAAAAATTTATAGACAATGAAGCAGGCTACACGTTGATTTATGATTCTTTTTCAGAAGGACTAGAGCCTGTTTATTTCTGGATTGTCGACTGGATGAAAGATAATTATTGGGGATTAGGAATGGAAGTCCAAAAAACACTCGATGAATTTCAGGGATCAGTAGGCTCTGGTTTTTTTGGAGACCTGGGGACAAGAGCTTCAATAATGCAGGACAGGGCAATGAAAATGCTCACGACAATAAATTCAGTTGTAAGGTCAATAATAAATATTCTTTATGACTTGAAGGAATTTGATCAAAGATTGGATTTGTATAAAAAATTAAAGTCAGACAATGAAATTGAAAGGAAAAATGCTCGTTTGTCTCTAAAGCAGATTTGGATGGATAGAGTTGACATGCAAAGAGGGAGGGGAAGCATAAACATGCTAGCCCAGCAGCTGCAATTTGTAACTTTAAGGGATGCATTCATGACAGCAGAATCTATTGAAGACATTGGACAACCTGGAGAAAAAGGAGGAATGGATTTGAATGACAGGGTAAAAAGAATTTTAGCTCCTCGCCTGCAGGAATATCTAGCTTGGGAAAAACTATCTGAAGCAGAATTGACAAGAAGATATAAAATAGAAAAATCATATCTTAAATCGCAGGTGAATTCATTGAAATTATATTCCCAATGGGCCCGCCCCTATCTTAAAGCAGCTCAGCAATTGACAGCATCAGATTACAGGACTCCGAATTTAGTTTCAATTTTCAACAATATGCAGGTCCAGCTGAGCGTATTTGGAAAAAAAGAAGCAAGACCCAGCGACGTTATTAGAACGCCAGTCCCATTTGTAAAAAATAAGTACGCAGCTATAAAATTAGACAAGAGATTGTATGCATGCGTTGAAGTCACAATGGTTTTCCGCACCATCCCTCATACAATAACAAGGGGGGAAACAGGAACGCATTATGCTCAAGGCGGGAAAGTTTACATGAAGTTCAGGGCATTCGGGCTTGATCAGGATGAAGTAAAAGCAGTTGAGGAAGAAGAGCTGTATCAAGGATTGGAATTAATACAAAGCATGACCAAAGAATCATTGGAGTCTATACAAGACGAGATCAGCAAATATATTGACAGGGATGAAAATTTCCCAGAAGCCAAAGAAGAAAAATTGGAGAGGCTGCAGGAATTATTGAATACTATCGACGACAAAAAGACAGCTGAAAGAGTCCAGAAGGAAATAAAAGAGCTGAAAAAAGAAATGAGGCCGAAGGAAAAATTCTCCCCGTTCGAGGCAATAGCAAAAGGCTTTGACGAGCTTACTGATCCATTGAAAAGCCTCTGGAAGCCAAAAATTGAACTGGAAAAAATAGCTGCAATGACGAGAAATTCAGCAAAAAAAAGCGCGGCAGTTTCATCATATTTAATCTACAATGTCTACAAGAAATCCCATGGGATGATAACGGAATAAAAGGATAATAAAATAAAATTCAAAAAATAAATCAATAATTTTAAATAAAGCATCCTCTTGTGTTATACTATGGACATCAAGGAAGTTCTCAAACAGTTGGAAAAAGAAAAAGATCCTTTGAAGTATTTGCAGAAACTAAAAAAAGAAGTAAAGGATAAAAAGATTTTGGAAGAACTGGAAAAATTAATTGAAAAATTAGTAGAGAAATCAAGCAAGAAAAAAAAGGGGGGGAAAAAATCAGAAGCAAAAATACCTTCATTGGAGCACATAGCAGCGTCGATATCAATCCCAAGTCAAAGAGTTCCAACAGAGACAATCCAGCTCCAAGATTACCAGTCAAGATCAAGAATGAGGGTTGCAGCAATGCCAGCTCAAACTCCAGCGCAAGGAGCAAGCAGGCAGCAAGGATACAATGATGATTATGGCTCAAATGTAAAATCAGATTATATAAGGACAAGGGCAGATTTTTCAAACAAGTTGGAAACCTCCGGACTAACATCGAAAACAGGATTCACGACGACGGCGGAATCAAAGGAAGCAATAAGAAGACAGGCAGGAGATAGAAAAGAATATATGGAAGCAGATGATAATCTAAATATAAATCAATACAGCGAAAGAGAGAATTTTATACAGCATCAGGAAAAAATGGAGGTAATGAGCTTCGATCAGAGGCAGGCAAGAAAAGGAAAAAAGGAGATTATGACATATCATGGCAGATAATTTCAAAAGAGAATATGCAGGATCAATGGACTCAAAATATTATTTCTCAGCAGAAAAAATTCCAGCTGGAAAAGTCGGAGCAACAGCATCTCCTCAAACACCGAATCAAATTGGGGAACTGACTTCAAGATTGAATCAAGGATTGAAAGCAGTGGAGATAGGAGCAATGAATCAACGTTTATTAGACCAAGTTCCACTGGAGCATTTTAACGAAATACGCAGGATGAATAAGTTAACAGGAGCTGAAGCAACGCTGCATGCACCTATCCAAGATTTAGATCTGGCAGGATTTTCGCAGCAGGGATGGAGTGAGTTTAACAGGAAAGAATCAGTTGAGAAATTAAAGTCGTCAATAGATCGAGCTCATCAAATGGACATCTCAGGCAACATACCGATTACAGTTCATGCAGGGAGTTTTCCAGCTCAAAATTGGCAGAAAGAAGGATTGTATGGACCAACTGAAATTGAAACAGAAGAGGGAAGAAAAATAAAAGATTATACAATAACTAAAGAAACAAAGCCATTGGAAGATCAAAGATCTGAAATGATGATAGTTAATAGGGAAACAGGGCAGGTGCAAAATATGAGATATGAAGAAAAAGAATATATCTCTGGAGAAAAGCAGGTCTGGACTCCTCAAAGAAGAATGGAAAACCTGAACAGGACAGAATGGGACAGGGAAAAATTGCAGATTATGCAGTGGAAAAAAGAGATGAATGAAGTAGAGGACAGGTTTAGAAGAAATGAAGAAAAGCTAAGAGAGCTGGAATCGGGAGCAAAAAAAAATCTGCTCACAGAAAAAGAACAGCAACAATTAGCTGCTTTAAAAAACGAAGAGATAATGGTGGAAAAATACAAGGAGGAAATTTACACCCACATGCGCTCATTGACAGAGGATATGTACAGCAGGTTTAAGAAATATACAGATGAAAAAGTTGAACTGGAAAAAACAGGAGGCTTCAAAAGATTAATTGAACAGATGAAAGAGGAAGAGGAAAAAGTTGAAGAAAATTATGCAAAGCTTCAAAAAGCAAAAGACCAGGAAAAAAGAGAACAGATAGCAAAAGAACTAACAAGATCCCAGTTTAATCAGTCAGAGATAATAGCCAAGGTAATAGAAAACTTGCCTCCTCCAAAGACATGGATTTCAGCAGATGATTTTGCAAAGGAAAAAGTTTCAAATTCAATCACAGAAGCAGCTCTTTATGCTTACAAGCAATACGGGGAAGAAGCCCCAATAATCTCGATGGAAAATGTCTATCCAGAATTCGCTTTATCAAGAGCAGATTCATTAAAGGAAACGATTGAAAAGGCAAAAGATAAATTCGCAGAAGAGCTGCAGAAAAAAAACAATCTCAGCAAAAAGAAAGCCGAAGAAATAGCGAACAAGATCATTGGCGTTACTTGGGATGTTGGTCATATTTACATGCTAAAAAAGCACGGCTACACCGATGAGGATATTAAAAAAGAAGCAGAGAAGATAGGAAAACATGTAACCCATATACATCTGACAGACAACTTTGGCTTTGAAGATTCTCATCTTCCCCCTGGTTTAGGTACTGTTAACATAAAAGACCAGTTAAAGGAAATTGAAAAATCTTTAAGCGATGAGCAGAAAGGAAAAATAAAATCCATTGTCGAAGCTGGAGAATTTGTTGCAAACTTCAAGGAAGTCCCGCATCTTTATGCATTGGCGAATTTAAATTCTCCTTTGTATACAGAAGACGTAGGACCAAGATGGGATGAAATTTGGGATACTCACGGACATTACATGGCTGGATTTGGAGAAATAATGCCGCAGAAATATTTTGACTTGTATGGAGCTCCTGGATTTGCTCAACTTCCTCGCGAGTTGGGAGGATCAGCAGGAACCCCAGAGAGGGGAAGATTCGCATCGTCTCAAGGAGAGGAACAATAAGATTAATATATAAAGAATAAAAGAATAAAAATATGAAAAAGAAAAATCCTAAATTAAAAGAAATCGAAAAAATAAAAAGGAAGATTATTCCAACGCTAAAAAAATATAAAATCAAAGGGGCAGGCATTTTTGGCAGTTATGTTAGAGGAGAACAAAAAAAGAGAAGCGATATTGATATTTTAGTTGATTTCAATGATAATTTATTAACCTTGGTTGGAATAGAAAGAGAGGTAAAAAAGGTACTGAAAACAAAAGTAGACCTGCTTACCTATAAAGGAATTAATCCTCTTCTAAAAAAGCAAATTCTTAAGGAGGAAGTTAGAATTATATGAAAAAAGATTTAAAACAAAAAGTTAAATAACTAAAGAAATATTGAATAATAAGAGGTGAAACATTGCCAGCAAAAAAAATACTGCAAGCAGATGAGGAAATCGCATATGATTTTGCAGTTAAAGCTTACAAAAAATTTCAAGGCATAGTAAAGTCCATAGCCCTTTTTGGATCAGCTGCAAAGCACACAGCAACAAGCAAATCTGATATTGATATAATAATAATAGTTGATGATTGCACAGTTCTCTGGGATGAAGAATTGATTGCTTGGTATAGAGAAGAATTAGCTCGTTTAATTTCCCAGCAGAATTATAAAAAAGACCTGCATATTAACACAGTTACATTGTCAACATTCTGGAAGGAAATAAAAGAAGGAGACCCGATTGCAATAAATGTTCTGAGATATGGAGAGCCATTAATTGATTACGGCGGTCTATTTTCTCCATTAAAAGTTCTGCTTAGACGCGGGAAGATAAGGCCGACTCCAGAAGCGATTTACATAGCATTGCAGCGAGCTCCAATGCATCTGTCAAGATCAAAATTCGCAATATTAGGAGCAATGGAAGGCTTGTATTGGGCAATGGTGGATTCAGCTCACGCAGCGCTTATGGCAGCAGGCCATTCCCCTCCAAGTCCAGAGCATGTTTATGACATGCTGAAAAAAGTTCTCCCAAGACTGCCAGCAAAATATCCAGCTTATTTCAAGGAAGTATATTTAGTAGCGCACAACATAACTCATGGAAATATAAAGTCACTTCATGGAAAGCAAATTGATGAATTAAGAAACAAAGCAGAAGACTTTGTTAATGAAATGAAAAAGCAAGTAAAAAGATTTGAGTAAAATTATTTCTCGTAATTTTGAAATTGTTTTTTTATCATCGCTTTAAGTTTCAAATGATTTTTTCTTGTAAAATCTACCACTTTTTCTGCATAAATTTTATCAAGTATTGTGCCATAATAAATCATCCCATTTCTAAAAAATCTTAATTGATCTGTGAATTGAACATCTTTCTCATCAAATCCTAAAATTCTCATGTAAGATACTTCAGCCTCATGTGTGCCGAAGCCAGAAGCATTATAACCATCCAAGAGCATCTTCGCCCTTATAAGTTCCATTAGTATATCATAGCAGGATTTTATGAAATCATTAGCATTGCTGTCTTTTAAAATAATTTTTTGCAGTTTCTCCAAGAGATTATTATAACTATTCTCAGATTCATTGAAAAGAAATTCTGCTCTTGATTTATCTATGCTTTGCTTTTTGACGATGTTCTTTTTTATGAATTCATCAAATTTTTGTATATCTTTCATATCTCAATCCATCCCTTAATAATTATCCCGTTGCACAAACTTTCTTTTAAATTCCTATGAAGTTTCCTGAATGAATCATAAAAACTTATATGGATCGCTCTCTCTAAAATTTTTTCATAATTTGCAACATCAATTTTTTTATCCTTCCTTCCAACAACCGCGATATCTATGTCTGAATTCACGAGGTCCTCGCCCTTTGAAAAGCTCCCGAATAGAATTATCGTAGCGCCCGCAAATTCTTTTTCTAAAAAATCAGCAAGTCCTGATTCATAAATCTGCTTTAAATTATCTGCTCTTTTCAAATGAACTGTTTTATGATTGTCCCTATTCAGCTCAATAGACCATCTTTTAGTCTCACTATCTTGTCGTATTTTTATTAAACCCTTCTCTTCCAACTCTGGGATCGCTTTCATTATCGCTGGTTGAGTTACTTCAAGAGCTCTTGATATCTGCCTTTGGTTCAATGATGTACCTGTTTTTACGAATAAAAGTCTTAAAATTTCCTGCTGAAGAATAGTTAACTTTAGTTTA
>Ga0209541_10018402_pt1 | contig 10116 bp, 8 predicted proteins | sample RifCSPlowO2_01_FD_184027 | JGI IMG/M metagenome (GOLD analysis project Ga0209541, IMG submission 184027) | Groundwater microbial communities from Rifle, Colorado - Rifle CSP2_plank lowO2_0.1 (SPAdes) (version 2) | ecosystem: Environmental > Aquatic > Deep subsurface > Groundwater | place: Rifle...
GTGTACGTGAAATTTGTGTCAACTCCTTCATTATCTGAACCGTCGGAAGCCTGCCATGTACCTGTTAAATCAAGAATTTCTCCCGTTGTGAATCCTGTTCCGGATAGAGATGCTGCAGTCTGCGTGGTTGCACCACTAGTGATAGTTGAAGTGAGCAAATTTCCCGTTAAAGTATCTGCTGAATTACTGTCTCCTAAAGTAGTATTTCCATTGACCTGAAAGTCATCTCCCACGATGACACTTCCATCTGAGTCACTGATTAACCCTGCCGTTGTTACATTAAGTCCTGTCGTTGCACTGCCCAAGTCAACAACATCAGCAATAACCACATTCCCGTCCGTGTCACTTATAACTCCTGTTGTTGTTACATTTATCCCGGTTGTTGCCGAGCCAAGATCGACTGTATCACCTATGACTACATTCCCATCAGAGTCAGAAATGACTCCACCCGTCGTGATATTAATTCCTGTAGTTGCAGATCCAAGGTCTACAGTGTCATCTATTACCACATTCCCGTCAATGTCTGTGATAAGTCCTACAGTTGTCACATTAATTCCTGTTGTCGCAGATCCAATATCAGTTGAGTCATTAAGGACAATATTCCCGTCAATATCAGAGACCGATCCTGTAGTTGCAACCCGGAGTCCTGTTGTTGCAGATCCAATATCCACCGTGTCATCAAGTACTAGATTTCCTCCAATGTCAGATATTGTTCCTTCAACTGCAAGATCTCCAGTATTTGAAACAGTTAATTGATCCGTACCAGACGAGTTTTCCAAAACCGCAAGCGATGTTGTTTGGGTACTATTCCCCTGGACTAAAAATTGAATTTCGTCGGTGTCACCGTCAACAGCAAGTTTGGCAAGGTTTGAGGATCCACCAATCGTGACATTATTAGTACTGGTATCAAGGTGGACGACGCCTGCCGTAACGTCCCAGGGACCTGCGCCCGTATTAGAAGTTATACAATCAGAATCATCAAAACACAATTGGCCGGTTAAGTACAGATCCTGCCACGATTTAGTGGTTGACCCTAGATCATACGTATCATCAGTTGCAGGAAGTAGATCCCCGGTAATCTCCACATCTCCTGCTGTTGTTTCTCCAATATCTATAGAAGCGCCTCCAGCTCCCGTAATATCACCACCCGAAACTGAAAGATCTCCTGTTATATCGGTGTTATCGTTTAAAGAAAGGTTGCCGTCCGAATCACTTATAGCTCCCGCAGTTGTCACATTTACACCAGTTGTTGCAGATCCAATATCGACTGCGTCATTCAAGACAAGATTGCCTGAAATGTCTGAAATTCCACCCTCTACAGCTACATTTCCGCTATTATCAACTCTAAACTGATCTGTGCCACTTGAATTTTCAAATACCACAAGATTGTTCGTTTGAGTTGAATTTCCTTGTACTATGAATTGAATTTCATCAGATTCTCCGTCAATTCCAAGCTTAGCCAAATCTGAAGTTGAACCTAGAGTTACGTTGTCTGTGCTGGTAGTAAGTCTCACGACCGTACCATCATCGGTCCATCCACCGGCAGAAGATGCGCCAGCAAAAGATTGGAAACTAGAGCAATCATTGGAAAACTGGAGTTCGTTACTTGAGCCATTGTACCGAACACATCCTTTATCGGTAGTATCGCTATTGTTATCAATTCGCATTTGACCCCCGACCAAATGGAGAAGATCGCTGGGAGATGTAGTTCCTATTCCTACATTTCCACTATTATCAATCGTTCCTCTATTTGAACCACCGGTTGCAAAAAGAATTGACCCGCTTTGACTAGCATTTAAGGTAACATCTCCTGATCCACCTGACTGTAAATTTACGCCACCTGCCGACGAAAGAGTAAAGGTTGCACTCGAATAGGTTGATCGTATCCCCGGAGTTGCTACGGAAACTAATAGATCTCCATCTTTGTTAATAATTGGAATATTCGAGGTTCCTGCCCCCGGAGGCAGACCTTGGAGAGTCTCAGCGTTCATTGCGTACCCAACATTCGCGATCTGTTGTCTCGGAGACATTTCCGAATCTCCGCCTACCGTAACTCCCAAGTATACATTTGAATTTTCAGTAAAAAGCGATGCAGGAAGTTCGGTTCCGCAGACTTGTTGCGGGGGCGTCGGAGAGTATCCAGATCCACCGATCAAAACATCAAATATCCCATCTTGGTCGGGTGTAACGGAACATGTGCTTGAATCATGAAGAGTACTGCCACTGGTGGAAGCATTGTAAAATTTAAATCGGGCATTTGTTGCAGTGGTAATTGGATTCCCGAGGCTATCGGTCAGTCTTCCTTGAAATGAGATGATTCTTCCCGCCCGTTTGACATCGGTGGGAAACGCCAGTGGAGTTTCAGCTTTTCTAAAAAATTGATCATACGCACTTCCACCAATAGCGGATAACAATATTAAAACAATCGCGACGCCTAGGTAGTATTGAAGCCCAAAATTAGACTGCTCTTTTTTTGAAGGAAAAGATTTATCTCCACTTTTAATCTCAGATTTTGGAGTGAAGGGAAGTAATAATAATATACCATTCAGCCAATTTCCAATTCCGTACGTCAGTTCTTTTACTTTAGAATCAAGCTTTCCAACAACCCCTGATGATTTTTCATAATTAAGATCGCTACTTACAAGACCTAATTTTTCTGGACTGTCTTTAAGCGTAGTTTCTAAATCAGCAAGAAGAGATATTAACTGCTCATAGTCGTTTTGTTTGATTAAGTTCTTTGCAAGAGCCCATTTAAGGAACTTATCCACAGACTTTAATTTGTTACGTATTTCCTGTTCAGAAAGAGACTTTTTTCGGAGCGCTAATAAATAATTACGGAGCTTTTCCGGTTTCAAACGCATACTCGACATTTTTATAGTTTAGACTTATCTGACAATCAATTGTTTCGATACTTTAGACATACTCAACCGATATATGGTCTTTGATTTTTCGATTTTTACCCTTTTGTCATAAGGGCTTCCTTCTAACGCCGGATCAAACCAGACTCTCAGTTGATGATATGCTTGATGTATTGTTTTGGACATATCTATAGACTTTGAACTTATAACGCTAAAAATTCTTTAATGTTTTCAAGTTCTTTTAAGGCTTCCTTTTGGTCCAAGCCACTATTTAATAGGCTTTCTTTATATTGTTCTAGCGCTAGGTCGTTCTCAATTTCTTCCCCCGGCTTTATTATTTGTGAAGAAATATTATGTATTTGTTTAGCAGGGTTTGAATCTATCCAACGCTGAGAAATGCAAAAAGAACAGAATTTTCTCAATGTTGATAGTCTTCTATTTATAGTCTTTATTGGTATATCATTTTTAGATAAGTAGGCTTTATATTGGGCTATAACTTCTTTAGTAAGGTATTGAAAAATGTTGTCCGAATCAAGCTCCAAAGCATCAGTGCTTTTGGATTTTACTGCCAGAACAAGCCAACCTAAAAAGTGTCTTAAATCCGAAAGATAGTTCTTAATTGAAGCAGAACTCATTTTCTTATTTCCCGCAGTAAGAAAATGACGGAATGAGGCTTCCAGATTATAAAAATTATACCCTCTTATCATATACTTTGATAGTAAAGGAATTGATAATCATTTGTCAAGAGGTATTTAGTTAGTGATTTGATCTATTAAGAGCTATATAAAAAATAGAAGAATAAAATACGTACGTGCTCCTAAAATACAATTTAATTTAGTTTAATTGAATTACCGCACTCATTTTAATACTACCTTAATATATAAATATATATCATTTAACTTATAGTATAAATTCCATAGAATCAATATTACTTTATGATTTTTAAAGCCTATTTTATCAATTTTTCTAGCTTCGAATTTTTTGTTCAAATTTTTTTCAAAAGAAAGACTATATTTCTCTTTTTAATTGTTTTTTTAAAGATTTACTAACGTGTTTGAATTAGATTGATATGGTTTAAGCAAATAACAAATTGCTTTGCTAATTTTTTCCAATTTGCTTTTACTTTGTAGTTAAAGGCCAAACATTCCATATGGAGTTTTAAATCTCTAAAGCACCCTACCTATAGTTTTTTTAGCTTTATTTTAGTATCTTGACATGTCTCTAGGATTTAATTACTATGTACTTAAACTCAATAAAGTATGAAAAAAACTCTCGTTTTTCTTAGCATTTTGCTTTTTTTACTCTTAATACTAACTTCTTTTTTTTGGCTCTATGAAGCTAAGACTTTTATAGGAAGGGCGAGTGTTTTTCGCAATACCTTTTCTATTGAAAATTCGTATGTTTTCATATCTCCCTTGCGAGCCAAGGCTGACAATCAGGAGAAGATACGACTTACTGTATTTGTACTCAATGATCAAGGATTAGGAGTGCAGGGAAAAAAAGTTACGATCAATACAGCGAATCAATTAAATATAGAAGTAATCCAAGGGTTAACAGATGGCGTAGGAAAAGCAGTATTTGACATAACATCGGCTAACGTAGGACAATTTTACCTTAAGGTTCTCATCGAGGACAAAGCATTACTTCAAGAGCCGCAGCTTTCTTTCTACTAACGTTTAACTTCTCGTAGTATCAATTCATGGTCAGTCACAAGTAGAGGATGTTTTTCTCTAAGCACCAAGGCTCGATTATGAGCGATAACGTAGGGCTGAAGATATCGCCTGAAGAGAAAATAGAGCAGGCCGGCGATTTGAGTTAGAATTATTAATTCAAAAAGACGCGAACGGAGTAAATCCCATATAAAACGGAGGGTTTCTATAATAATCATCCACCATGGAAGAACCTTAACGGCTAGGGTGTTGCTCCTTGGCGAGTCGTTTTCCTGAAATTTGTCTTGAGCGAATATTCTAAAATAATCCGCTTGAGAAGACGGAAGAAGTATTGCGTAATTTCCTTGTCCGTCAGATTTTGCTTTAAGCCTAGGAAGCGACACGGCATAAGCCGGTTTAACAAAAGAAAAAATAGGTGTACGGTTTTGATCTATGAAAAACGAAAGATCAACGTCTGTATTAGGAATAGCTTGGCCTGATAAAACAATTTGATCGCCTACGAAATAGACATCTTTGTTTAAGTAAACGGTTGGAGGAAGTATAACAGGACCTATATGCACGCTTCTATTGAGCGGAAATGGAGGAATGCATATGGTATTAGAAACCCTTCCCAACTGATCTTGAGACGAAAGACAGGGTTCACGGCTGGAAAACGGAGAAAAGCGATTTGAAAACTGAAAGTATCCTTTTGTATCTGAATATGTTTGATCAAATATTCCCACCCCCTCAATCGTCACCAGTGAACGAGGAGACGTATACCCAAAAAGAAAAAACTCATATTCTCCGATTGAGACCGAGACTTCAGGAGAAGCTGATTTTGCTTGAGCCAGTACTTTCGTAAAAGGAAAGGTAAGAATGATTGTCAGCAATAAAAAGATAGTAAATGTTTTATCTCTACTCATGTCTTTTCTTAAGCTTTTCTTTTAACGACGAGAGATTGTCTTGAGAATGGGCTCTGACTGTCTTTTTGCGCATAATATGGCTCATATAATACAGAATAGTCAATCCAACAAGAAGAATCAAGAAAATTCTCCAAGGAAATACAAAGACCTGCTGTTCTTTTTGAATTGTTTTCATCGATTCCCCATATCTCATAGATAAACTTATCGTATGGGGGCCAAGTAAAAAACTCTTTCCTAACCGGGTTTCGTATCGCGAATTGGTTCCGGGAAAAATATTCTGCTTTTCTATCGAAAGTTGATCAACCGTTCTCCCAAACATATTTTTTAAAGTTAATGTACCGGTCGGGGCGATGTGATAATTGCCAGAATTAATAAGCGAGAATTCAACAGGAATTGGTGCAAGCTCAACAAATCGAGCAACCTTGAAAAACGAAACGAAAGAACTTTCTTTAATTTCTCCGGAAATCTTAATATTTACAAGAGAAACAATACGGACGGAAACATTTGAGCTTCCTTCTGATTGATTTACGGAAGGCTCAAAATATACTGCTACATAATGGCCACCTGGAATGGCCTCTTGAGGAGCACTGAGGACGATGGATGCTTTAAACTCTTTTTGAGGTTCAATGGCCGCGTCCGGAGTAAGAATCGTCACCCAATCTCTTCCTGAATAATTGAGATTGGGATTTTTCTCCACAAGAGTAGGTGTCCCCAGATCATCAAGAACTGCAAAATCAGAAACTTTAAAAACTCCCGAAATTGGCGAGTCTCCTTTATTAAACAAACTAATCTCGATAGTCTTTTGCTCTCCGGGTAAAAGTTCAACCTCATATTTTACCGGTGAAATTGCCAAGGGAAGACTTTCCTGACCAAATACATTGAAATTAAAACCTAAAAAGGAAAATATAAAAAGAATTACAAACGTCATCCCGAATTTATTTCGGGATCTAGATCCTGAATCAAGTTCAGGATGACATCTGTTCAGTTTTGAGTTATGGTTTTGAGTTCTGAAATTTGACATTTAAGTTTTAAAATCTAGGACTTGCAGTATAAAGCAAGTGATTGGTGTAATATCCTGCCGGTTGAATATCAGAAATAGAGATCCGATAACACACTGCCGCAGAAGCACCGGTTGTAGGCGCATTTCCGGAAAGAACCACCGCTGATTTTTCACCCGCTTCTGTATCTGCAAACTGGCGGCTCGTAAAAGAGCTACTATTCTCATTGAAAGAAAAAGCAGCATCTTTTCCGATCGTATTTTCTAAAGAGTATCCGAAGCCGTTCGTTCTTGGATTACTCCAGTTAGAAGAGGAGTTTTCCGTACATACGCCGTCATCACAACGCGTGTCAGGAATACAGCTTGATGTTGGGCCGGGATTTGCTCCCTGACAGCTAAAATTCTTTCTTTTGAGTTGATCATCTTCAGCCACCGTCACTACATATCCGTCTCTTGCATTTGTCGAAACCGTCATAAGCTGGGCAGCATTCTTAAATGAGAACGGCTTGCTAATATTTCCCCAGGGTATTGATGATGCCGTGGTATTGATATCAGTTTGAACTCCACACGTTCTTGATGAATTTGGAACGCCGGCAAGGGTAAATGAAAATGTTTCATCAACCGTGGCAGAAATAGTCACGGGACCCACGATCGCTACCCTGACGTCAAGCTGATCGAGTTTTTCACCACTTCCGTTCCGAGATCGCACATGCAATGTATATATATCTGCTTTTCCGTCCTTACTAGGCGTAGAGAGCGGTGCAGGATTGAGTAACTTTCTAGATTGATCACCAATGACGATTGTGATCGTTGTCCCTGCAGCGCAAGAATCGGTTACCCGATAGATTCTTATTTTATGATCGGTAGTCGCTGTTCCTTCAGTGATAGCTCCCACACCCCAATTATTTGCACATCCACTACTTGAAATCGTTACATTTGACGCAGTCAAATTATTAAGATCAAAACCATTTGCTTGAGCAGTGCTTGCGGTATCAGCGGTGCCGTTATTGCCCTGTCCCGTCGCGTCAACTGCAGGAATAGTAATAAGCATATCCCCGTCTGCGGGGACAGCTTTTGTTAAGGTGAAAACAAGGGTATGGATTGATGGTTCGCTGTGTTTCGGATCTTCAAGAGTGTCAAAACCGGAAGTGAAATTTGCCGGAAAAGCAAAAACAGCATTCAGCATAAAGCATGTAGCATATAGGGCTAAAAAAAAGTAAAAATAAAAGTTCTTCATCCTGAATGCTAAATTCTAAATGCTAATTCCTATCCTTGTTTTCATTAAATAAGATTTCCAATCCTAATGCAAGATGCTTTGTTATAATTTTTCTGTGAAAGATAAAAAGTTACAGATCCAAGTTAATAAAACTGCCGAGGAAGTCTTTTTATTTACTTTAGATCCCAAAAACACTCCATTATGGATAGATTCCATAGTCAAAGAAGAAACAAATGAGAAGCCTACTAAACAAGGGACTGTCTACAAGAATATGAATAGTAAAGGTCAGTGGTCTGAATATACAATAACAGCCTTTGAAAAAAACAAGATGTTTGAAATGACATCCGAGGATAAAAATTACCACGTGCGATACACATTGTCATCATTATCAAATAAAACAAGCGAACTTGAATATTATGAATGGGTTGATGATGGAGATCTTGAAGAACCTTTTACTCAAGATATTTTGAACAAATTGAAGGCTGTTTTAGAGAAGTAAAATTTCCGCCGTTTCTTCATAATTAAAACTTCTGTTGACAAAGAAAATCCCGTCTGTTACATTTTACCTTCAGTATGGGTGTGAAAGAAAGACGAACGAAAATAATACTACTCCTTTTCTTACTATCCGATGTAGATCTGGCTCCGGTTACCATCGATGAAAAGGTCCAAAAGATCTTTGACCTTTCCCTAAATCAAAAAACTAAATCTACTTTATCTTCTCTCGTAAAAGAAGGAGTAACGTTAAAAACTTCACAGGAAGAACCTGCTCATATCTATAGTCTTACTGAAAAAGGGTTTGACGAGTTGGTATTGGGATTTCCATTCTTTCGCTATTTACGACGAGAATGGGATGGAAAATGGCGAATTCTTTCCTATGAAATCCCCGAGCAAAGACGCGAGCTCCGAGACAAACTCCGGCGTGAAGTAGCGGGATGGGGACTCGGCCCGTGGCATCGGTCCTTCTGGCTTACCCCTCATCCGATAATTGAAAATCTTAAAAATCTCGTTTCCGGGAAAGATGAAGAGAAATATATCCAGGCTTTTGAATCAGATCACAGTTTTGGAAATCAAGAAGTTCTGATTGAAAAAGTTTGGGGAAAGACCGCCCTCGATAAAAAATACCGTGAACTTTTCAAAAAATGGCATCTCATCCTTTCACAAGATGGAGAAAAACCGGAAAAACTTAAGAATGTGATAAAAGAATATGTAGTGTTGCTACGGGAAGATCCAGGATTACCAAAACATCTTATCGGTGAAAACTGGATTGGATTTGAGGCTTTCAATATTTTCAAAGAGATAAGAAACATTCTCCTTGTTTAATCAAAGGTAAATACAACGTCTCCTTCTTGGTCTGTTCTTTTAATCGTTACTTTTTCATTTTGTAGCATCTGGACAATCTCTTTTGAAGGGTGACCGTAATTATTGTTTTTCCCCGAGCTGATAACCGCGATCTCAGGACGCACTTTTAACAGAATCTTCTTGCTCAATCCATTTTTCGACCCATGATGTGGAACCTTGAGAATGTTGACAGGATAAAGATCATCAATAAAATAAGATTGAGGTAACGGTGTTGTATCTCCTGTGAACAAAATTAAATGATCTCCTAAGCTGAAAAAAATAATTTGCGAATAAATATTTGGATCTTTGACGTTCGTATTTGATATGTATGAGCTCGTTGGCCATATGAGGCTTGCTGACGACCTTTTGGAAAAAATAATTTTTGATTTTGCATACCAGAAGAGCACGTTTGTATTTTTTTGCTTCAATTTTTCCAACAGGTCATGAAAACCCTTAGAGTTAGACTTGATATATGACGCGACGAACGTTTGAATTTTATATCTATCAAGAATAAGGCTAAAGCCTCCGTAGTGATCCTTTTGGGGATGGGAAAGAAATGCAAACTCTATCTCCCGGTCATAAAAAGGCATGTGTTTTCCAAGACATGATAGAACTTTATTATTGGGACCGGCATCAATCAAAACATCAACCTTGTTTTCGATCCGGATATATGCCGCATCTCCTTGACCTACGTCACAAAAGACAAGTGTTGTGGTATTTTTTACCTGTTCGATTAAGAAAAAAACAAAAACACATATTAAAACAAAAAACCCAAGAATAAACGTAGTCCGCAATTGGAGAGATTCCTGAGGCATGATTACCAAGAAACTGAAGAAAAAGGAACTTTTGCAAGGTTTTCGATAACGAAAAGTAGATAGCTTAATAATCCGAAGGAGATAAAGGAAGGAATAACGCCTAAAACAACATGCAACTTACCCAAAACACAGGTAAGAAATCCAAAAATCATAAGAGGTGCGATTACCCACGCGACAAGAATATTAGAAAGCGGGGAGATTAATGAAACCTGATGAAAATAAAAGCCGAGAAGAGGAGCAGTGAATACTTGGGCTGCCAGAGAAGGACGGAGCTCATTTAAAATAACGGCTTTAAAACCGCTTTTTGAAGAAGTAACTTT
>Ga0209541_10018404_pt1 | contig 10115 bp, 9 predicted proteins | sample RifCSPlowO2_01_FD_184027 | JGI IMG/M metagenome (GOLD analysis project Ga0209541, IMG submission 184027) | Groundwater microbial communities from Rifle, Colorado - Rifle CSP2_plank lowO2_0.1 (SPAdes) (version 2) | ecosystem: Environmental > Aquatic > Deep subsurface > Groundwater | place: Rifle...
GGACTTGTAGCGGGTAGTCCTCGTTATTGTGAGCATCGCCGACGGCCGCGAAACAGAATTCGGTATCTTTCCCAAGGTATTCCGTTTTTGCTTCGTGGTCCAGGTACGGCATTTTTGCAAACACTACTCCGGGCCACTCGCCCATTGAGCCTGTCTCGTCGGTCAAGAAGAGTACGACATGACGGGCTTCAGTCTTGATCGATTTCGGCAAGAGGTCGACGAGAGTTTTTCCTGCGGCCTTCGCGTCGTCGTAACTGCGCCCCGCGGAAGCGTCGTATGCTTTGCGGGCATTCACGAACGTGTGTGCGGCTCCTCCCCATCCCGGGGAATAGTCGGTACCAATGTCAGACATGGTGATTCTCCTTTGCTGGTGGTTGGTGGGGTTTACCTTGGCCCGGAAATGGGTTTCATTCCCGAGTGGGTTCTTCCGAATGCAACACGGCGCACCCGCTGGATCTCTTCGCAGAGATTCAACTTTCCCCAGTTGGGGCGTGCGAGTACGTCACGCACGACAAGTCTTCGGATGAATTCGCTGAGTGCGTCGGGAACGCTGGCGGGGACTTCTTTGCGCTTTACACATTCCATGTCGCCGGAGAGCGCGAAGATCATTGTCATACCGAGACCATACATGTCGGACTCCGGCAGGAGTGGTCCACTTTCGTTCACCTGTTCCGGCGGGGAAAAGAATTCAGTATAACCCGTCGCTCGTGAGTCACGATCTGGCCGCAATTGTGACAAACCATAGTCGACAAGCGCTATCACATGTCCGGGCCCTTCAATAATGTTTTGCGGCTTGATATCACCGTGCACAACACCGTGGTGGTGAAGGTACATCATTGCGTTCAGTGAACGATCCGTGATCCATGCAACACGCTCAGGGTCCAGTTTCCCTTCGGCGGCAACAAGATCAAAGATGTTCTTGCCGGGGATGTAACTCATGACAAGATAGTATCTCCCGTCATCCGTGCGAACGATGTCCCGCACAGACGGCAGCGCATGGTGACGCAGATCCCACAAGAGACTTGCTTCTTCAAACAGCACCTTCTGGATATCCGTGTCGGGCCACTTGCAATCTTTGATGCAGACAGGGAGCCCTGAAAGGATGTGTTCGCCCTTGTATGTCCGCCCATAGCCACCTTTTGCGATGTGTTCCGATATGCGGAATGCACCGATAGTCCTGCCACTCGGGTCGACGTCTATCTGGTCATACTTTGCACGTTTCACGGGATCATGGAGGATTTCAAACGCCTCCTGTATCTCCCTGAATCGAGTCTCGGTACCCACTTGGTCGGGGTGTGTGCCCTTGATGAGAGCATTTCTTGCCGCCTTAATAACCTCGGGACTTGCCGCTCGATGCACTTGAAGCACAGCGTACAGGTCACTTTTTCTAGACGCGCTCATTCGTCTCTCCTTCAGTCAAAGGACACCTCTGTTTCTAATGTTTATCTAACACAAGAAAATGTTTAAGACAAGAATGTATTTCTCGCCTCAACCATCATCTGATTCTGGCAAAGGTGAAACAGGGAAAAAAACGCCGCGCTTTAACGGACGATTGCGCGGCGTTGGTCTCACGAGACCACGTCCCGTCATCGTCCATTAAGGCGGGACGCTTTGCCGTGAAAAGCATCGCGCCTTAATTGACGGTTGCGCGATGTGACTTCGGGAAGTCAAAAAATCGCAGGGTTGTTTCCCTGCGATTTGACTGCTTGCCCTGCATCACACTTCCCAAGGACCTTCCTGGATCACCTTGATAAAGTATCTTGCGTACGAGTTCCGCTGAAGAACCCGTTTCGCCGCTTCCTCGCCGTCGAGGATAACTTCGACCAGAGCTGGCGGCATGTCATTGCCGAAGATCTCCTTTGCGGTTTCGATCGCCAGCGCGAGCGCTGTCGCTTGTGCGTATGGGAGCATCGGCTTCACATTGCGCATGCGCTCTTCTCTGGAAAGTTCACGCAGAAGTTCGCTTGCCGGCTTCACATGTCGCGCCCGCGTTTCTCCACGCTGTCCTTCAAAATTCGCGAGGCGTTCGTGGGAGATTGCGAGAAAACATGCATCGCCGACCGAAAGCTTGCCTTCTTTCTTGAGCACGGTCTCAAACCTCCCGGTTGCCGGATCGGTGATTCGGTCGGTGATACCACGAATCCCGAACATGAAGTAGCTCTTATAAGAGCCACGGTCTTCAGCTGAGAAAGTGATGTTCAACTCCTCCCTGTTCTCGGCGACCACCGCTCCGCGGACGAGTTCGCGGTCTTCGCCATGCAGGAGACGGTCGGCGCTCGTTCCGTCGAAGTCCGGTTGGACCTTTCCGCCGCCAAGCACGAATTGCGAACGGCCGCGGTCGTCTTCAGCACACACGATGCCGTAGCGATCAACCATGTTCCCGCCCGGAAGTTCGCGAGCGATCGTGATCGCTCGTGTCGAAGTGATGAACCACTCCTCCACCTGTCGCGTGTCGAGCGGCACCAGGATGATCCTGTTTTTTTGTTCGGGTGGGTCGTCCGGCCAGATGTGCGGGACGCCGATGTTGACGTGTTCCAAGAGATCGTCAACGGGAGTGAATTCTTTTGCGAGACTATACCCGTCCTGCAAGAGTCTCTTGCGCGTTGCCGCGCTGAGCTCGATGAGCATTGCCGCTCCTTCTTAAAAGATTGAGTTGTGGCTCCTGCCTGAGTAAAGGTGCCTACCGTCAATAGTATACAAAAGCAGGAGTTTGTCAAGCAACCGTAATTTTCCCTCCTGTCTTAAGCTTTCAGCCAGAGAAACTGTTTGTTGAAAGGATAGTAATGACAATGCAGAAAATGACACTTCGAGAGTTTCAAGCGACCTTGCCGAGGATCTGTGACGAGAAAACGACCGTCTTTTCCGAAGATGTTGGCCGCTGGACTCCGGAGAATCCTCTCTATGCGCACTGCGCGGTGGTGGCGCTTGTGGCGCAGGATCTTTTCGGCGGAGGGTTGCTTCGTGCATCACTTTTGCCATTTCCCGAATTTGCGCACATGGGCTCGCATTACTGGAACCTACTTCCCGATGGTCGTGAGATTGATTTCACCACACCGCAATTTTTCGGGCGTCGTCCGGAGTTGGTCGGTGAACTGAGGACAAGGAATTACGTGCTCTATGACCCGAAGACCGGAGCGCCACGGGAGATCACGACACGCTACGAGTTGCTCGCGCTTCGTTTGGCGAAGATACGCTCCGGTGTTAATGCGCTCTTCGGTGACCCGATCTATCAGGCATGCTTTTCTGCTGCGCTCGATTCCCCGTGTCAGAAGATGAAGTTCGGTTGTGTGGTCACGCACAATGGGACAGTTGTTTATCATGGTGCGAACAAAACCATTTCCAGGCTACGTCCGTTCTGTGAACCACAATGTGTCAGGCTCTCCATAACCTCGCGAACAGAGTCCATGTTGGGCGCCTGTGGCCACGCAGAGGAATGGGGTTTGTGGGAGCTTGTTTCCAAGAATGTTCCACTCAACGAATGCGAACTCTACGTTGCCGGATTTTTTCCTGATGGCTTTCCGTGGATCAAAAAAACTCTGGAGCATACCTGCTTACGTTGTGCGGTTCAGATGAACCATGCGGGTCTACGAGCCGTTCATGTTCCGGTTGCTGATCATTGGGCGAGTATGACCACCGAGGAAGCTCTTGAGACCGCGCGCGTATATGCGACGCAAGAGAAAAAAGTTTAGAACATTCACCCGCCCCAACCGGGCGGATTTTTTAACAGTCCGAAAATACAAACATTCTCACATTCTTAAGAATGTGAGAATGTTATTTCACCCCGTATTTTTTTCGTATCGCACCGACTTCTGCTTGCTCCTTTCCTTCCTTTTTCTCCTTGCCTGCTTCGCCGAGCTTTTCTAGTTCTTTAGGCGGAAGGGCTGTGAGTTCTTTTGTACGATGTTCCAGATGCTCAGCGGTATTTTGTTCAGGATGTTCGAGTACTTCCTCAAAAAGTGCGTGGAGTATCCATCCGATACGCGGTGACGGCGTCTCTCCTGTTAGCTGCATGATCTTCGCGCCGTCTATCTTCAACATGCCGACGGAAACGGGCGCACGCATCGCTTCTTCGACCATTGAGTGATATTTGCGAAGGCGATACGGTGTTTCCTTGGGGCGTCCCATGCCGATACGGTCGCACGCGCGGACGTTCATCAGATCCCATACGAGCTCGGGTCCGACGTTCGACACAATGCGCCGTACAGCGGAGAGCGTGATCTTTTCAATATCGGAAAAGAATAAGTGGTAACGCACGAGCGTCGACACATCCTCAATGAATTTTCTCGGACACTTAAGGCGCTCAAGTATCTTTGCGCTCATTCGTCCTCCGACGACGTCGTGTCCATAAAATGTCCAGTCCTTTTTCTCGTCCGACCATTTGCGTGTTGCCGGTTTTGCGACGTCGTGGAGGAGTGCCGCCATACGCACGTGGAGCGGCCATCCGCGGTCGGCAGAGTGTTGAAGTGCACGGAGGTTGTGTTCCCACACGTCGTAGATGTGGTCGCCGTTTTGTTCGCATTCAAGTCCGTCTTCAAGCTCTGGAATGACATACTTGAGCACTCCGGCATGGTGGAGCAAGATGATCCCCTCCATTGGCCGAGCGGACATAATGATCTTCTCAAATTCGTCCCGAACTCGTTCCGCCGCGATGTGTCCGAGGCGGTGGGCGAACTTCACCACTGCGTCCATTGTTTCTTTTTCAATAGTGAAGCCAAGCTCTGCACCGAAACGCACGGCACGCATGACACGTAGGGCGTCCTCATGGAAGCGATCTCCAGGATTACCGACTGTTTTGATGAGTTGCCGTTTAATATCCCCTTCACCATCGTATGGATCAACAAGTTCTTCTCTTCCCACGTTGTAGGCGACTGCGTTCATGGTAAAATCGCGCCGCAAGAGGTCGTCACGGAGTGTTCCGTCGAAGTGCACCTTGTCTGGGCGTCGGAAGTCGCTGTAAGATCCTTCCTTGCGATATGGTGTTACCTCAACAACACGAAGTGAAGCTCGGGGATCTCTCGGATCCTCGGCAATCTCTTTGTTCACGACTCCGACCGTTCCGTAGTCGTTCTCGTAGAATGAATGCGGGAAAAGCCCCTGTATTTCTTCCGGCCTCGCGTTGGTGGTGACGTCCCAGTCTTTTGGCGGGACATTTCGGTAGAGATCGCGCACACACCCGCCGACCAAGTATGTCTCAAACCCCGCTTTCTCGAGCGTTTTGGTAACGTGGACGATTTCGGGTGGAATGTCGAATTTCTTCATAATCCGTTCAGTGTATTACAAAACTGACTTTTTCCACAGTGACAACATTCGAACTAAGAGTTATACTCTAGATATATGAAAGCCCTAGTTCAGGAAAAAGCACAGGCGATTGCACTCAGGAAAGGAGGACTGAGTTACAAGGACATACTCTCGAAAATACCAGTTGCAAAAAGCACCTTGTCAGCTTGGTTAATCGATCTACCTCTTACTTCGTTAGAGAAACGCGTCTTGAAGCATCGCCGTAATAAAAATATTACCCGAGGAAGAATCAGGGCGGCTTCGGCCTTACGCGAGCGGCGGCTCTTGCGTGAACAAATTATTTTTCAAGAGGCAAAAAGAGAGTTTGCGAAATTTGCCGGTGACTCACTTTTTCAAGTTGGGCTTGCGCTCTATTGGGCAGAAGGAGCAAAGCGCAGTCGACAATGGTATTTTACCAATTCTGATGACGACATGATTGTCCTCATGGTTAATTGGGTGAAGCGTTTTTTTCATCTTGACCCGAAAACACTGAGTGTTCGATTGTATACCCATAAACCATTTGCGCATGAAAATTACGAAGAGTATTGGGCGAAGAAAATAGGACTGCCAGCTACAGCGTTTCATCGGACGGTATACAAGCAAACAGGATTACTTATAAAAAAGAGACCAGAATATAGGGGGTGTATCAGAATTAGTCTTGGTCCGGTAGCATATCTCAAGAAAATGTTATTCTGGCAACAAATGCTTGTTGATTATTATAAAAAAGTGATGTAAGAAGAGACCTCAAGCCCCTGTAGCTCAACGGATAGAGTATCGGTCTTCGAAACCGGTGATCCAAGTTCGATTCTTGGCGGGGGCATCAGAGAAAAAGCTAATGCGAGTTTGACGCCGTCGTCGTAGAAGATAGCTTGCTTTTTCGTATCCCTCGACTAGTGTTGAATCAGACACTGGTTTTTTGTTGAGGAGAACCACTCGTGTCGAATGTTATTCACCGCGAAGAAGTTTTTCGCAAAAGGTCCTTTGACCGGATGATGGGGCAACTGGATAGCATGTTCGGTTCCGCCGGGGCAAAATGGGAGGAGTTCTCCCTGCTTGCTGCATCTGATCCCGACCAGGCCATCAAGCGCTTCCCGGAGTTCATTGAGGCAATGCGGGATATTGGAAGCCCGGGCGGTCGTGCATACGAAACAATGGCCGGTGGACCGAATCAGGACTGGATCGCACCGTTCTTTAGCGTCGTGGGACAGTACTACCCCTTCCTTTCCCGTGAGACACGCACGATATTTCTTCTTCAGTGCCGTGATTATCTTGATCGGTTGCGCTGTGACTGCAGCCAGAATCACGTTGAACTCATTAACGCACCGCTTCTTTTAGCGGACATCCTCCTTTCGGACCGCTGGCTCTATTGGCCCGGACTCGATCGGGCAAAAGCGATTTTGCGGGGGAAATCGGCCGCAGAACTCAAGCAGATGGATCGGAGCACGCTCGAAACCTGCTGGATCGCCTTTGCGCTCATCTGGAATACCGAAGTTTCCCTGCTCCCTGTCCGCGAGTGGTACTACCGTGAGTATGCAGAGACCGTCGATCTCGCACTCGATTTTATTGCCGCACTTACGGCAAAAATTGCAAAAAACGAAATAAGCGAAGGCAAGAAGTACGAAGACAGTATCGCGCGCTCGCTCTCCAAGTTCGATCCGATGATGCATGAGCGCATTCGTGAGCTGATCAAAGAAGAACGTTGGATCTGGATCCTCAAAGCATAGACACCCTTCGGGGTGTTTTTTTGTTTATGGGGGGCTAAGTAATGCGGCTTTGTCTAAAAAGTAATTTCCATAAATCTTTTCCGTCCATCCAGTCATTTAACCACTCACTCAATGGCTCCTTATTTCCCATAATGCAATCAGTCATTGGGCCACCCTCAATTTTGCCAGATGGGTCAAAGAAATAAACGGCATAGGGTTCCTTTATGCAGTCAACCACCGAGTAAACAGCGTCTCCCCAGTGACAGATCGGCAAATGTCCTTCTGGCCACTTCCATGACGAATCCTCGGGGTCAGTTTGGCGCCAAATTAAATATAAATCCAACGCGTTATTGCCTCTGTCATCAACAAATCCACCTGTGATACCCATTACTCCATACCCAGGCCCAAATCCCCCGTTGGCGACAGTTGAGTAAATTTCAGACAAAAGTGGTGGCAACGAAAAGCTCAATTTCTTCTCCGCTTCTTTAGTGGTGTTCTCGCCACACGGTTTTACTGGAGAAAATGTTGTGAACTTTAAATACGTTGTCTTTTGACGCTCAGACAAATATTTTTTCAGACGAGTTACTGTGTTTTCGTTCATTTAATAAAATTGTAACAAACTCTGAGGAGAATCGCCCGCGACTCTCGACACCTAGAGAGAATCGGTCCTTACAGGACCAGTACCCGTTTCCCATTTTTTCGGAGCCTGGCTCCTTAAAAATATGGGAGAACGGCTTCGATTCTCCCTCGCAAGACACGCAGGTGTCTTGCTTGCCGCGCATCGACGGCAACAGAAAACCGCCCAAAGGCGGCTTTCTGTTGGTCGAGTGCGGGCAGGGAGAATCGAACTCCCGTCTTAACCTTGGCAAGGTCACGTTCTACCACTAAACCATGCCCGCATATTTTTATGTTTTTAGCTATTGTATACTCTCTGCCCTAGATCCTTGCCTGACACGGTCACGTTCTACCACCCCATAAACTTATTTGCATGCCCGCAGAAAACTATGCTCTAAGTATGACCATCCTAACGGATTATCGGGTTTAATTCAAACGAAAACCGAAGAGTCATTAGAAAACGTGGAAAACTGTGGATAACCCTGTGCATTGTGTTTATAAAGGACATTATTTTTCCACTTGCGTCTGTCTTTTATATATGCTTGTCCTTTACTATCTACAAAACAAAGAATAATAAGTGTTACTAAGTAACGTTTTCGGAAACACTACATGTTTAGTTTTAACAAAAACACCTAAACACTACACGTAGTTAGTTTTCTGACACTGACTTGTTTCACGTGAAACGTCGTGAGATCATGTTTTTCAAATTAAAATAGTTTCACGTGAAACAGGTCATGCGGTTGCCGATATTAAAACAATAATGACGCGTGACTTACCGTTGTGTTTGGTTCGCTATATAAAATGAAACAAAGCGTTTCACGTGAAACACAGCGCATCTTATTGCACTCATGATAGATGTCGTGTCTTGGTACATGGAGATTTTATGGCGGTTTATGATGTTTTTTCGGTGTGCGAGCTTCAAATACGGGGTATACTCGTAACGCAAGTGAAAACAAAAACACGACAACAAAATGTTGGTCATATTGGCGAAGATGTTGCCGTGAAGTTTCTTGTGAAACACGGTTTTGCTCTTTTAGAACGTAACTATCTAAAAAAATTCGGTGAAATCGATGTGATCTGTTGGAAAGGCGGCAAAGTCCATTTTGTTGAAGTGAAGACTGTTTCACGTGAAACTGTTTCACGTGAAACACTGGATGAGTATCGTGCGGAAGATAACATCCACAGTTCGAAACTTAAACGCATCGGCAGGACCATCGAGGCATATTTAAGCGAGAATGACATTAAGGAGGATTGGGAGTTTCACGCTGTCCTTGTAAACCTTGATAAGGTCAAAAAAATTGCAAAAATTCGATTTCTTCGTGATCTGATAATTTAATGTTTCACGTGAAACATTTCTAGTAATTTATCACGATGCGTAGTTGTACTTGCATTTTTTAAAAATTTATCTACCCGTGTTTTTCTCCTTGGCGGATTTGTTGACCTTGTTTGGGAAAAACATCGTTCTCCCGGAGAAAACCACGGAGGATGGTCGCACAATAATGAACTCGGGCGGTATTTGATGTATACTGTTCTTGTCGGGGATCTTGATGGTGCTACTTGCGTTATTTTGTAACTTATGCTATAATTTAAATTATCATGGCGGATACCGAGCGTACAGCATTGGTAGAGAAAGCGATAACGATTGTTGAAGAATCGCATCTTTCTCAAGCCGATAAAAAATTACTCATCGGGCGAATTCCGTTCGTTGCCGATGCGATGCTCCAGATGTTCGTGCAGGTGTGTCAGGAGGACCCGTTCGGGGCTGATGCGATCGTCAAAAGTTTGAAAACAAAATTAAATGCACAGGGTAATCTAAAAAAGATCCACGAGATCGTGAAGCAAGAGCGTCGGGATGTTGAAGAATTACTGACGACAGGCTAACTTATGTCAAAAGAAAAAATCCATGACGAAGTGAATATTCCCGAGGAATCCCAAGGCGTTGATGGGGGTGTAAACTTTTTGCAACAGCAAGAGGGAGAAGGGAATGTTCCCGCTGAACATCCGGGGAGTTCTAACGTTGATGCAGAACCTGAAAAGGTTGACTTGGACCAGCTTGTCACAGAGATATCCCGTACAATTGATAAGGGGGAAGCAAACATTCCAACTACAGAACAAGATGCAAGTGGAACGTCGGTTTTTGAGTACAAAAATGCGACGGGCAGGGGACATGTGGTCGAAATTGGACCAAGCGGTATAGAACGGATGGAGGTCTTCGACGGACTTTCTCTGGTTGAACAGGGGCAAGTTGCCGAGTCCGTGTATGACATGGGTGTGGTTGCAGAGGTTGCCCGAAACGAGGAGGTTCCTCAAGAAGCAAAGTCGCGTGCGAGGCAGGTCATGTTGGCAAATGAATTTTTTGCGAACACTGTCATTGCGGAAAACCAACGGCAAGCATCAGGCCCAAGAAACCCTTTTATGCGTTTGTTCGAAGGAAAGAGAAGGGCGGTGAAGGGGGTTCTCACTGCGCTCGCCGCATTCGCTGCGATGGGCTCTGCGTCCGCCGCTTTTGCCGGCGAGAGA
>Ga0209541_10018405_pt1 | contig 10113 bp, 7 predicted proteins | sample RifCSPlowO2_01_FD_184027 | JGI IMG/M metagenome (GOLD analysis project Ga0209541, IMG submission 184027) | Groundwater microbial communities from Rifle, Colorado - Rifle CSP2_plank lowO2_0.1 (SPAdes) (version 2) | ecosystem: Environmental > Aquatic > Deep subsurface > Groundwater | place: Rifle...
GGTTGTGAACCATGTAATGTTAATTTATATGGATCTTTATTGAAATTATTTTCTTCTGATTTATCTTTACATTTGAAGTAAATTAATTTTGTTTCTCCAGCGTTTAAATTCCCTGCTTCTACAGGTAATCCAACATTATTAGCAGGATTTTGTGCAAAGGAACATTCGTAAAAGCCCATTGAATTTAAATTTGTAGTTGAACAGGTATTTTGTGGATTTTGTGCCATTGCATTGTAAGGTTCGTCAATTGTTGACCATGAGCAGTATGATGGTTCATTAGTAAATAATATCGTTTGGGGAATTGTTGTTGTTCCATACATTAAGTAAACATCTGTTGATTGCTCTTCATTATTTTCTCCAAATGAAATAAATTCTATTCTTGGTGCTGTTAAATCAGGGCTTTGGGCTATTTGGAATTCTATTACATAATCTCTTTCATTAGCATTTCCTCTTGCATCTTTACACCTTACAAAAAATTCATAATTACCTTCACCGTTTATTGTAAATACTTCATCTAGAGTTTTATTTCCTTGTTGTGGGAATACGATATCCTGAGTATGGAAGTATTTGAATGAATTTGAACCGAAATATGTTTCATCCATTTCATCAAATGGTTTTGAATGGTCTAATGACATCTTACATTGTGCAGGTTCATTAGTTTGAATTCCTAGGGTGATTTTTTGATATATTGGAAGTTTAACTGGATTTTCTTTCTCTCCTATTCTGAATCCTTCTCCTTTGATTTCTTTTATTTTCTCTTTATCTATTTGTGGTGAGAATCCTTCCTTAAATACTGTGATTAGAGGAGCTATTACATCATCGTGTCCAACCGAAACACATTTTTCTTCTTCTAAACCTTGGTTTACTAATTCACATGATGCACCTAGTGATTTACATCTGTATTCTGAACATTTTTTAAATGCGTTAACCGATAAAGGTTTTCCATCTTTATTTAAGTAAAATTCTTGATTACACAATTCACATTGATCTTCTGATTTTAAATTTAATCCACCTAAGTCATAAGTTACTGGTGCTATTTTTGTTGGAGCTTGCCATGGTTTACAAAATGTTTGGACTTCAACTTCTTTAATATCTTCTGCAATAATATCTACTAAATTATATACCATGTATATCCACGCTGCAGTTGATAGTGATTCAGCTATTGTAGCAGGAGCAGCAGGTGTAGCAGGTGTAGCAGGAGTAGCAGGAGTAGCAGGTGTAGCAGGAGCAGGAGCAGGAGCAGGAGCAGGAGCAGGAGCAGGAGCAGGAGCAGGAGCAGGAGCAGGAGCAGGAGCAGGAGCAGGAGCAGGAGTGCTAAATTGATTTGACACAAAGCTCCAAATCCCAACTAAAGGTTTTCCTAATGGTGTTGTACCTAAAAGTTCAACACCACTTGCCCCAAAACCTCCAAGAGAAAATGATATTGCAGAAACTCCCAATTGTAATGCAAGTGGGGAATTCCACGAAAATTCTCCACTTTGTCCAAAAAAGAATCTTTTAAATCCGTTTGGAACAGATGATGGTTTTAATCTAGTATCAATAAATTCTGTTCCTTTGTCTCTATCAGGGGAGCCTTGGAATTTTCCTGGTATTCTCCATTTTTCATTGCCTAAATTTTCGTGACTTATTTCATATTTTCCAAGTTTCCAATCTCCATCTTTACTATCTGCAATTTCAGCTAACGCTTCAGTAATTTCACTGTTGATTGATTTGGTATGATCCAAACCAGAATATGTTAAACCCCATTGTTGTTCTCCTAATGAAGTTGCAAGATGATTATAATCAATACCACAATCACCATAACCTCTACAAATATTATTTGTACCTTGTAAAAAATCTTGTGTTAAACAACCACTTGAACTTTCAACAATATGCCAACCGTCCCCAACGTAATCAAGCAAGTCATACCTTTCACCGAAAATTCCCGAGGAAGAAATAAAAATAGGAACTGCAGCAAAAGCACCTGCGGTAAGACCAGTTACACCCCATCCAACAGCAAAAGCAGTGGCGGTAATAATACTAGAACCAATCATTTCACTTTCACACGTCCCTAAAATTGAGTTCCAACCACCACACTTGAATATAGCTTTGCATGTTTGTGAAGCTTTGGCACAGACATTTGCGCCATCATCATTCCAATGTTTAAATCCTAAAGGAACTTTAGGTAAACATTTATTTCCTGTCCAAGCACAGTCTCTTTTAGAATCATCATTACAGCACTGAGCATCTGATTCTAACGCATCATTATATTGACCAGAATTCATTGTAAATGGATCTGCAGTATTACATTGATCTATACATGATTGACCACGATTTTCAACACATGCTGCTTCAGTATAACAATTTGAATTCGCACATTCATCATCACTGCTTCCAGTAAAAATATTTCCTGAATCTCTATCAATTGAGGCATCAATACAATATTCTTTTCTGAAATCTTCACAAGGTTCAGTTATTTCCTGGCCTGAAATACAAATGCTTCTATAATATCTTGAGCCGGGAGGATCTGTAGTACCAAAGAGATCATCATCTTGACCTTGAGTATCATAAATACACCATGATTCACCGTGTTTTACATCATTAATTTTTATTTCTTGTGTTCCTTGATTATTATAATCATGTAAATTTACGGATAGTTGATCCTTATTAGGAGAACTTGAACAATGTAAACTCTCACATGTGAATTTATTATCATTATCTAAATCACCACATAATGTTCCATCTAAATAACTACATTTTGTTTCTACCTCTTCTTGATTACCACAGGAATCAAACCAATAAACATGATCTTCATTGTTTAAACAACCTGTTCTTGCTTTTGTAGTACAGATTGGATTGGTGAAAGTTAAATCACTACAAAATTTCCCTTCATAAAATCCTTGTTTATTTGGAATTGTTTGAACATTACAATTTGCTTTAGTAGTATATTCTGGAGTACCATCTTCTTGAACACAGCACCCTTTAACTGATGATCTTGATAAATCAATACACGCTTGTTCATCTTGAATATCTTCTAAAAATTGAGGTGATAAACCATAATTTTGCGCTTCAGACGTACATCTATTTTTAGTTAATAATTGAGATTGAGTTCCAATTATACAACACCCAATTTTACATTCTGGAATTACATCTAAATTATTTTCTGAAATGAATTTTGAGGTTGGATTTCCGGAATCATCAGTAAATGCACCTTCACACTGAGCTTTTCCCATTCCGGAATAACATAATCCTGATTCTTCATCTATACAAGAACCTGGACTGCAGAATGATGTAAATGAACACGAAGTTGGAGCTTGTAATGATCCGGGTTTACAATTATTTGATTCAGTGTAAGAACAGAAATCTCCCTGATTTGTCTCCTGGCAACATACTGTAGGTTGTATCTCTTGTGCTGTTATTGGAATTCCAGAGATTAAAACTAAACTGATAAGTAATAATGATAATATTTTTAGTTTCATTCTTCACCTTCTATTGCAAACATAAACTTGAGATTAGAGTCTTTTTTGTTTAGGATATAAATTATATCAGGATATGGTTTGTCAACTTGTATAATGATTCTCCCTTTCTTTTGTAACATGTAAATTAATTGTTCGAAATTACCATATTTTGAATGGCTATTTACTATATCGTATGCTGCATTATATAAATATCCTAAAGGAGTGTCAGGGATTTCTCTGTTTATTCTTGAGAGTTTTTGTGTGACTCCATCTTTTTCTATTGTAATTGGATAATCAATTTCAAAGAGAATATTTTCTTGTAAAATCTTAGCATTAACTTTTAAATTTGGATTAGTAATTGTATAACCTCTTTTACTTTCTAATAAGTCTTTTGAAATACATTTTTTTAGTTTGTCTTGAAGTTCTTCTTGTAATTGAGATTCTACTTTTTGTAAAGGATCCATTGAATTTAGGCATTTTTCTTCATTTGGAATGTTTTGACACAAATATTTTACATTTTTACTTTCATATAACCTATATTTTGTGGGGTTTTTAGAACCGCCTTGATTTGAGATTAGATTTATTGATGGAGAGATTATTTCATCTACACATTTTGTGATTTCATTTTTTATTGAGTTTAATGGACCTTGGATGTAAACTTTTGGTTCTATTCCATAACCGTAATAATTCTTTGCAAAGAAAAACAGACCTGCAATTAAAAGAATAATTATTCCAACTATTACAAAAACTGTTACTTGCCCATTTTTTTGCATTATTAAAATTAAATTAGATTAAAACGGTTTATATTACTTTCGTTTGTTTTTATAATCTTCCTTCTTTGTCTTTAAATAAAATTCCGGTGAAAATTTAAATTGTCTTGTATTTTGAATTGAAGAATTAATAATAATATTCTGTTGTCTAGACCACTCTTTGGAATCTGTTCTTTTCATGTAGTCTACCCAGTATTCTACATACCATATCCTTGATTTTTTATTTTTTTCTAAGTCCATTTTTGTTTGTAATAAATAATTTTATCCTCTTTTATATTATCTTTAAACAATAATCTTAGGTGTAAGGCGTCTTCCATATCTTTTGGAGCTTGAAGTATCTGTTCTTTATATGCAATTTGTAATTCTATTGGAGAAATATTAATTTGTTTATTTTCGTAATTAACTTTGATCTTTTTTTTAAATGTTTCTTTGTCTTTTTCATCTTTTATAAATTTTAATTCAATATTAGGTGAAATCTCCGAGTCAACTGCAATCCTTATTGAATCTTCTTCATCTAGAATCTCAAATAAATCTGTGATATTACTTGAATTTATGAACCAAAATCCTTTTTTTATTAAATCATCATGTAACTCTTTGAATTTCTCTTTTTTCATTCTTGGAACTAAAATATCCACATCATCAGTGGATCTTGGTCGTCCAAGTAAGATTGAGATATAACCACTTATGATAACATAATCTGTAAATATCTCCAGAGAATCTAAAAAATTAAAAACGAATTCGTCAAGTTCATTCTTTGTTTTTTTTAGTTCTATTGTTTTTGGATCAAGGAATTTTATCATAAAGATCTTATTGTTTTTAGAATTTATATCTATTATTGTCATGAACCATAATCTATATCAATAGTTAATATACTCTTCTTAAGAATTTTCGAAAATAGTTTGGATTCATCTATTTAGATAAATTATTTTAGCTTCAAATGAATTTTTGAAGACATCAAATAACAATGAAATCTTGACCATTAATCTTTTTTAATGAATAATAATTCTATTCCAATTATATTTCCTTCTTTATCGTAGTCAATGAGTGCGTCTTCATTTACTTCCTTTGTTTTGTGTGCTGATCGAAAACCACAATTCAATCTAATTGGGTTTAGGCGTCTTTTATGAAATTAGGTGGAATTTAGAATAAATTCAAGTTTAAGGAAAGGGAAATCTTTAAATATAATTAAATAATCTTATTTAATCTTAAATAAGTGGGGGATTAAAATGGTAATGAAAACGTTTAACGTTGGAGAAGAAGTATACAAGAAATTTTCTAAATTTTGTAAAGAGTACGGGATAAATATGAGCAGACAAGTTGAATTATTTATGGAATCAATGATTGAACAAGAACCAGAAGCTAAAAGAGAATATCTGGAGAAAATTAATAAAATAAGAAAGGGGAAATTTATAAAAATTGGTAACTTTGCAGAAAAATATGATTTGTAACTATGAAATACAACTTAGAACTGTCACGAGAAGTAGAGAAAAAATTTACAAAACTCGCTAAGAAGAATAAGAAGCAATTAGAGATTATAAATAAAAAAATTGAACAAATCCTTGAAAATCCCTTTCATTTTAAGCCATTGAGAGGAGATATGTACGGTGCAAGAAGAGTTCATATAGACAAATCTTTTGTTTTAACATACGAAGTTAAAGAAGAAAATAAGGTGGTTAGACTTTTAGATTATGATCATCATGATAATATATATTAAGGTTGCTTGAATGAAATAATGGTGAAGGCGACTGAGAGTTGTGGTTGTTTTGTTTCAAGAAATTATTGGGTTATTCTATAATTAGGTTTTGACAATCACTTCGTTTGTTTTATAACTACTTCCTCCTTTTATCTCAATGTATATAGTCTCTGCTTCTTTATCATATTTTATTTTATGTAGTAAGCAGTTATATACTCTTCTTAAGAATTTTCGAAAATGTTTTTGATTCATCTATTTAGATAAATTGTTTTAGCTTCAAATGAATTTTTGAAGACATCACTACATAGAACTATAAATTTATTCTGAACACCAATAGTGGCAGTGTGAATTAATTTGTTTGAAGTTGAAAATGATTGGGGTTCGTTAAATAATTTCTCTGATGTTGAGGCATATTTACATTCTGATTCTTCATTTGTTTCTACTACCAATTGCTGTCCTGAAGTGTAAACTTTTTCCATTATTGGAAATGAATCATCCTTTAGTAGATTAAATGAGATTTTTTTATTTGCAATGTTCTTTGCTTTATCTTCACAAACTATATTGAATAATTGTGGATTATTTAAAGTGGTTAATCCTGAAAGTTTTAGGCCTGTATGTAATATTGAACCTGTGTTTGAGAATTCAAATAATATTGGTGATAGTGCAGATGATTGTGTCCCTCCACATGTTGCTTTTCCATCTTCTGCTCCACCTGAAGTTGTTGCGGTAATTTCTAATGCACTAAAATATCTGTTTTCTTCATTACAATCATTTGTTAGTTCATCTTTACATTCTAGTCCAGTTATTTCTAATTTTTTTGTTTTGGTTATTGTGAATTCTGGAGGGTTAACTTCACTATTTCTGTTGCTATTATTATCTTCACATTTTACAAAATAATTGTAGATTCCTTCTTCAGTTAAATCTTGAATAGATAATTCACAATCATTATCACATTCTTTTTCAAATTTCATTTCTTCAAATGGAACATTAACATTATCATATTTACACACTTTCATAGGTTGATTTATTGGAGATAAAGTTACAATTGTTTTGTTTAAGCTATTGGGCACTAGGAAGTTATTTTCATGTTTAATCTCAAATGTAGGTGGAGATGTTGGAATTTGAGGATTAATTTCAAATTGAATTTGATAATCTACTTGTGATTCTTTACCATCATAGGTTATACATTTAACATAATAGTTTATTTCTTCACCTTGCGGAAGGTCATATGCTTGTTCAATTTCAAATTTATGTTCTATTTTATTTTCTTCAGTTTTGTAAACAGATTCAATACCATCATCATAACTTGAAATTCTTTCTTCTGCAATTTTACATTGTGTTGGGAATTCTTCTTTTTTTCCAATATTGGTGAAAGTTTTTACTCCAATTGTAATGTCAGTGAAAGTTTTGATTTTAGGGCCTATTTTGTAACCGTTGTCATTATTTGGTTCTAATTCACAACTAATATCTCCTCCATCATTATTTATACATTTGTTTAAACTTATAATCTCATCTAATGGACCTATACCTGGATTTGAAGTTGTATCTTTTGGAACACATTTATTCATTTCATCTGTTTTAATGAACTGACATCCTTGTCCTAAAGATAAACATAAGTATTGGGTACATTCATGTGTGCCACCTACCGTTAAATCAGGAAGACCATTTTGTCCTGCTTCATGACATAAGTTACAATATTCTGAACTCTTGACAGGTTGCCATGGTTTGCAAGATGATTGGATAGTTTCTGTTTCTTTTTCTCCAAATATAGTCTCTAGTGCCCACCATCCAAGAGCGACTAAAGTTATTACGACGGCTGTTATCGCAAGAATTGGATTACTTGCCATTCCAACTGCTAATGCAGCCCAGCCCTTGATTGCCAAAGCAGATAAGAAGACTGCGACACCTGCTGCTCCAATTGAGAGTCCTATTGTCTCGTGGTAATTTGAAATACCAATCGTTTTTAATGTTAATGTGCCTTTTACTTTAAAATAATCCCCTTTATTTTCAGGTTTTGGAATTTCAATCTTACAACCCCTAATTAATGTATTACTACTATATTTATGTGTTGTAACTTCATCATCTACCTCAGCATCTTTTCGAAGTTTATTTCTACTTTCACCACATGTTCTTTCAAATCCATCATTAGTCCATTCTCTATTTAATCCAAAGTCTGCACCACAGTCACCATATGATGCACAAATAGTATTCATTGAGTTTGCATATTCCGGTAAATATAGCTCACAATTATCAGTACATTCCCAATCAAAACCACTACTCAAAGTATTGTACCAAGCTGCATTTTGTTTTAAAATTCCAATGTTATCACTTGAATCTTGAGTTTTAAATTTACCAGTATTACATTCTGCTTGTGGAAATGTATTTGATTGTGTATCCGAAATATGTGGAGAAGGGGGTGTCAAAGGTATACACACCCCCTTTTCATTACCGGCCCAAACACAATCCCAAATTCTTGGATCTTCACAGCAATCTTTAGTTGTACATTCCATACAAGTTTTATCAGAGTATTTATATCGATTTTGACGTTTTATTGCCTGGTGCAAAACAATAGTATTACTCACAACATTCATACAAATTTCTGACCTGTCTTGTGGTAATTCATCAACCTCTTCTTTTGAGTTTAAACATCTATGAATGTACTGTCTTGAACCTGGCAAGTCTCCAGCAGGACCTTCTTTTGAATCGTACCAGCACCAGCTTTCTCCGTTCCTAACTGGATTAATACTATTTTCTATATAACTGGGAACGTGCATATTCCCTTTTAAACAACTTTTGTCAACACATTCTCCATTCACACAGACTTTTCCATCCAGAGAATTACAATTTTCTTCTTTTCCTGTAAATTGATTTCTGGAATCAAGAGTTTTTATTCTATTTGAAGATTCGTCACAGACTTTAATTTCTTCACCTTCATTTGCGTTACATTTATTTGGGTCTTGTATCTTATTACATGCTAATCCCCTAAAAAATTCACCATCACATGTAGAGTCTTGTTCCCATGTACATGCATTTCCTAATTCTCTAATGCAACATCCAAACTCTTCTTTCCTTACAAAATTACTACATTCTTGTTCAGAGTTAGCTGGTTCTATTCTAGGATCAATTTGAAATTCCAATTTACTTTTTAAATCGTAACATCCTTTTTCCGTAGTTAATTTATATTGATCTCCATAAATACAACACATTTGTTTTAAGTCTGGAAAGCTTGAACATATACCATCTCTTTTTTCACCTGAACATTGGGAGAATGGAACGTTTTCAAAATAAGAACCATCTTCTTTAATACAACATACAGGTTTACATTCTGGTAAATTTTCTTTTAGTACATTTCTTATCTTGCCTTCTTTACATATTGAAGCAACAGTAGTTCCTATACATTTTCTATTATCGGTTGTTTCTAAACAAGTGAAAGGGGTTTCAGATGTTGGTTCTTGTGCTAAAGCAATTGAAGAAATAAAGATTGTACTAATTATAAGAAATATTTGAAATACTGCTTTTGATTTTATTCTATTCATTTTCTATTGCAAAATAGAAGATATAGTCTGGTTCTTCTATTACACTCACTTTATAAACCTCATGTGGAGAGCTTTGTTTTAAAACAACGAGATTTCTACCGTAACTAGCTGCTGTTTCTATTGTTGTACCAAATGTACCTTCTGTTGCTTCTGCATTTAAAATTTTATTTATAAGATTAATTATTTTCCCTAGTCTTGAATTAATAATGTAATTGAATTCGTCCTTTTTTAAAGTAATTGCATCTTTCCTTAATGTTAAGGGAAGCTCAAGTTTTATGTTAATATTCTTATCATTTATTTTAGATGTTATCCTTAAATCACCATGAGTGAAAGCCTCGTTTCTTCTTTTTAACGCATCTAAACCAATACAAAAAGGTAATTTATTTTCTAATGAGTTTTTTAATTGAAATTCTAAATCTTCTTTACTTAACATTGAGTTTAAACATTTTTTTTCATTAGGGATATTCTGACATAAGAAAGATACTTTTTTTCCTTTATAATCTAAATATTTAGTAGGTTCTAAGAAACCACCCTGATCTGCAATTTTTGAAAGAAAACTTGAAGTTTCTTTACTAACACACTCTTCTATTTGTTTTTCAATTGAGTTTAATTCAACTTCAAGTTTTTTTTGAATGTTAATTCCTTTAACGCTTATATCAAATAAATTACTCTTTGTG
>Ga0209541_10018406_pt1 | contig 10113 bp, 8 predicted proteins | sample RifCSPlowO2_01_FD_184027 | JGI IMG/M metagenome (GOLD analysis project Ga0209541, IMG submission 184027) | Groundwater microbial communities from Rifle, Colorado - Rifle CSP2_plank lowO2_0.1 (SPAdes) (version 2) | ecosystem: Environmental > Aquatic > Deep subsurface > Groundwater | place: Rifle...
CTTCATCGCGGATTTCGCCGATCATGATAATATCCGGGTCCTGCCGCACAATCGCGCGAAGCCCCTTTGCAAACGTAAGATTCGTCCGCGGGTTTACCTGAATCTGGCTGATCCCCTCAATATCATATTCGACCGGGTCTTCAATCGTCGCGATATGGACATCACGCGTGTTGAGAATCTTGAGCATCGCATAAACAGACGTTGTCTTGCCGCTCCCCGTAGGACCGGCAACAAGAATCATGCCGTGCGGGCTCTCAATCGATCGCTTCACGCGTTCGAGATCCCGGTCGGAGAGGCCCAAATCGGTAAGCGAAAACTGCCTGGATTTCGCAGACAAAATACGCATGACGATATTTTCTCCCCCCGTAACAGGCAAAACGGAGATGCGCACATCAACCTTCTCTTCATTTGATTCAAACACGAGCTTACCGTCCTGCGCCGCGCGGTGCTCATCGGTGCGCATTTTTGCAAGAATTTTGATACGCGTGAGTATGAGATCATGCACTTCTCTCGGTATTTCAAGAACGTCATGCATAACGCCGTCGATACGAAATCTAACAAGCACTTTTGTCTGATGCGGTTCGATATGGATATCCGATACTTTCGACTCATATCCGTAACGCAAAAGCATGTCTACCATGGAAACAATCGCTTCATCTCTTTCTTCGTGCGACAAGCTCTGATCCGAAAGGCGCGAGAAGACGCGATGGAATTCATCTTTCAGCGTCCCCTTATATCGCGAGAGCGCATCTTGAAAATCGCGGCGCGTAATATAATAGATCTGGATTGGCGACCCGACGCGTTTTTCGATGAGATTCACGGTTTCAATGTCAGACGGATCGAGCATCGCAATTTTGGCGCCATCCCGACCCCGCGCAAAAACCAAAATTCCCTTGGAACGGGCAACGAGTTCCGGGATTAAGCTTAAAACCGATACATCGATTTTCTCCTCGCGAAGGTTTATAAATTGATAATGCGCATCCTCAGCGATAAGGCGCCCCAATTGCTCGTCTTTGATGAGATCTTTTTCAATAAGATAGTCGTCAAGCGGAGTCCCTGCCTCACTCGCCTCCTTTTTTGCGGTCTCAAAATGAGCCTCTGTTATATGACCGGGTTTTACGAGAAGTTCTCTTAGTTTATCGGCAGTAATCTCCACAATATCAAAGGAATGCACGGGAACACATAATCCTCAATGCATCACTTCTATTATACGAAAGCGCGACGCGCCAAGCTATGGATAAGTGCTCCGGTATCCCCATTACTTACAAACACCGAAACAGCATCGGTGATTTTCCAAGGTTCAGTGTGAAAGTTCCTATATTGGTATTGGTATCGGTACGCGTTACGGTAAGCGTCATCTTACTGCCATTTGTCCAGCCGCGATAAACTGCCGGATATTTCGGCAATGGCGGTTCGCCGACATAGGACGGCCCGCCGTGCGCAGGAGAATGAGTACCGTGTACTTCAAAATTTCCGTTTTTGTCGGGGATAATCGCTTCGTCAATCTTCCCGATCGCACAGTCATAATCGAGCGCGGCGCCAGTAGACTCGACAACCATTCCAAGATGCTCTCCTCCCCACGATCCAGAAATTGTTGACGCCTTGTCTTGGTTCTCGCACGTACTATTTGTATAAGACTCAACAAGGGGGTTTGTACACGCTCCGCAAGCATTAGAAAAAGTTTCTCGTATCGGATAGCATGGCGCCTTGATACATTGAACATTTACTTTCGCGCAAACCGGATCGTAATTTTGAGTACATACTTCAGCGCCCCTCTGCTCCGGTTCACACACTGTTTCATTCGCTATTTGCTCCACAAATGTTTGTCCGTTCGCGCGGCATTGCCGCGGGTAGCTTTCCAACACAGGATTGCTGGCCTTCACACAATCTTCAAAATTGTTTATTGCCTCGCCATCTTTGTCTCCATCTACAATCGACCGAGGTGGCACTTGAAGTCGCTTTACTACAATGTAACCCGCACCTCCCACCGCCAAAACTCCTACAATAACCAAGATTATTACCAATGGCGCAAATCCTTTTTGGGTCATACGAGTATTATAACATAAAATAAAAGCCCCTCATCTGCTTTGTGATTCGGGGCGGCATGCAATCCTAAAATTAGAGGAGGTGGCGCGCTAGAACAAGGCAAAAAACTATCGCCGCGAAACCACTTACGACAACAGTAAGAAGCATGGCGATTGTAGCCCCGATCGGCCCGCCGGGGTAGAGATAAACTACACCATCTGGCCCAGCAAAAAACTTGGCAAGTCGGAACCGGAGAGACTTTTGCTTTTCTTCCGAGGCATCATATTCCGCCCTATGATCATGCATCCAGTCAACAGCAATTCCGTGAAGATCATCAAGTATGAGCACAACCCCGACAAGTAACACGACGACTCCAGCAGGAATCACTATGTTAAAATAAGACTCCAGTGTAAACCCCCTCCAAATAAAAAGTGCTCCTATGATTGAGACGAGTGCCCCGCTAACCATTGGCAACCTCCGGCAATGTACACCTGCACTATTCGTATCAAAAAGTAAAACGCGAAGCAATACTTACTAGAAACGCGCTTTATTTACTCAATACTGAATGTTTTATGCGGGTAAAATTCCCCCCCTCACCCTCTTTACGATTTGGTGCCCGCAAAGCACACAAACCAAGTTGCTAGAACCCATTTCAAAAATCGCTTTCGTAGCGAAATGCGGGATTTTTGAGCGAAAGCCATGAAGCCCGACCCGCCTCGCCTCGCCGTCTTCGGCGAGGCGGGCGAGGAATAGCTTGGCTATTGTGAGGAGGGATGAGCGGCTTGCAGCCGAAAATCCCGTCATTGCAGCAGAAATTGGGTTTTTGAGATGGGTTCTAAGTCTTTTGAAAACGGCGGATAAGATTATAAAAGCCGTACATGCGCGGCCGTATAAGTATATCTATATTGCCAACATAGCTGAATTCTTCTCCTTTGAATTGCCGCTTGAAGGCCGTGAGCGTCGGCCAACGAACTTCGTCGATGCCTCCGATATCGTAATATTTCATCCCTCTCCGTTTCGCTTCTCGTATCGCTTCCCAGTGCAGGCGCGTGGTTACCTTAGAATTGAGATATCTGCTATATGTGGCGCCGTAAAGATATGTCGCAGTATCCCCAAAAAAGAGAACAAAATGGATTGCTGCCGGCTCGTCGCCTTTATACCCGCAAAATGTTCCAATGGATAGCTTACGATGGTCATCCGTTTTGCCCAGAATCGGGATGGTTTCAAAAAGAGCCTTAAAATACGTTGGCGTAGGATATGCGTTCTTACCGCTGTTTCTTTGAATCGTATCCCGCGTCATGGCAAGAAATTGGTCGAACAATTTTTCGGAACTCGGCACTATTTTTACCTGTACTTCCCGTTTCTCTGCGCGGCGGATATTCGAACGGGTCGAGGAATGAAAACTCGCCATAATTTCTTCTTCCGTCATATGCAAGGGGATGGCTAGATTGAAACGCGGCTGAATATAATAAGGAGGAATTGAAAATTTGTCCGTTTCTATTCCATCCATAAAAGAGCGCGCAGGCGGTTCCAATCGGATAAAAATAAGTTCTGGGAATTTTTCGCGCACCCATCGCCCGATGCTATCAAAAATATCAAAGTATTCCTGTTCTTTTACTGCGTGCGAAATTACGGGGCCGCGGGGCGCATATATGTACGACAAGCCAAGCGGCAATGCGTGATGCACAAGCGTAAACGCCGCAACGGTCTCGCCGTTCCTTTTCAAAAAATATCGCCCGACTTTTCTTCCAAGCGCCTCTTGAAACGCACCCCATTCCCATGTCTGCATGAACGCTCCTACGGGCGGGTAGTGCTGGTGTACGAAGCGATTATATGCCGTTTTTGCATTCGCGGGAACAGAAATAATTTCCATAATTATTCGATATGATTAAAGCTTACCACATCGCCGATATGTATATCGTGATTTTTTGAAAACCAGGCGTTTACCTCAAGCACATATTGAACGGGCGAAGTTGGCGTGAAAAAAACGGGATTAGCGGGGTCAAACTCGTTAGAAACATTCTCATCAATATCAATGACTTTATTCTCGTTTATCCAGACAATATCGATAGGGAAATACATATTGGGCATCCAAAATCTATATATGCCGGGCTTTGAGAATAAAAATAACATGCCGCTATTCGCGTCAAGCGACTTGCGCCCCGACAGTCCTTTTTGGACGGCCTCGCTGCTTTTTACAATTTCAACGGGAATGACGGTATCTTTAATTCTAATGTTTGGGGTTAAAAGCGGCTCGTCTTCAATTTCGTACTTGATTGATCCCCCCGTAAGACGCGCAATACTACGCTGATACACGGCAAAAAGACTGACCCCGACAACGAGGAACAGAAAGAATACAATAATCTTCTTGGCGTGGCGTCTGGCTATAACGGTCATCTATTGGTTTTTTATAATCATCCGATAAGGCGATTTTTGTTAAAACAAACCATTTCCTGGACGAGTTAAACGAAAAACCACTGTTTCCGTACTATTTGTCATGGCAACACACAAATAACAAAACATTGAAGAATAGTTATCTATTCTACCTTTATATACTACGAGAAAATATCGCCATAATCAAATTGACGAAATGACTGTTATAACACACAAGCCGCGGCATTTTACTGCTGTTGTGCCCGATAACAATTTCAATTTTTCCGGCTATCCGCCCAAAGAGAGATAACCCCCAAAGACAAGAAAAGTATCGCTTCCGGCCAATTTTGTTTCTGAAGGGCCTCGATCAAAGCAATGCCAAAAAAGATTATAAATACTGCGAGATTCGTGAATTTTGGATTTTTCATGGTTGTATTTGAATATTTCTGATCTTTGGCGACAAATTCTCTAATATAGATACCCACGGCTTTACAGCCGTGGCGCTTGCTGGATTCGAGCTTCGCTCGTCTCGCTTCGCGAGACCTTGCTCACACCCCCCGCCTTTACAGGTGGGGAGCTCCCGCTAAATTAGATATAGAGCGGAAGCGGGAGGATTCGCCCTATCATGCGATAGGGCGTCCCGTCGTATGACGGGACGAACCTTCGATACAATTGTTCATATTCCGGTTTTTCGCAATCCCGTAAGAAAGCGGTGGGAGTGAGATTTTCGCAGATACAGAGCGGAGGCGGGAGGATTCGAACCTCCGATACGGTTTCCCGTATTCCGGTTTTCAAGACCGGTGCGTTCAACCACTCTGCCACGCCTCCGCTCTGTGTCCGAATTTTATTTTCAAGACTGACGCCCTGCGCGCTCCCTCAGCGCGCCCCGAGAAATCGCAAGACGCTCTCACTTTCGTAAACAATATAATACCATAAAACAGCGCTGTATACCAGCACGACACGCTCGCTCCACCTCGATTTAGCAAAACAATTTATCCAGCTATCATAAACAAACAACCCCTTTCAAACCACCTCCTCACTAAAAACGCCATGGCAGTTTTAGTAAGTATCTACGTACATAGATACGTTACAACTTAAAGTATCTTTTTAGGGCCCCGTCTTCTCCGAGCGTCAATGTAGTAATAAGTCTCACCTCATCGGCGCTGAAACCGAAAAAATTTATCAGGAGATCGACCTCATTTCGGCAATCGTACGGATGCACCCATACGCTTTTTTGCAGCTGATAAAATCCTAATCTTTTGAGAAACCCACGCAATGCCTCACGTTTGATACGATTGCCATGCGCAATATCAAAAATAACGATTCGCCATGTGCCATCCCATTTCTTCGGCTTTTTAATTTCCAAGTGATTAATTTGGAGCCACCCCGCTTTTTGCCGTCCTTTATCCGAAAGCGAAATATAGATTTGATTGTTCTTTTTCTCAATAAGCAAACACCCCTCTCGCCGTAGCCGGTAAAAAGCATTTGAAACCTCTTTTTTGGGTATATGCCGCCACCGACGCGATGCCCTTACAAGATTTACCAAAAAGAACGGGGATGTGGCCGCAATAGCAACAACACCCGCAGTAGCAACCCACTCGAGTATATTCTTTGCGATGACTGACCGTGGTTGCCGAAAGTAATACGTATACTTGCCGATATGCATGCCAAAAGAATACCATGACATACTCTCCATGTATACTCACTAATTCAGCCATGGCAGTTTTAGTGAGTATGGCGGCGTGGCGAGGGAGAGAACAAAAGAAAATAAAAAAAGAGGAGTCGGTGCTCCCCTCTAGCTAACTAATTTCGAGATCTTTTGCCGTGAACTCGATCCCCTTCGGCTTGATAACGACACGCTTCTCACTACTCTTCTCGACATGCCCTCCTACCATTGCCTCAATACCGAATATTTTGGAGATACTGATAATGGTTCTAACATCTTTTTTCGGCACAATGAGCGCAAACCCCGCACCCATATTGAATGTCTTATACATCTCGCGGTCATCGAGCTTGCCCCTTCTCTGAATCCACTGGAAAATGGGCTGCGGCTTGGGTAGTTCTTCTACAATATACAACCACGGGTCGGGATGCCGCAGAAGCTTGCGCCACCCATGCCCCGTGATATTAATCGCATAGTGAATCCGAGCCTTATGGCGGAGACAATCCTCGACCACAGCGCCATAGAGAATCGTCGGTTTGAGAAGTGCTTCTCTAAACGTTGTCTCAACAGACAGTCTCGTGTTGGGATGCCGCCACATACTCCCCATAACCTTGTACACAAGACTGAGACCGTTTGCGTGGACACCGGAGCTCGGAAGAAACATGATAACATCTCTGTCTTCAATATCCCTGCGAATATGCCCGTATCTGCAAATGCCGCTCGCAGATCCGGAAAGAATAGCCTCCTCTCGGCCCACAAGCCCAATGAGTACTGCGGTCTCCCAGCCTCCCAATGTGCATTCAACAAGATGACAGGACCAGACCGTACCGTCTATCAGCGCGTGCCAGCGCTTTTCATTGTTGAACCATTCTTTATTCCCAACGGCAAGATGAAGCATGAACGAATAGGGCGAAGCGCCAACGGTTGCGAGATCATTGAAAATCATCGCGGCATTGCATTGGGCAAGTTCTTTGTACCGTGTCTCGCCAGAAGCGATGAACGTACGATCGGCGCGATTCTTGGTACCAAGCCCCTCGTTGGTGTGCGCAAGCGTCAAGCGTTGCCTCTTTTGCATCCGCACTACATGCGCACTGCCTCCACGACACTCAGGAATTTCTTCGAGACCAAACCGCTCCAGGTGTATATTTGTTTCTTGAGCGCGTTTTTGCGCTTCGCGCTTAAACCGATCAAGAACGTCATAACCGACAATCTCGTCATATGATTTAGACATCTCCAACATCTCTAGCCTCCTTCAAAGAACAGCGAAACTAAATGTATAATAGGCAAAGCGCGCAAAAAGGCAAGAGTGAAAATAAAAAAACCATGGCCGTGTTCGCCGTGGTTTTTGCTTTACATATTTGCTGGAATTATTTCGTTTGTGAAAGAACAACCGATGATGCGGAGAGCCCCTGCGGCTACAACGGCTTCCGGGGTCCCGCGGACAAACATTCCGCGGAACGGAGTCCAGCCGCATTTTGTCGCCATATCTTCATCGCGAATCGTTGTTACCGTATCGGGGCTGACAAGGACAATATCCGCATCATATCCCGGTCCGATACGACCCTTGCGCTTGAGACCAAAAATGCGTGCGGCATTACGGCTGGTAAGCTCGACAACCCGCTCGAGCGCCAGTCCGTCTGTCCACCCGATCCGGAGCAGTGACAAAAGAAGCGTCTGAACACCCGGCACGCCGCTCGGTATTTCGTCGTAAGCGGCGCGCGATTTCTCTTCGCGCGTATGCGGCGCATGATCCGATCCAATCGTATCGACAAATCCTTGCCGCGGGAGATACGCTCTCAAGCGGAGCACCTGCTCGAGCCTTCGAAGCGACGGGTTCATCTTGTAATACTGCGCCGACTTCGGGTCACGCATTTTTGTATTCGGCAAAAGCACGTGATGAGGACATACCTCGACGTAGACACTGCGCCCTTCGTCTTTCGCGCGCGAGGCAAGCTCAACAGCTTCGGGTGTCGAGATATGACAAAGATACAATGTGCATCCGATCTCTTTTTGCAAACGCAGTGCCTTTGCGACAGCGACAATTTCGACTTCGGTATTGCGGATGTGGCAATGCTGATACACTTGTGGATTCTTGCCGGCTTTTTGCCTCTGCTCGCGGATGAGCGCCTCGTCCTCGCAATGGACGCCGACGACAAGATCGTTTTCTCCTCCGGCAATAAAATATTTCCGTAGAAGTTTTTCGTCAGTTACAAGAAGGTTGCCCGTAGAAGAACCCATGTATATCTTGACCCCTGCAAGTCTGTGACGCGTATATCGCGCGGCCTCGGCAATGGCATGAGTGTTGTCATCGGCAGTCGCTCCGATCCAGAATCGATAGTCAACCGCGCGATCGCCAACAAAATCTTCCTTATCTTTCACGCCTTCCGCCGTGGTCAGCGGTACAGGCGTATTCGGCATGTCAAAGACAGTGGTAACGCCGCCCAAAAGCGCGGAGGCCGAACCTGTCGTCCAGTCTTCTTTATGCTCCCACCCCGGGGTCCGGAAATGGACATGCGGGTCAATCACTCCCGGAAGCGCTACAAGACCGGTTGCATCGAGATAGTCGTTTGCGAGATTTGCATGATCAACTTCGATAATCCATGACCCGGATATGCGTATCGTTGCTTTATGCACACTCGGCAAGCCAAGCTCACCGATAATGCATACGTTGCGGATTTCCCATGTTTTATTCTCACCGCCCCGCGATTTCATAGCCATGGCATCATCAGACATCGCCTCCTCCTCACTCACTGGCAGAGTTTTTTGTTATGGCAACTACCGCCGAAACTCGCTGACATGCTTGATGCCCTCTTTCTCCATAAACTCCCCTAGACCGCGTATGAGATTGCGAACGATCGATGGCCCTTCGTACACAAAACTTGTATATATCTGTACAAGCAATGCGCCACTCTTGAACATCGCCACGATATCAAACGGGGTAAACACTCCTCCGACGCCAATGATGGGAAGACTCGGCACGTGCCGATGAATATATCTGATAACTTCGTACGCGCGCTCCCGAAGAGGTGCGCCGCTCAACCCGCCAAGCTCATCTACTCCCGAGAGAAGATACCCTCTCTCTATAGTCGTATTCACTGCGATGAGTCCGGATACGCCGCGCGCAACGATAATTGCAAGCAGTTCATCGATCGCGCCCCATGTGAGGTCCGGCGAAATCTTGACGAAAATCGGCTTTGGCCGCGCGTCGCGCCGCCACGAACCGAGCGCCGCACGACGCTCGTTCAGCGCCCAGAGAAGTTCTTCGAGATATTTTTTGTCTTGCAATTCCCGAAGTCCGGGTGTGTTGGGCGAGCTCACATTGACAGCAAAATAATCAGCGTACGGATAGAGTATGTCCAAAAGTTCAACATACTCCTCTACTGCTCGAGCAAGAGGAGTATTCTTCGATTTGCCGATACTCAACCCAAGCGGGATCTGAATCGGCGCGCGATTTGTAAGATACCCTCTCACATTCTCAACACCGTCACTCGGAAATCCCATTCGGTTTATGAGCGCTTGATCATCCGCCAAGGGGAAAATCCGCGGACGCGGATTCCCCGGCTGATTCTCGCGTACAACAGTACCGCCTTCGATAAAAGAAAAACCAAGTGTCCCAAGCGCTTCGAGCGCAACGCAGTTTTTGTCGAAACCGGCGGCAAGACCGACGGGATGCGCAAATTGCAACCCGCACACTTCCTGCTCAAATCGCGGATCCGGCTTGATCCTGAAAACCCGCTTTGTCATCTTTAGTAAGCACGGTTTTCGCGACAACGAAGCAAGTGCGCGGATGACCAATTCATGCGCTATCTCCCGATCATTTCTCGCAAGAAAATGCAGACACGGTTGGATAAGCGCCTCGTAAAGCATCTGCTCCCTCCTCTGTTAGTCAAAAAATCCTTGTTTATAGTACGATTTTTGGCACAAAAAGCAAGAACCCATTTCAAAAATCGCTTTCGTAGCGAAATGCGGGATTTTTGAGCGAAAGCCGTGAAGCCCGACCCGCCTCGATTCGCCGTCTTCGGCGAGGCGGGCGAGGAATAGCTTGGCTATTG
>Ga0209541_10018407_pt1 | contig 10113 bp, 6 predicted proteins | sample RifCSPlowO2_01_FD_184027 | JGI IMG/M metagenome (GOLD analysis project Ga0209541, IMG submission 184027) | Groundwater microbial communities from Rifle, Colorado - Rifle CSP2_plank lowO2_0.1 (SPAdes) (version 2) | ecosystem: Environmental > Aquatic > Deep subsurface > Groundwater | place: Rifle...
GCTCCTGGAAATCATAATTACTACGCAGTTGCAAAAGACTCAAGCGGAAACTCTGCGCAAACCGCAACGCAGAGTTTTGAAGTAAAAGATACAGTTGCGCCGACTTTCACTGAACCCATAACTGTAAACGCAGCCGGCAGTACAGTTACAATAATTGCAAAAGCGTCTGACAACTACCAGCTTTCAGAAATAAAGATTTTTCTTGATGGCAGTTTGGTGAAAACCTGCCCAATAAGCGGAACAAGCGGACAGTGCGACTTTACAACTTCGCTTAACTACGGAACGCACAGAACCTATGCAGTTGCAACTGACTCTTCTGGAAACACTGCAACTCATCCGGAGAAAGTTTTTGAATTAAAGGATAATATAAAGCCAGTTGGAACGCTTTCATACGCAGGCTCTGACGATCCAACAACTGGGAAGAAATTTGTAATAACAATAAATGCAAATGATGACAATGCGCTTTCAAGCGTAGCAATCTACCGCAGCGGCGCGCAAAGCCCTGTAAAATCCTGCACACTTAACGGAAAATCAGGAAGCTGCGAATTCAGGAGCAACTGGGGCTATGAAGGCAGGAACAGCAGGGATTACTACGCGGTTGTAAAAGATGCGGCTGGGAATGCGGCGACTGTGAGGTAGAGATTTTTTGTTGCTTTCTTATCTAACTTGCTGATTTGCAAGCCAGCAACGCGGCTAAATATTGTCATAAAACCCGCTTCTTATGTCGATTTTCGCCACAGTAATAAGCAATTCTTCTTTAAAAACATAATAAAGTGCCCTGTATTTTCCAATTCTCACCCTATATGCAGGCGGTTCTGTGTTGCTGACCTTTACATAACCGCGCGGAAAGGGATCATTTTTAAGATCTTCCAGCTTCTTTACAATTTGTGCCCTGGTTTCTTGATCAAGCTTGTCTAAAAATTTTTCCGCAGCATCTTTCAACAAAATCCTGTGCATCATTGCAAATTGAATTTCTTCTTTACTTTCTCAAGAGGGATTAGCCTTCCTGCCTTCTTGTCTTCGAGCGTTTCTTCCAGTAATTTCTTCTCCTCTTCTGTAAGCGTAGAATCTTCCAGAAACATTGCAAGTGCATTCACCTGCTTCTTTATGGTTTCCATATCCTTATCCAAGTGCTCTAAAGTAGTAAGTACGCGCTTCTGGAATTGCTGTTCTGGGGCCATATTACTTATTTAAAAGTGAGTTAGATATATATGTTTTATCACCCTTCCCCTGATTCAACAGTCGGAGGAAAGTTCCTCACAGTCTCCCCAGCTGGAAATCCGAATTTCATCAGATGACCTTGCAAAATGCATCGGACGCTCTTTCGGCTACAGGTACGAGCAGAAAGAAACTGATTCAGCAGGATCCCCAATAGCAAGCAGTGATGGAACGGGTGCATCGTCTGCAAGCGGCGGGAGCTTCTTTACGATAAGACGAGTGGAGTAATTGTTTTTTAAAAGCTTAAATAATCAGAAGTTCTTTCTGTTCTTATGGAAACAAAAGGGAAAGTTTGTTTCTGAAACATTTAAATAACCATGGAGCCCAGTTATATGGGGAGAAATGGTCAAATCATCTAAATTTATATTTCTACTTTTAATACTTTTAGTTATACTTATTTCAGTCGCAAGTGCTGATGCGAGGACTTTTAGAAAAGCAGTTTCAAAAAATGTTGTAGACGACAAGAGTCAGTCAAACAGCAATTATGTTTCACCAAATTCAGCGGATACAAACAATGCAGGACAAAATCTTAATTCTAATTTAAATCTTGAAGCAAACACTGCCTATACTTACCCAAAAAGTTCATCACATATGGTAGCAACTCCTTATGGAAATTACGCCCCTCCTGCGAACGTAAAAGTTAGTGAAAACTTACGGGATCAATTGAAAGAAAAAGATTTGAAATATGTTTATCCGCTTTTAATGTTTAAATCTTCACCAACACCGCAACAGTGGGATTATTTAAAAAGTTTGGGCATAATTCCAACTGCCAATTCGTACAATTCTTATACCTATGAAATTCAGCTCCCGTTGAAAAAAGAAGCATTTTTGGCTTTAGACAATTCAGATTTTGTTTATTGGGCTGGGTATTTGCCTTCAGGGCCGTTCGTGCCGCCATTTGAGCCGGAAGAAGTCACCCCTGTAGTAGCGATTCCAGTTCAGGCTACTCCTGCAGATATTGAAGCAATAAAGCAAGCAGAAATTCGTGGTCCACATGTAATTGTGGCTAGAGGCGGCACTTATGCCCCAAAAGCCGGTATTGATCCAAATCTTGCGGTAAAAAGAGAGCAGACTGGCACAACTTATGCTTACCTTCTTGGCAAATACTCCCTTAGTTTAAACGAAAGACGACTACTAGAAAATGCAGGGGTTCGTATAGTGGCGCAATATAGGGGTCCAAGTACCAAACCATTTCGTTCAGCCCCAACTTATGTTATAAGTCTTCCGCTTAACAAGTTAAATTCAGTAGCAAACCAACCATTTACATACTGGATTGGTTACGTGCCCCCAAAACTAAAAATAACTCCTGAAGTTCTAAACCCCAAAAATGATTATGATTCTCTCAATCTATATCTATTCGGCAATGATATGATGGGTGAATTTAGGGAGAGGTTACAACAGAAGGGCGTAACAGTTCTCGGTTATGAAGAAAGCATATATGGCGGGGTCGTGAGATCAAGTGTCCCTCTTGAAAATATAGATGAAGTTGCCAATTTAGACTTCGTCAGTTTTATTGACATTGAATATAGTGGGCTTGCTACTGCCGGAGAATCTGATAGTAATTTAGCGAATAATCATCTAAATACAGACCAACCAAATTTGGCTTCAAGTAGTTTTAAAGAAGTTGCAGGTGTAACGCCTGGTGAATCTTTATATGTTTTTGATCGCACTGCAGAAAATATACAACTTTTTTTAACTTTTAACAATATTAAAAAGTCAAAATTTCTCTTGCAGTTGGCTGAAGAAAGGATTGCTGAGGTTCAAATTTTAGTACAAAATAATCAAATTGGAGAAATATCAAATTTAGTTAGAGATTATTCCTCGCATGTTGTAGAAAGCAAAAGATTAGGTGAAAATAATGTTGAAATTACTAATTTGGTTGAACAATCAACTTCAAAAAATACTATAATTTTGCAAGAGATATCTGAACAAGTTCCTGGAGAACAAAAACAGGAAATACAAACTGCAATAGAAACTTCTAAAATTACTACGAAAACAAGTTTAGTAGATGACTCTAGCGAATCTAATGCAACTAAATCGCCGCTTACACCATCTAACTACACAGAAACAAAATCTGTACAGCCAACTACCACCCAAGTTGAAGCCCTGCGCCAGGAAGAAATTAGCAACATCCATGCAGTTAAAACCCGTGGTGGCACTTATGCCCCACGTTTGGGTGTTGATCCAAATCTTTCTGCACAAATAGGAAAGCGCAATACCACTTATGCATATCTGCTGGGTAAATATACGCTTAATAAAAGTGAAGAGCAAATTATACAAAATTTGGCAGTTCAATGGATTACAACATATAATGGCCCAAGCACTAAACCACTCCATTCAGCTCCCACATATGTGGTAAAAATTTCATTGAATACTGTAAATACACTGGCAAACCAACCCTTTACCTACTGGATCGGCTATGTTCCTCCAAAACTAAAAATTGCACCTGAGGTTTTGAGTTATACGGAAGATTACAGATGGCTCAATATACATTTGTTTGGTAATGATACTACAGGTGAGTTTAGGCAACAATTGCAACAAAGCGGTGCAACGATTTTTGATTATAATACCGCAACTTATGGCGATTATTGGTATGGTGCAAATGTTTCTAGCCAAGACTTGGATGAAGTTGCCAATTTAGACTTCGTCAGTTTTATTGACATTGAATATGGTGGGCTTGCTACTGCTGGATTAGATGAGAGCGCCTCATTAGTTAGTGCAGATTATCTACGCCCAACTTATAATGGCGCAGGAGGCGCAGTTTGTATAATAGATTCTGGCTATGCTTCTCATATGGATCTACCTGCTCTAACTTCCGGCCAAGACTATACTGGGGAGGGGATTATTAGTGATGTATGTAGACACGGTACATTCGTATCTGGGGTTTTATTTGGCAGAGGTCTTGAAAACTCAAAATATAAAGGTGTAGCCACAGGTGTGGGTAATGTACATTTTGCAAAAGTCGTAAGTACGGCTGCTTGCTCGGGTACAGGCACTGCACTCTTGAATGGCATTTCATGGTGTGGATCTTCTCCAGCGAACATAGCAACCACTAGTATTAAAATGGATAGCCTTTCTGGTTGTGATGGACTAGATTCTTACAGTAAACGAGTTGATGAAATGGTTTACACTAATCTAAAAACTTATGTCATACTAGCGAGTAATCTTGGGCCCAATGCTAATACAGTATCTTCTCCTGGCTGTTCCAAAAATGCAATTACAGTGGGGGCAACTTTGGACTATCCGTCTGTTGATGATATTGCTGGTTTTAGTAGCAGAGGCCCAACAGGCGATGGCAGAATAAAGCCTGATGTAGTCGCCCCTGGTGATCTCATAACGTCAACAGACACTGGCGGCGGTTATCGTTCAGACTCTGGAACGAGTTACTCAACCCCACATGTTACAGGACTAGTCGCAACACTTTTCCAGCACTATAGTTGGCTTGTTGGATACCCTGAACGAACAAAAGCAAGAATTATGTCAACTGCTATAGCACGAGGAAGCTATTTAGCATACGGGCAGGGAAAAGTTGATTCCTATACTGCGCACTGGAATGCTGATTTCACTAATGGATGGGATTCTACTACTATTATCGAGCCAGTTGGAAACCCCCTCGATACTACAAATGAATGGCATTATACTGATCTTGTTGTTCCTAATGATGCGCAAAAACTTGTTTTAGTCCTAACTTGGATTGAACCGCCTGCTGCAGGTGGTGCTACTGAAGCAGTTATTCATGATTTGGATTTGTGGCTGGACAAGGGAGCGGATCAAGCAGGTGGGAATGAAGGAGAATGGTCGTCCACATATAGTTGGGATAATGTAGAACGTATAGTCATAACTCCTGCAGATGGCTTAACAGGCGGGACATACAGAGTAAAAACCTATGCGTATAATATTGCAGGCGGCCAGCTACCGCCGCGATATGCAGTAGGGTATTTTGTCATAAAGGGCAATCCAAACCCCACGCTTTCCCTAACCCTCAACGCCCCTGCATCTGCCAATGTAGGCCAGCCTTTCACAGTTACTGCTGATGTTTCTCCAGCATCTTATATAGCATCAGGAGTTTATTCCAAAATCACTGTACCAGCAGATGTCAGCATTCAGTCAATGTCAACAACAAGAGAAGATGGCACCACAATGAATTATGGCGCAGATAACGATATAGTTCTAGGCGATATCTATGTTGCTGATACTAGAAGTGCAAGCTGGACATTGGCTTCAAACACTCCTGGCACAAAAACAATTTCAGTTAATGCCTATGGAAGCAATACAAACAGCCCAACACAAAATGTTAATGTAAATATTGTCAGTTCAAATAACGCTCCCACGGCCAATTTTGTATTTTCTCCTGCAAACCCAACAATTAATGATATAGTTCAATTTACCGACCAGTCAACGGATTCTGACGGCACTATTGCAGGCTGGAGCTGGGATTTTGGAGATAGCTCAACTTCAACATTGCAGAACCCAACTCATCAGTATGCAACTGCAGGAACTTATACAGTAAGTTTAATTGTTACTGATAATGGCGGAGCCCAGGGAAGCAAAAATCAGGCAATAACTGTTGGCAATGCTGGCAGTGATGCTCCGCCAGCAGTCTCGGTTTCTGCGCCCGCAAATGTTGAGGTTGGGAATCCAATAAGAATAATCTCAACAGTAACGGATGACCTTGCAGTTTCATGGATTAAGATATTTGTGGATAGTGTTGAACAAATCGGATTAACCTGCACAGGAATCGGAACAACCTCTGCAAACTGCTACAAGGATTTGACTTATTCAACTCTTGGGAATCATGCTTATTATTCAGCTGCAGTTGATTCAGGTTCAAACTTTGCAAGGGATCCGTTAACAGGAACAAAATCTTTTAGGGTTGTCGATGGCACAGCACCTACTATTTCAGTGGCTGCATCTCCAAATCCTGTTCAGATTGGCCAGACTATTACAATAACTGCAAATGCAAATGATAATTACCAGCTTTCTGAAATTATAATTGATGTTGATGGAGTAAATGGAAAAAGTTGTACTGGCGGAGTGACTACTTGTACCTATCAGACTTCCTACGGCTCTTCTGGGGCCCATACTTACCTTGCATGGGCAATTGACTCTTCTTCAAATGCCGCCAGCGATCCACCCAGTGGAACAAAATCATTTACAGTTTCAGCTGATGCAACAAACCCAACTGTGATTGCTTCTGCATTGCCAAATCCTGCAAATATCGGCCAAACAATTACAGTCACAGGAAAGGCAACGGATAATGTGCTGGTTTCAACAGTTGAAGTATTCGTAGATGGGATTTTAGTTAAGACTTGCACACTTAATTCACAGAGCGGAAGTTGCGATCACTTTACAAGCTATTCAACTCCCGGAATTCACACATATTATTCAAAAGCAACAGACTCTTCTGTAAACTCTGCGCAGACTGCGGTACAGAATTTTGATATAATAGGAGATACTCCGCCTACAGTCACAGTATCGGCTCCCTCAACTGTCAACAAGGGCCAAACAATTACAATTGCATCAACCGCAAATGACAACAATCAGGTTTCTGACATAAAAGTTTACCTTGATGGCAATTTAGCAAAGACATGCACAATCAATTCACAAAGCGGAAACTGTGATTATCCAGTTATTTTTACAACCTGTGGCGATCATTTCTACTACGCAACAACAAGCGATAATTCTGGCAACACCGCCCGCGATCCTGCAAGCGGCGAAAAGAAATTCAGTGTAATTGGGTGTGGTGGTTCGGATAACATCCCGCCAAAAATCTCCCTTACACTCTCTGGAGACGACCCCTCTGAACGCAAGCAAGTAACCTTCACAGCCACTGCCTCGGATAATGTTGCGGTTTCTAAGATAACAATCTACCCGGGCAGGGGTACAAAAACCTGCACAATAAACGCTCCTTCCGGAACCTGCACTTACAGCACAGTTTGGCCGCTAGTAAGGGATTATTACGCTGTCGCAATAGACAGTTCGGGGAATACGGCGAAATCCAATTAGCAAGCATAACGAGGGAGAAGTAAAGCCAGTTTATTAATGATTTTAAGGCGCTCTAACGAGCATCTACTTGCTATCGCTCGTAGACTGGGCTTTAATCATAAGCTTTGGGCCGTTTCTCAATTTCTGAAATATAAACCTCATTTTTCTCATAAAACACTGCATACAAAATTCTATAATCGCCTACTCTTATCCTGAACGTCTTTTCTTTCCTGTTAACAACTCTTTTGCAGCCATGCGGAAAAGTGTCTATAGCCAATTCTTTTATCTTCCCCCTTAGTCTGCCGTAAAGCTGCTTTTCAGCCTTGTTGAGAAATTTTTGGGCCGCAGAACCAAGGGCAATTTTGAACATCGTTATTTCCGTCGTTTCTTCTCAAAATCTTCAAGAGAAACAGCTTTGTCCTCGCGGTATTCTTTCAGGCTTTCTTCATATCTTGCCTCCTCTTCCGGAGTTAAAATGGAATCTATGTCTACCATATGTTCCCGAATGCCCTCAACCTCTTTTTCTATCTTGTCAAGCTTTTCTAAAATTTTTTGCTCCAATTTTGTTTCCATATTTATTAAATTAGGCCTTAAATTTAAATAGGTTTCTATTGCGTTTCGCCCTTATTGTTTTCCCAATTAAAAGCCTTTATAAACCCCTTTCACCACTATTAGTGAGTAACTTTGGGGGTTGAGTGGGAGAAATGCATAAATTTTCAATGCCGCAAACTGGAAAGTTTCTTTTAGGGGTTTCTTTGGCTTTTGTTAAACTCAAGCTTAAAAATCAATTTTCTAAAACCGCGAATTTCGCCTTAATTCTAAAGGATTTTGCAGTTTCATTCACCGAAGTGAGGGTTAGTCGGTTAAAAAACCGTTATAAGTGTGGAACGCCACTTAATATGCGGGAGAAACGGGATGGAAATTGAAAGTATAAAAAATTGGTGGAAAGAATTAAAAAGAAATACAAAATTAGTAATTAGCGAATCCGTATTTTTGCTTAGTTTTGGATTGTTAGTTGGGATTTGGACAAGTTATCCTCATAGTAGCATGACTGTGATTAAAAACTATCTTACTTATTTTCTAAGTTTTTATTTTGGTTATTCTCTATCCTCTGAAGCAGGATTAGTGGTTGTATGGGCATGGTTTTTATTCATTATAGTTTTGCTTTTAATTATTTATTTGACGACAAAAGAAAATGTATTAGTCAGGTTTTTGTTAATCCTCTTCAATGCATTATATGTTGTGCCAGCTATATTTTTCATTATAGTGGGTGGGATCATTCCTATTTTGCTAGCTGGTATAGGTATATTTGCTATTTGGGTATTACAAAATAGATAAGATAGTGGGGGAATAATGAAATCGCAGCTAATATTGGTTTGGGTTGTAGCATTTATTCTAGTTTTAACAGTGCCCATTAATGCTTATAATCCACCTGAAAATCAATCCTCTAAAAATTCTGGTATTAGCACAATGGCTTACAATCCAGTAACTGAAGGCTATATTATTGATGCGCCATGGAGGATAGATAGTTCTGTTCAAACCATACCAATTTTAGCTATAGCAAACGATCCTCTAAATGCAGATATACATAACATATATGTCTTGGATCATAATAATGGTGATAATGTTGTAGCTTCTACAAATTGGGCAAATAAACAGGTCATTACTGCTAATAACAAACCTTTTTTCTATTTGTTTAATTTAAACAAGGATTTATTTGTTGGCAATCCGATTTCTGTAAAAATAAAATTTGACTTAGAGAGCTATCTAGATAATGAAGAAGGTCCCATCTATATTTACAAATCTTCAACTGATTTGCCGACTTTAAGTAACTGGTATGTTGGCGATACACATTATCATACAAACTATTCAAGAAACCTCGTGGAATATGGGGCGCCCATTAGGGATACTAAAGAAGGAGCAAGAGCTTTGGGGTTGGATTGGATAACTATAACTGATCATTCATTTGATTTGAAAGCGGAAGAATGGCCATTATTAAAAGCGGAATCTTCGCAATACACGGATACTTCTTTCGTTTTTATTCCAGGTGAAGAAGTATCAACTAATGAGTACATTGGAGATAAATATCGCCATTATCTTGCACTTGGTATCAATAATTACATTGACGGCATTGAAATAGATCCGGGCTTTCCATTTGCAGGCCACACACCTCCAGATACAGTCAATCTAGTCAAGAGCTATGGGGGAAGTGGTTATATTGCTCATCCTTATCTGGGTCATACTGTTATTGACGATCCTTTTAGACAACCTTGGAAAGATGCAGAATATAATTTGGATTTTACCGGTTTGCAATTTTGGAATTATGAGACAGTAAATGGGGATGACTACGAATTTAATGCAGGTTACGAAAAATGGAAATCCCTCCTAAAAGATGGCCGCCATGTCTACGTTTCCGGCGGTTCGGACGCGCATGGTGACTTTAATACAAATTTGGGGAAAGTAAGAACTTATGTTTACACTGAGCAATTTAACCAACAGGGAATTTTAACCGCCCTCAAAAACGGCAACTCCTTTATGACAAATGGCCCCTTTGTAACTTTCAAGATTGACAATGCAATTCTCGGCCAGACAGTTTCAAAGCCTTCTGGTTCAAACCCAACTTTGAACATTCAATGGGCTTCAACGCCAGAATTCGGTGCTGTCAATAAAATTGAAATTTGGCGCAATAATGCAACAGCTATAACTCTAAATCTAAACTCGCTTTCTGGAACTAATAGCTGGACTGACTCGACTCCAGTAACTTCTGAAACTTATTACAGGCTGGTTGCTTATGCAAGCGGAGATTACAGGGCATATACAAATCCAATATGGGTAAAGCCAAATCAGGGCGGCGGTTTAGACGATGGAGATTCAAGCAGCAGTTCGGGCGGCGGAGGAGGCGGAGGGGTA
>Ga0209541_10018411_pt1 | contig 10112 bp, 11 predicted proteins | sample RifCSPlowO2_01_FD_184027 | JGI IMG/M metagenome (GOLD analysis project Ga0209541, IMG submission 184027) | Groundwater microbial communities from Rifle, Colorado - Rifle CSP2_plank lowO2_0.1 (SPAdes) (version 2) | ecosystem: Environmental > Aquatic > Deep subsurface > Groundwater | place...
ATATTGAAACCCCTCGACTCGAAAAGATGTTACCTGCCAAATTAACCAAGCAAACAACACTGCGTTTATTAGAAATTGCCTATAATTACCCCTACAAATACAATTTCTTGAGATATAGGAATCATGCCATATTCTCAACGTTTATATTCGCAGGCCTGCGTAAGCAAGAGTTATTAAATCTCAAGTTCGCAGACGTAGATATAGAAAACCTGTCTATTTTCGTTAGGCAGGGTAAAGGAAACAAAGACAGGATAATACCCATGAGCTATACGCTGGCACAAAGCTTAAAGAAGTATCAAGACGAGAGGAAGAAGTTAAATAAAACTAATCCAGAGTTCTTTTCTTCTAGTAGCGCCAATATGGGCTTTACCGAAAATGGACTTAAAAAGTTAGTAGAGCTAATACGCAAGTCTTCCGGTATAGTATTCACGATTCACAAGCTCAGACATACTTTTGCGACTCTTATGCTTGAGGGTGGCTGCGATATTTTCTCTCTATCAAAGATGATGGGCCACAGTGATATAAAGACCACTACAATCTACCTAGCGGCCAGTGCAGAGCATTTAAGATCTCAAATGACCAAGCATCCCTTGAACGATCTGGGAATGGTTAGAGGCCAAATATACACTTAAACCCCTAGGGCCTTGCAGATTACTCATCTTGAAATAAACTGCCTGCAACCCAATCTCGAGCGCCTGTAGCCGTACGGAATGACCCGCCACTCACAACAGAGGCAACTCCCTCAGCAATATTGTGGATACCGCCACTTACGTATGACCAATCTATCTGGGCACTGTTCTCCTTACCCGCTCCGACAGCTGATGAGTTGCCATTAGCCTCATTCTGGCTACCACTCACTATTGCTGAGTTATCCCCGTTGGTTGTATTGAACATGCCCCCAAGAACCACAGAACCATTGCCCCTTGTGATATTGCCACCACCACCCATGATCACGGATGAAATTCCAGATGCTATATTACCTGATCCACCTAAAACCGATGCGCTCAGCGCACCAATGGTATTTCTTTGTCCAGCGACAATACCACCCGTGCTTGTGTATGTATGATTTGGACCTATGACTAAGTTGTGCGAACCATCTCGTGCATTATCATTGTAGTTTTCGTTGTAGCCGATTATTAGATTCCCTAGGCCATTGGTTGAATTATCAGATACACCAGAACCATTTTGGATATAGACGTTGCACCCCTCGAAGTACACATCTGCGCCGTCAGTACGAAGGCATGGGACCACCTGTTGGAACTGATCAAGTGATGCCTCAAGTTGGGCAACCCTAGCTTCTAATGCGACAAATCTTGCCTCGTTCTGGTCAGATTGTTGTTCCAGATCGTGGATAGCCGCCCAAACTAAATCAAGAGGGTTGGTACCTTTAGCAGCAGAAACGACACTAATAGAGAGAGCAAAGAATAATGTGGCGACAAGTGCGATTTGTGTGATTTTATTTTTCATATTTATTTTGTTTAATATTTAATATTAATTGATACCTTTTTTAAGTTCCTTAGCCATCTTGATCTGTGAGACTCTTTCTTCTATTTCTAGTCTGGTTAGTTCTTGCCAGAGGTTAAGATGTTGTTCTGTTGTTATTGTTCCAAGGTTATATGTTACGTTTCCCATTGGATTTAGCAGTGTTATAACCCATTCATTTGCGTTTATTTTTTGACATACAAGCCAATTGCTTGTCTTTGGAATTGTGTGGATTAGTATTCCTTTTTCTCCGTATTTTGTAACATGGAGTGCTAGTTTATCTATATTTGTCATTGTGATTTTTTACTTTTCATCTATTTTTAAACACTTAGCTACTACCACACTGGTGGTATCAAGGTTCTGCATGTTGAGAAACCATATTGTGCTGATGCAATTTTTCAATTTCATCTTCCCAAACAGTCACGGGCGAACCTAAAAACCTTGCTTTTAAAAAATATTCATCGCCACTATCAATATCTCTCTCGTCATAAGAAATTCCCCCAAGTAAATTGTATGGATAGTAGCTATTGGGTGATAAATTAATTGCTACATCTGCGCATTGTTTTGCCTCATCAAGCTGTCGTAATTGGCGGAACGCAGCCCCACGGCTCGTATATACTGCTGCATCAGCCGTAAGATCAATAACTGGTCTTTCTGAAAAACCATCTGTAATTCTAATGGCTTCTTCTGGTTTTCCAGCTTTTCTAAAGTAACTACTTGCCTTAGAGAGACTCCAGGCACTATTTCCGGGGAATATTTTTGAGGCTCGATAGTAGTAATTTGCTAATAATTCTAATAAATTATTATCCCTAAGCCACCCCTTATCATGTTCGCTGAGATCTCCTTCCTTTTCGAGTTTGATCAGGATTTGAGCTAGAAGTGTTTGGCCAGTGTTGTCCACAACCTTGTTTATATCCACGTTATATTTTTTTGCTAATTCCATAAATGGAGCTTGAGCGTTCAATAACATTTTACGTTCTTGCTCATTAATCCTGTCTATTTCTTGACGTATTTTTGGTTCATTAAGTAAATCTTGCAACATTTTATGTTTCCATTTTTCGTCAAATTCGTTGTATTGTGGGTGAAGAACCAATTCGTTAGCTTCACTTATTCTGCCGCACTCCAAGAGTTGTCGTGTATCGTTTATTAAAATTCTGCGACAATGTATGTTGCCAATCTCGTCAGTTACCACTCCGCATTTTGAACAAACTTGTTGAGCCATTTTTAAATAGTCTTACATTATTTGTCGCCACGTTTTACCAGTCGCATTACTGTGTAGAGTCTCGTAATTCAGCTCGTCGATTACTTCCTGACCTGAGACGATAAAATCCCGCAGCTGACGAACATATTCTTCAAAACGCCCCTTGAGTTCCGCTATTTTCTCTAGATAACCACTCGGTTCTTTTCCCAGGACGATAGCCACAAGAAAATTCAAAATTTGATCAAGAGTCTTTACCAGATCCAAATTCCTCTTTAAAATTTGGATATCTTTTTCAAAACTTATTTGTTCAAGGGTTAAGTTGTAGTCAACGTCTATTGGGTTATCGTCCCTATCTTTTACTTCAACTCCATTATTTGCCTCTAGTACAGCCTGATTTGCGGCAGTAATCGCTTCTATTGCCTGTGGAAAAAAATATATAGAGGTCGTGATGTTTGTTTTATCCCCGTCACCAAGAATTGACTCGCATAAAGTCAAAAGCCCGTCTGCAAAATCTTTTTCTGATTCAGTTAAATAAGTTGGTTCTATTGTCTGTATTTTATCCATAAAAAAACTCCTAACTGATAAAGGCTGGAGCGGAATTCAGTATAAACACTGAACACCACGCCAGCTGGACCTTGCGATCCCATGCATCTTTCGAAGCATGACCCAACAAAGAGTGCTGAACGTGGTGTTCATTATCTTTGTTGGGGTTTAGAGACATGCTTTCGTGAGAAAGTTTAGCCTCCGCTCCTTCCGGAGCTATATTCAGTTGTATATGTTAATAATAGCACCCCTAGATAGGGGGCTACAAATGGCTAGGAGCCTGGGTCAAATTACGTTAATATTACCTCTCGAATCGTTGTATCTTGTGCTAAAATTGCCTCATGGAAAATGAGGACTTAAAACTAGAGATAGCCGAAATCAAAGACGGCATTAAAGCACTTTCCGAAAGACAGAATGCTCAATACACAGAGATAATGATGTTTTTGAAGGATATTAAAGATAAAAACAAGCTATCCATCGAGAGCAACCGCACGGAGGACGATATTTATGACGAAGCAAGAGAAGCTGTTATTGAAGCTGGTTTCGCTTCCACTTCTTATCTTCAGAGAACGCTCAAGATTGGTTACGCTCGCGCCTCTCATCTCCTTGATATGTTAGAGGCGAACGGAGTAGTTGGCCCTACCCAAACAGGCCTGCGCCGTGAAGTTTTGGCTAAAGATGAGCAATAATTATAAAGTTCTTATTTTGGAGGACGACCTGGAAACACTTGGCAAGTTGTTTCAGGAACTTTATAATCTCGAATGTGAAATAGAGCCAAAACAATTTGAATTTACCGCTCTCTCGACATTTGAACAAGTTGAGAAGCTCATTAATGCTATCCCCGCAAGTGAATTTGACGTAATTCTCCTCGACCGAGATTGCAAGTTAGGCGGCTCTTTCCATACTCTCGATATTGATAAATTTGGCCCAGAGAAGATTATCTCTATTTCTTCCACGCCAAAGTGGAATGAGCAGGCCTACACCAGAGGCGTTACAAAAGTGGTTTTAAAAGAGTACGACGACCTAGGCCGTTTTGCTCAAAAGGTTTGTGCTGAAATTAAAGTAGTTTTAGGCATTTAGACAGTGGTAACACCGGCAAGAATGAGTGCGAGGTCATTTTAGTTAGGGAATTATATACAAAGTTATCCACTAAAAAGTTGAATGTAAAAAGAAATGACTTTGAATACGATATAATGTATTTACAGTATTGACAGCATAATTGAAATATGCTACACTACGTTTAAGTTAGAAGGTCAAGTATATGTCCAGGACGGGATTCGAACCCGTAAATCCGTGCAGGATGGTAGTTTACAAAACTACTGCGTGTACCAGTTCCGCCACCTGGACATAGATCTGACTTCCTAACTTGCAATTAGAGCACTGAGTTCTGGTGTCGTATGTTTTTTAAGCTGACCAAGCTACGCACGATACCAGAGCCCAAGGTTCTAATTTCTAAATCTTACCCCGTTTCAGGATCTTTAAGCTCGGGGGATTCTGTTTTTTTGAGGTACTCCTCGGCAAACTTGTGTGCCGACTTAAGAACATTACGCCAAGCTATGTTTAGATCATCGTCGGTTGCTGAGCGCAAAAAAAGCTCTTCAGGGATAGAGATGGTCATCCTACCTTTAACAATTGGGTGCACGTGCAAAACCAATTGTTCAAATTTCCCTTTCTCTGCCATATTCTTCTCTTGTCGTAGGAGCTTTATTGCACCTCTTTTCTTCTTCTCGGTGCGAGGATTGATCACCCCCGCAACAGTTTGGCTCTTCTCTCTCAATCCACCGTGCTCACATAGCTTAATAAAAACTCTGGCGGCACTTTCTGCGAGCCGACGACTCATATCGTATAAGGTAATAAACTCATTCACGAGTTTATCCGGAGGAAGATTGTGGGGCTCGTTGGTTATATCAAATAGTGGCTTATAGGCCGCCTTTACTATTTTTTCGACTTCAACCTGTCGAGCGTCACCTCGCAAGCGTAACTTAGCCATCAATGGGGTAACAGTGCCGTCATCGCTAATAAGGCCCAAAAACTTCAGAGCATTGACTGACCAACTTGCGTCTGAGGCATTAAATTCCTGCTTTTTGAAAATATCGGAGGAGTAAGATGGGTAGTTGTGGGTCGAAACAAATTCAAACATGCGCTCCAGGATCGCAACACTAACGTATGGAGGCGTGATTTGCTTTCTGGTTTCTTCTTGCGCATTGATCATGATGGGGTTTATTATATAGGAAGTCTATTAACCAAGTCAAGATAAAAGTAGTCTACAGAATGGGGGATAAGTCAGAAAACACTTTTAAATAGAGCCTTTTTACCTAAACAATCTTATAAAGTCTAGTCCTATGTAGAGAAACTAATGGACTTATCCACAGTTTTTTAACACCTGATATTAGAGCTTGATTGCTCGCCTTTTGATTTGCAATGTAAAGCATTGTCAAGTATAATTATGCCAATCATGAATAAAATAAAGTTGTCGGTTGACCAGAGTAATGAAGATGGCAAATATTATCTACGGGCAGATTTTCCTCTTATCCCAATTAACAACGGGCAGACTCTTTTACAGAAAGGGCCTCTTTATTTCAGAAATGCCTTTGATTCAAAAGAGGATGCTTATGAATTTGGGAAAGATTATTTTCAAAAAATTGGGATAGGAGAATTAGACTATGAATAAAGAATTTTTTACTGCCGAAGACCTGGCAGAAAAGCTAGGGGTCAACATTATGACCATATACCGCTACATCAAGGCTGGTAAACTTAAGGCGCATAAGATTGGTAAGGAGTTTCGTATTGCAAAGGATGAGTTTGAGCGTTTTCTGAAGAATACAAGCACTAAATAATATGTCTGAAGAACAAAAAAGATTATTAGAAAAACAATTGTGGGCTGTAGCAAATGTGCTACGGGGTAAAATGAACGCCGATGAGTATAAGAACTATATTCTTGGTTTTATTTTCTATAAGTATCTTTCTGAAAAACTTGAACGCTATGTGAACGATAAGTTACTCGCTAGAGACGACTTTACGTTTGCTGAAATAAAAGAAAATTCTAAGGATGGTAAAAAGTATCTTGATCACATAAAAGAAAGTTGTATTGACCATCTGGGGTTTTTCCTTAAACCGGCACAACTATTTTCATATTTAGTAAACAAGGGCAAGGGCAATGTTAAGGGAGAGGAAACTTTTATATTGGAAGATCTAAAAAACATCTTGAACTCAATTGAGCAAACCTCGATGGGTACTGCTAGTGAGGACGACTTCAAAGGATTGTTTGATGATGTTGACCTGACTTCTTCTAAACTCGGCTCTACAGAGCAGAAAAAGAATAACGTTATCATTGAAGTCTTGGCACTGCTCAGTGGTATTGATTTCAAACTTGAGGATTCAAAGAGTGACCTGCTTGGTGATGCTTACGAATATCTCATTGGTGAATTTGCGGCCGGAGCAGGTAAAAAGGGCGGAGAGTTTTATACCCCTGCACAAGTATCTCGTCTGCTTGCTCAAATTGTTTCTGTAGGAAAAAAGCGTGTAAAAACAGTTTACGATCCAACCTGCGGGTCTGGCTCACTTTTGCTTAGACTTAAAGATTATGTTGAGGTGACAAGTTATTACGGGCAAGAGCTAAATCCTACAACATACAACCTTGGTCGCATGAATATGATTCTTCATGGAGTTCACTTTGATCACTTCAAAATAAAACAAGGAGATACACTCACAGAAGACTTGCTTCCGGACCTTAAGGCCGAAGCGGTCGTAGCCAACCCCCCATTCTCGACCAAATGGAAGGGTGATACAGATCCGCAATTGGTACACGATGATAGATTTTCTCAATATGGCAGACTAGCTCCTAAGGGTGCGGCTGATTATGCCTTTGTTACACACATGCTTTACCATCTATCTGATAACGGAACGATGGCAGTTGTACTTCCTCATGGCGCTTTGTTCAGAGGTGGTGCCGAAGAGCACATTCGTAAACATATAATTGAAAAACAAAACTATCTTGATGCAGTTATTGGTCTGCCGCCCAATCTATTTTACGGGACACCAATTCCAACAATAATTCTAGTATTTAAAAAGTGTCGTAAAGACGACGAAGACGTTTTATTTATAGATGCGTCGAAAGATTTTATCAGGGGTCAAAATCAAAACCAACTAACCGATGAAAATATAGCTAAGATTTTTAATGCCTATAAAGATCGAAGTGATATTAGTAAATATTCACATCATGCCTCACTGAATGAGATTAAACAAAATGAATACAACCTAAACATTCCTCTCTATGTTGATACTTTTGAGGAGGAGGTATTCGTTGATATTAATAAGGAATCGGAAATATTAAGGAAACTTAGTGCTGATGAAGCTAGCATGCAAAAGAAGGTCGATGAGTTTTGCAAAGAGTTAAAAATCAGTAAACCATTCTAGATATGGACAAGTCAAAAAATAGAAAACCCCAAATTAGATTTCCTGAATTTAAAGATGATTGGGAATATAAAAGTCTCAATGAGTTATTAGTTGAATCTAAAAAACGTAATACTGATTTGAAATATGGTAAAGACAAGGTATTGTCCGTGTCTGGTGAGTCCGGCGTTGTTAATCAAATTGAACATTTGGGAAGGTCCTGCGCTGGCGAATCAGTTCATAATTATCATGTCGTAGAGCCTGGCAATATCGTTTATACCAAAAGTCCACTAAAGGCTAATCCATACGGGATTATTAAGCACAACAAAGGCGGAGCCGGAATAGTATCTACCCTTTATGCCGTTTATAAAGTAAAGGAAGAGACTGCGTTCGGTCCATTTTTAGATTATTACTTTTGGCTTAATACAAATACAAATCGTTATTTGAGACCCCTAGTTAAGAAGGGTGCAAAAAATGACATGAAGATCAATAACGCTCATGTGCTAAAAGGTAAAATTTTTACGCCATCAGTTGCTGAGCAAAAACGAATATCCTCTTTTCTTTCTATTTTAGATGAGCAGATTAATATCACCAGCAAGACTATAAATCATTTATCTCGATATAAGAGAGGGATAACACAAAAAATCTTTAATCAGGAGATCCGTTTTAAAGACAATAACGGACAGGATTTTCCGGAATGGCATAAACAAGCATTGGGTACATTAATAGTGGAAGTTGATGAAAGGACAACCAAAAGCAAACAATATCCCATACTATCTTCAACTATGAAGGGAATTTATTTACAAAGTGACTATTTTACTCGAGATGTGGCAAGTGTTGATAATACGGGATATAAAATCTTAAAAAAGAATCAACTTGTATTTAGTCCCCAAAATTTATGGCTCGGGAATATAAATATTTGTAGCAATTTTGATATTGGGATAGTCTCTCCATCTTATAAAATTTATACAATAAAAGAAGATTTAATTTTAATTAACTACTTTAGAAATATTATAAAACTACCAAGAATGTTATATGAATACGAAATTTCATCTGAGCAAGGGGCGAGCGTTGTGAGAAGGAATTTGAATATTGATTTATTTAACTTGATTCCTATTAACATCCCGTCTTTACAAGAACAAATAAAAATCGCAGATTTCTTAACTTCACTAGATAATTTAATTGAGTCAAAGCAAGATCAGATTAATCATTACAAGCGGTGGAAAAGGGGCTTAGTGCAAAATTTATTTATAGCAATATGACCCATCAATCAGAGCAACAACTTGAGAAAGAACTTCTAGGACAGCTTGCAGAACTGGGGTTTGAACCTGTTGTTTTGTCTGACTCTAATGCACTTGTTGAGAACTTACAGGCTCAGCTTGAGAAGTTTAATAAGACTACTTTTTCAGACAAAGAGTTTGCTCGCATTTTGAATCATCTCAATAAGGGAGATAGGTTTCAGAAAGCGAAAACACTTCGGGACCGTTACGCTCTTGCTCGTGATGACGAGAGCACATTTTGGGTGCGCTTCTTCAACATGGAACAGTGGTGCAAGAACGAATATCAAGTAACGCATCAACTAACACAATCCGGCAGATATGAGAACCGTTATGATGTAACACTCATCATCAACGGCTTACCACTTGTACAGGTTGAACTAAAGCGTCGGGGTATGGAGATGAAAGAGGCCTTTAATCAGATCCAGCGTTATCACAAGCACTCTTTTACTGGCACGCTCTTTGAATATGTTCAGCTATTTGTAATTAGTAACGGGGTTAATACAAAGTATTTCTCAAACAACCCTCGCCAATCTTTTGAGCAGACTTTTTACTGGACCGATGAGAACAATGAGAAAGTCGCTCAGATTGATAAATTTGCTACAGCATTTTTGGAGAAATGCACGGTGTCAAAGATGATAGCGGAATACATTGTGCTGGCTGAATCATTGCAGATACCGATGATACTTCGTCCATATCAATACTACGCAGTTAAGGCTATAGAAAAGCGTGTTAAGGAGTCTGATAAGAATGGCTACATTTGGCACACTACCGGCTCGGGGAAGACTCTTACTTCATTCAAGGCTAGCCAGATCCTCTCTCGCATACCTGAAGTCAAGAAAGTGCTGTTTGTCGTTGATAGAAAGGATTTGGATATACAGACTACAAAAGAATTTAATTCGTTCTCTGATAGCTCAGTGGACGGCACAGACAATACTCGCCATCTAGTTGCGCAATTGGCGGACAAGAATAGGAAGCTTATTGTTACGACAATACAAAAACTCGATATTGCTATAGGACGGGAACATCACGCTGATAAATTTGCATACTTGGCAAATGAAAAAGTAGTAATCATCTTTGATGAATGCCATCGCAGTCAATTCGGGCAGACACATGCCCGGATCAAAGGATTCTTTAAGAAGGCACAATTGTTTGGCTTTACAGGTACACCGATCTTTGCGGATAACAATGTTGGCGGAGTAACAACCGCAGACGTA